>Ga0335072_10000731_pt1 | contig 59312 bp, 65 predicted proteins | sample Lox_Sample_21_FD_206725 | JGI IMG/M metagenome (GOLD analysis project Ga0335072, IMG submission 206725) | Soil microbial communities from Loxahatchee National Wildlife Refuge, Florida, United States - Lox_Sample_2.1 | ecosystem: Environmental > Terrestrial > Soil > Wetlands | place: USA...
GTGTTGAAGTCGTCAAACAGGGCGGGCACCTGGAGCCCGGCCCCGGACGCCAGGCTGAGCCCGGACGGCGATCCGGCGGGGGCGGCCAGGACCATCGTGGCGGTGACGCCGGAGACCGACACCGGGCCGCTCGACACCGACACCGCCCCGGCCGGGGCGGCGAGGGCGAGGGCGGCCACCGCCCCGTTTATGCCGGATACCGAGGGAGCGCCCGCCGGGGCGGCCAGGACCATCGTGGCGGTGACGCCGGTGACGCTGGCCCCGGCGGAGGACTCGATGATAGCCGCCCCGGCCGCCCAGTTGCCGGTGGACACGGTGCCCGCGTACGTGACCGAGCCGGAGCTGATCAGCTGGTACGAGGCGCAGCCGAAGTCGCTGGACATCTGAGTGAGGTTGGTCCAGCCGCCGCTGGTCGGCGGGGTGACGGTCTGCCCGAATCCCACCACGCAACCGACGCCGATGCTCGCCTGGGAGGTACTGCCGGTAGCGCCCGAGCTGAACGACCCGCTGGACCCTCCGGCCGAGTTCGGGGTAATGACCGTGGGGCTGGCTCCCAGTCCGGACACCTCTATGCCCCACGACCCGGTGGCACCGGAGCCGAAGTTGCTGGCGTTAGTCACGGTCAGGCCGACTGCGGACGACCCTCCGGCGACGTTCGGCATCAGCCAGCCGGTCGAGTAGGGGACGTTAGACGTGCCCTCGTTCTGGCTCCATAGCTGCGTGGATCCCGAGGGCGTCGACCCGGCGAACGTAGGGGACGAGCTGGACATCGTGGTCGTGCTGTTAGCGCCGGTCGCCAGCAGGATTACCGAGCTTGCCGCCGTGACGTTAGAGCCGAAGTTGCCGCCGTAACCAGACCCGCTCTGGTTGATGATGGCTGCCTGGACGACCGCTACCATAAGGCGGGCCAGTCGTCAAGGCAGCCCTTGCACCCGTGGATCGTCGGGTCGGCCGGTACGATCGACAGCTTCTCGTCCCCCAGCTTGCGAAACTCGGCCACGGTCCGCAGCACGTGGCTCTTGCACGCGAATATCACCTGACCGGCCGCCACCCGGATGACGGCAGTGGTCGCCGGGGTCTCGGTTGACGCCATCCTAGCCCCCTTAGCTGGCCGTGGCGGTCAGCAGGCCGCTGCCGCTGATAGTCAGTGTGAACGTGTTGGCCGACACAGGGACGGACCCGCCGAAGTCCCAGAAGCAGATCAGCTGGTAGGTGGACGCGGACGACTCGTAGAATATCGCCTGGTTGGCTGAGAAGGTGGCCGCGGACCACGACGGGTTGGACGCGCTAGTCCAGGTGGCGACTGAGTTGTTAGACCCTCCGGCCACGAACGTAGGGCTGGACACGGTAGCGCCACCGGCGGTGTAGCCGGTTCCGGTGATCTCGGCCGCGACGTTGGTGGTCCAGTCTGTGAGCAGCTTGGCGGTGCTGACGCCCGACGTGGCGAGGGTGATCGGGCCTGCGGCGTTGGACAGGGCCACCTTGTAGGTGCCGGAAGTCAGGTTGATGTTGCCTGTACCCAGCCCGATGGCGAACTGGGGGAAGACGTGGGGCGTGACGGTCATCGGGTCTCCTTCATCAAGCGGCCAGTCCAGGCTTTACCACGCCGGTGATAGCCCCGCTGTTGCGAATGTTGTACTGGTACAGCTCGGACTGCATGACCTGGAACAGCTTCTGGCCGTTGACGTTAACCGTAATGGTGCCGCTGCCGCCACCGGCGCTGCCGCCGGAGGAGCTGCCGCCGCTGTACCCGGCCGTCGCCCCGTAAGCGCTGGCCGGTACGCCCAGCTGCGTCGACGCGACGGCCGAGGACACCTGGTTCATGGTGCTACGCACGTACTGGTACCCGGCCTTGACCCCATTGGCGTATCCTAGCATGGTGTTCATGCCGTGGTTAAAGAATACCCGCGACGGTGACAGGATCGACAGCGCCGAGCTGAACACCGAGGAGATGTCGTGGCCGAGCCCGCCGACCAGGCCGGTGACCATGCCCCAGGCCGCCTTGATGCCGTTTACCAGGCCCTGCATCAGGTCCTTACCGGCGGAGTACAGCAAGTTGATGAATCCGCTAGTGATCGACTTGATGATCGAGACCACTGCATTGAGCCAGGTGTGGGCCAGGTCCCGAATCCGCTCCCAGGCCGCGCCCCAGTGGCCCTCGATGATGTCGAGGACCGCCGCTATCACGTCGTAGACCGTGTGGATGGCGGCGGTGACCAGGGCGCTTACCACCTTCCAGGTGGTCTCTGTCACGATGCGGATGACGTCCCATACCGCCTTGAATACGCCCTCTATCACGGCGAACTCGGTCTTGAGGACGCCCACCACGATGGCCAGGTACGTCTTGAATATGGAGCTGATGAGCAGCCAGGCGGTCTTCACGATCGCCTCGACCGTCTTGCCGTGGTCGGTCCACCAGCGGGCCATGTCGTCGATGACGTTGTGGATCCAGCTGACCACCGGGGCCAGGATTCCCTTGATGTCGGCCCACAGGCCCTGCCAGAACCCACGGAACGCGGCGCAATGGTTCCACAGCTCGTAGAACGCGAAGGCCAGGGCGGCGATCAGGCCGATGACCCAGCCGACCGGGGTGGCCTCGAACGCCATCCCAAGGAGGCCGAACGCCTTGCTGACCAGGCCCAGGACCTTGATCAGCTCGGTGATGGCGATGACGCCGGAGATCACGTCGACGGCCAGCTGAGCGAACATCGGGTGGGCCAGCAGACCGGCCAGCCAGGTGAACGCCGGGAGGATCGCCTTCAGCAGGCCAGGCAGCATGCCGAACGCCAGCATGAACGGGCTGTTCGGAGTGAGGGCGTTCTCGATCAGGGGGGCCAGGTCGGTCAGGATCTTGAGGAACGCGCCGCCCAGCAGTCCGACCACCTGCTTGATGATCGGGATGAACGACTGGAACGACGACCCTATGCCGTTCAGGACCATCGTAGCGAAAGCAGACAGGCCGGGGAGCAGCGGCTCGACCGCCTGCCCGAGGCCGACCAGCAGGCCGACCGCGATCTTGAGGACCGCCGCCAGCGGCCCGCCGAGCGCCTTGACCAGGGCGGTGATCACGCCGATGAACGGCACCGACAGGGGGGCCAGCTGGGTCAGGGACTGGCCCAGCGCGCCGAGCAGGGCACCGGCCAGGCCGGTTATGGCCTTAGTGGCGGGGACCACCAGCGAAGTCATCAGGTGCATGAACGAGATGAACCCGCTCGACTGGAGGCCGGAGCTTAGCCAGTGCACCAGGTCGCCCATGGCTATCGCGCCCTGCTGGATCAGCGGGATCAGCGTGGGCATTAGGTTCTTGATGGCGGTCAGCAGGGTGCCCATCATCGCGAACACCTGCGGCTTGACCGCGTTAGCCAGCTTGGTGTACTCGCCCTCCAGGCCCCGGATGCCCTCGACCACGGACCGCTCACCGGCGGGAAGGGCGTCCAGCTGGGACTTGGTGTCCTTGAGCGCGCCGAACACCGACATCACGGCGGGGACAGCCACCCCGGCGAACGCACCCAGGCCGAGCCCGGCGGCCAGCACCGCCGGGGCGACTCCGGCCGCGACCACGACGATGGCCGCGATCACGCCCATCAGCGGGGCGAGAGAGGAGAAGGTGCCTAGTCCGGACACGCCCATAAGGTCGAGCTTCTCGGCCGCGCGCTCGGCCGAGTCGCCCAGCTCCTTCTCGGCCGCCGACGCCTCTAGCGCCTCGTCGCGGACGTGGCCGAGAGCCTCTCCGGCCTCTATCGCCTCGTCTCTCAGATGGCCCTCGGCCTCAGACGCCTTCACGGCATCGTCGCGCAGGTCGGCCATGGCGCGGCCCTGCTCGATCGCCTCGTCGCGAGCGTGGCCCAGCATCTCGGCCGCACCGGCGTTGGCAAGGGCGAAGTCGTCGATGGCGTCCCTGGCGCTGTCGGTCTCGTCCTTGAGGTCCTTAGCCGACGCCGCGTCGTTCAGCATGGCGTCGCGCATCTCGCGCAGGACCGCCGTGTTCGCCTTGATCTCGCGAGCCAGGGCCGCCAGGCCCTCGTCCACCCGGCTGTTCTCCTGGGCGAACCGCTTGGCCTCGTCCTCGCCCCGCTGGAACTCCTCGATATACGGGGCGAGGTCGGCCCGGACTACCTGGTTAATAGGCTCTAGCTCGTCAGCCATCAGTCACCACCGAGCGCATCTCGGCAACCGCTGCGCGGCGCATCCGGCCGTTGACGATCACGGTCCGGTGAGTAGGTGCCATGTACGGTCGCTTGGGCAGCGTGACCGACTTGGCAAAGAAGTCGATCCCGCCGCTGACCCAGTGCAGGGCCTTGCCGTGGGCGCGGATCGTGCCGCCCATCTCCTGAATGCGCGCGTAAACGATCATCGGACGGACCCGGCTCTCGGCCGTGTACGGTCCGGTGCGGCTCGCCGCGTACAGCCGGACGGATCTCCGCAGGTGCCCGCCGACCAGTGCCGGAGGGCCGCCCGGCGGGCTCGGCGTCTGCGTCTCGCGCTTGTGGGAGTAGCGGGTCAGGGTCTCCTCGGTAAGCTCCTCGTGGAACTCGCGGGCCATCGCGTAGGCCACCCGGGGCGGACCCTCGTTCTGAATCCGCTGACGCAGCCGGGCCAGGTACTCGACGTTACCCTGTGCGTCCATTCAGTCCGAGTCCTCCGACCTTATCCTAGCTAGGCAAAGCTCCACCGGGACGATCCAGGTGTCCACCTCCAGCGGCAGGTTCGCCCGCCCCGGCTCGCCGTCCGGCGTCAGCCCGTAGTTGATCAGGTACATCACGTCTCGCAAGCCCGTGGCGGTGAGTCCCTCGGGCAGGGTCTGGCTGGACCCTTTCAGGCATCGGTAGAGCCGGCCGTAGTCGTCTCTTTTGGGTCTGGCTTCCGGACGACCTTATCGATGTACGGCTGCAGCAGGTCGGTGATCTCGTTGAAGTCGTCCAGCGGAATCTCGCCAAACGATTCGTCGTTCTCGATCTCCATGCCGGTCCACTTCGGTATCGGCAGGATCGGGCTGGTCACGTCCTCGTCGTCCACCCGGAACGTCCAGCCCGAGATCAGGGTGGCCATCAGCGCGTTTCGCTGAAGTTTGGCCAGGGACATGGACAGGGGCATGCCGGACATGTCCGGCTCGCCCTTTTCGTTGAACTTCATGTAGATCTTGGGAGCGCCCTCGTAGGCGTCCCGGTGCTTTGCCTTCAGTCCGGTGATCGGAGTGATCTCTATCGAGTGCCCGGACGCTAGGTCGACGTGCATGAGCTGTGCCTCTCCACGTGGGTGACGGTCGGATGGATTAGAAGGTAGGCACCGCGTTGTTCAGCGTCACCTTGATGGCGCTGTAGCCGCCGGACCAGCCGGTCGACACCACCGAGTTGCGGGTGGTCGCCGTGTGCGTTGTCTTGAACGTCACGTCGTACCCGAACAGGGACTTGGAGCTGTTGATCTTGCTGGTGTCGTAGTCCGCGAACGGGATGTCTACCTGCAGGGCCAGGTAGCCCGGGGCGGAGGTCGCCAGCCCGTTGGTGACCAGGATCTGCAGCTGCGGCTGGGTGTTCTGCAGCATGTACAGCAGGGCCGACTCGTCGACCGCCGGGCTGACCGTCAGCTTGCCGCTCACGGTCAGCTTGCCAGCGCCGATAACGAACGGGTTCTGAGACCCGTCGTTCGGCAGGTACGGCTCGACCTGGCGGCCGATCGTGACCGACCACTCGGTGATGTCGTAGATCGGGGCCAGCGCGCCCGACGTGGCCAGGCTGACCGTGGTGTTCCACGCGGGGACGGCCCGGACGGTCGAGAAGCTCGGGGCCGGGGGCGAGGACGCGATCTGGCCGGTGTAGCTGGTCAGCGCGCCGTTCCACATCAGCAGCTTCTCGGCGTTGCCCGTGAGGGTGACGTCCGACATCCGCCCGAACGCGTACTGGCGGGCCAGGCCGGTCGTGGGAACCTGGGTGCGGTCGGTCCAGCAGTGGGTCGGGGGCTGACCGAAGTTGGTGTAGATGCCCGACCCGATGAGGTTGCTGTTCAGCACCGAGAAAGCGTGCTGGTAGGTCCCTGCGCTGACCGTCGTGTTGGTGACGGTGCAGCCGGTAGTGTGGTTCAGGCGGAGCGGCGTGGAGGTCTGCAGCGTGATCGTGGTCGACGCGCCGGTAAGAACCTGCACGATCTCGGACGGGCCGGTCGAGCCGGTAACGTAGACCTGAATCCACATACCGACCGTGAAGGAGGTGCCCGAGGTCACCGTGAGGGTGGTGGCCCCGGCCGCCGCCGTGGCGGTGGTGGTGGTGTTCGGCGTGGCCGCCGGTGCCGACTGGGTGTAGTCGCCCAGGACCCCGAACAGCGGGTTGCCGATCATGTCCATGTACACGGGAGACGCGGGGATCGAGGTCTCCGCGACCATCGGACCCTGCAGCATGTCGTAGATGTCGCCCATGGCCGCGCGCAGCGACTCATCAGGCAGCCAGATGGGCTTGTCCTCGGGGTCGAACCCGACGACTGGCATGGACTGGCCGACCGCGGCGGGGATCGTGCCGGGGATAAGCTCCCGGTTGACGGCAACGAATCTCTCCTGTGTCGGAAATACCGTGCTTGGAACGGTGAACGGCACCTACTTCTCCTCGTCCGTCGGGTCCTCCTGTGCCGAGGCCGTTTCCACGTCGGGTGACGGACCCAGGTACTGATGCCCGCTGCGGACATCGTACCACTTCCCGTCATCGGGGGGCGAGACGGCACCGAAGTCGACGATCTCGCCCGGCTCGGCCGACAGGACGCCGGGCCGCTCGGGGTGAAGGTGCGACGGGTACTGCAGCTCGATATGGCCCCGGAACTCGTACTCTCCCGTGGGCTCGGCCGCTGGTTCGCTCATGCCTGTATCCATTCCTCGACCGGGGCGGTGATCAGGGCGTCGTTCCGCTGCATCCGCTGGCTGGCAGTCGAACGGGTCGGGACGTACTCGTAGTTGAGTACCTCGCCCAGGTTAATCAGCTGGCAGTTGATGCCGGTAGCCGGGTCAACCAGGTCCATCGGCATCTTGCAGCACCGGAGGATGTTCATCACCAGGTCGACTACCAGCGGGAACGACGCGTTGATCTGCGGGTCCCGGTTGTCATTGAACCAGGTGAGGTAGATCTCCAGGTTGTGGTTCAGGATCTTGAACCCAGAGTTGGTACTGGCCGGGGTCGGCTGCGGCGCACCGGCGGGCGGGGTGTTGCGCTTGCCGCTGTTGCGCTTCTCCGGTCCTTTTGACGCCCAGACGTAGGCGTGGGGGTTCTTCTGGGTGGTCTCCGGGTCGGGCGCTGAGATGAACGATTCGAGGCGGACCCCGGCGTTGCCCGGGATCGACGCGCCGTCGAGCAGGCTATTGACGTGGGCCAGGGTGGACGAGATGGGCACCTAGACCACCCGTGCGTACGACTTGACGGCGTTCTCTGCGAACGTCCGCAGCTGCTCGGGGCCGACCGGCCCGCCGCCGCCGGAGCCGCCGCCTGACATCGACTGAATCTCGGTGGCGGTCGCGCCGCGCTCCAGGGCCAGCGCCGAGCACATGTCAATCGTGGCGTTCATGACCGCGCGGGACAGCGTGGTGAACAGCGTACCGGCGTCGTGGGGCCACGCCAGGGGAGACATCAGCGTGACCGTTCCTGGGCCGTACGCCACCGACGTGGACAGGGCCTGCGCGACCTCTTGCTGGAACCCGTCGTACACGATGCCGGTCGCGCCGTTGGGAAAGTAGGTGTCCGTCCCGGCCGTGGTCGGTGCCCAGCCGGTGCAGTCGTCGACCTGGATCGTGGTAGCGCCCTGGGCGGCCGGTGCGGTCAGGGAGGTGTGAGGCCATCCGTTTATGTAGCTGATCACGTAGCGCCAGCCGCGGCGGCCGAGGTCCCAGTTGACCAGGCCCGGGGCCAGGAGGATCGCCTGGCCGCCCTCGGACACGTCCGCCGCCTGGGCCGCCCCGAACAGGCCGATAGGCGGGAACTCGATGTCCATCTGGTTCAGAGCGATGGTCTGCCAGTTGCGCGGGAACGCGTAGTTCGGGCTGACCTGGCCGCTGACCACGGCCAGGATCGGCCACCGGGACGTGAGCAGACGACCGACCTGATTGTTGGCGCGGACCGTGACCCGCCAGTCTGGGCCGTCAAAGTACTCGGTGTCGAGGGTGGCCCGCAGGGGCTGGTTGGTGATGCCCTCGATCAGGCCGGTGGCCCTGAGGCAGATGTTCGACTGCTCGGCGTACTGCTCGCGCGGGCCGGACCGGCGGTCCGGGATCGTGGTCCAGTCGATCCCGGTGGGCGCGCTCAGCAACACCTCGGGGGTGATGTACGGCGTACCGGGTCCCGTTAGGAGCCCCACCGGCCATCACCCCCGAACTCGTGCCCGCCATCGCCACAACAGCAGTAGGGCGATCCTACCACGTTGGTGGCGGTTGGTGCAGCTAGAGCGCTTCCTTGACGACCGTCTCGGCCGCGTCCTCGCCGTCCGCCGCAGCGGCGTTGATCAGGCTGGCCGGGACGTACTTCTCCAGCTCGGCCAGGATCGACTTGCCACGGCTGAGAATGTCCGTGATGAAGCCGTGGGCCGCCGCCCCGGCCGCCTGCTCGGCGGTCACGGCATCGGTCGTCTGGGCGGGCTCGGTGGGCTGGGTGCTCATGGTGTGCCTCCACTAAGGATCGACTCCGCGATCCGATCGATAAGGTCCTCGCGGGTGCCGGATACAGTTAGGTTACGTTCCCGGCATACGTCCTTGAGGTCTGTCTTGGTGAGGGTGGCGTAATCGGCCTTGACCTGCTCTACCATGATCGCGGTCGCCGCCGCCTTCACCGACGCTGGCTGCTCCTCGGGATCCGAGGAAACAACTAGGTCGTCTGGGTTAATGTCCGGCTGCGCGTTGCGAGCCGCCATCTGATTGGTCACCGCCGCCTGGGCCAGCATGAGCTGCTGCTGGTGCATCGCGGACTCGGCCGCCGCCTTGGCGTCGGCGGCCTCCTGCTCCTCGTCGGGAGTGAGCGGAATCTTGTACCGGCTGGAGGACCAGGCCGGGTTGCCCGAGAGGGAGCGCTCGCACGGAGGGCAGTCGATGCCCCAGATCGGCACCCGAGTCCCGTCGCTCTTGCGAGGTCGAGAATGCGAGTGACCGGTGCTCATGTCGTGGTGCGCGTTGATGTCGTTTCGTGCATAGAGGACCATGCTAAGTGGAAGGAGACCTTAGGGCCGCTTCCTTCACCTTCTCTATTCGGGTTGGGTAGGACTCCCGCAGCCGGGGCAGGTCTTGGTCCACGCCTGGTTCACGCGAGGACTGCACCTTGCTGAGCAGACCATGCCGACCCGGGTGCCGAGGGTGTAGGTGCGACCGGTCCCGATGATTCCGTTGCGGACTGCATCGCTCTGCTTGAACTCGTCCATATAGGGATCCGGAATGTCGACGTACCCGCCCGGCTTGCTGTTGAAGCTCTCGCCGGTCGAGCCCATCTCCACGCCGTAGCATCCTGCAGGAAGGGTGACCTGGGTCGTACCGTTGCTCACCGGGCAAGTATACCGCCCAGGTTGGCTCGGCTGCTAGACGGTGATGATCGCGGTGGCCTTGCCGCCCACGATCGGCGTGGTGACCACCACCCGGGCGAGGACAGCGCCAGCGACGGCGGACGGGGCCGGGATGGTGGCACCGCCGCCCGCCGTGACCGACACGGGGGTACCGGCCGCCTGCCACGTGGGGACGCCCGCCACCACGGTCGCGAGCTGCAGGGCGACGGCACCGGCGGTGATGCCGGACTCGCCTACCACCCCGCCATGGCAGGTGACCGAGCCGCCGACCGTGATGCCGAGCTGCGAGGCGAGGTCGACGACCGCCCCGTAGCCGCCTACCGCGTTGTCGAGGTCGTCGATTGCGACCGAGTTAGCCATGCTGATCTCCTAGCTTACGTTGGTTCCTACGAACCAGCTGAGCGTCGACCCGGTGGCCGCCGCGATCGCGTAGAGCGGGCCGGGGCCTAGGTTGCCCAGGGCCGCCAGGGGGACCACCGAGTTGGGCGGGATGGTGGCCTGCCCCGGCCCGGTCCCGCCCGCCGTGACGTTGGACCCGCCGATGGTGACGGCACCGGCACCGGAAACCGCCAGGACCAGCGACCCGGGGCCGCTGGCCTGCAGGCCGGTGCATGGGGTCGCCGTGGCGAGGACGGCCACCGAGCCGATGCTCAGGCTCATCAGGAAGGACCGATCCCTGCGGTGAGCTGGAGGTTGGCGATCGTGTTCGCCGCCGTGATCGCGTAGAGCGGAAGGCCGTTCTTGAGCAGCTTCATCTCAGACCCGGGCGGGAACGGCGTGCCGGTCGACGCGGTGACTCCGGACGCCTGCCCGGTGAAGCAGGTAGACGGACCGGCGTTGACCACGGTCTGGTTCTCCAGGCCGTTGGACGGGTTGCGTACTAGGGTGGCGGCCGGGGTGACCCTCACCGAGAACTGGTCAGCCACGAGGTCTCCTTACCTGGTGGCCAAGGGGCGGCACCGGGGCACAGCCGGTGCCGCCCCTTGGGGCTTACGATCGATGCGGGCAGACCCCGCCGTTGAAGTGCCGAGCGCAGTTGCAGTTCCAACACAGCGTCTGATAGCCGGGCGGCCAGCCCTCGCGCCGGAGTCGGCGGAGGATTGCCTGGTTCTTTCCGCGAGGACTGTTCTCTGATCTGCGCTCCGCTGCGCCGTCACCGTTGATATGATCAATGGTGAGAAACCGGTACTCGACTTCTCCGCAGCACTGGCATACCCCGCCGTAAGCTTCGATAGCCTCACGGCGGAGCTTGTGCCAGGATTTGCGATTAGCTTCGTTCCATTTCTCCGGATTAGCTTTCTGGTCGGCCGCGACGCGAGCGCGCGTGGCTGCCTGGTACTCCGGGTGCGTCCGGTAGTACTCACGCTGCCACTCGTTTCTGTCGAATGCCGTCTTGTCGTCCGTCATATGCCCAGTGTATCAGGCATATGACGTCCGCCGTACTAACTGTAAGGTGTCGTGTCGCGGGCCTGAAGCCCGGTCAGGATGCCGCAGTACATCGGGGCGTTGCAGAGCAGCGCGCCGTACATGAACATCGAGTACCGGAACGTGGGGTCGATCACGGGCCAGGAGACCGAGAGGTAGTCCTGGACCAGCACCATCTCCCAGATGTTGGAGACGTTCGACCAGGAGTAGGGGACGGTGTAGGACATCGCCGCGACGGTGCCCTGCGGCCACCACGGGTGGACCAGGAGCTTGAGGATGTCCCGCGTGAACGGGTTCACGTACTGCGACACCGCCGCACCGGCGATGACGTTGGACACCTGGTTCTGGTCGATCTTGAGCTGGTAGTTGTTCGCCTGCCCGGCCTGCAGGATGTCGTTGGACAGGTTGCTGATGTCGGTCGAGTTACCGACCAGCTCGGTCGGGCTGGCCTTGAACGCGCCGAACCCGGTGCCGTACTGCTGCGACCCGTTCCACAGCCCGTTCAGCATCTGGTTGAGGGCCGGGATGCTGAGGTGAGTGCCCACGTTCGGCTGGTAGTAACCGGCCTGCCAGCCCACCCCGGTCGGGTAGTTGCTGCCGCCGGTCGACGCTGCCCCGGTGAGCGTCGGGATGACGCCCAGCATACGGTTCTGACCGGCGGTGCCGGAGTCGCTCGTGGGCGGCTGGTGGCCGGTCGACGGGAGGGTCGGACCCTGGATCGTGATCTTGTTGCCGCCGAGCTGCGCGTAGAAGTACGAGTTCCCCTGGCCGGGAGTCGCGCTGGTCGAGACGTACACGGCCCAGTTGTTCGCGCCCGGGGGCAGCTTGCTGGAGATCGTCACGTCCACCACGTCGCCCGCCGCCACCGTGGTGATCGCGGCGGTGTAAGTGCCGACCGTCTCGCCCCAGTAGTTCTGGGCGGTGATGCCGACGCCAAAGTCGGCGAGGGTGCCCAGGGCGGTCTCGTTCGAGCCTGCGGTACGGACGGTGAGGGTCGGGGCGGTGATGCCCGAGGTCGAGATCGCGGTGGTGTTACCAGCGATCATCTGGTACTCCTCCATGAGCATGAACTGCTGCAGGAGGATCAGGTTGGCGAGGGCGGAGATGTCCTCGTAGCCCTGGCCCGCGAACTGCGACAGCCAGGACAGCGCCTCCGACATCCCAAAGAACTGGTAGGGGATGTTGATCGGCACGGCCGACTGCACGCCGGTGACGGGCATGTTGACCGGGAACGTGCCGCCGGGCATCGTCATCGAGGAGTTCGGGACGTCCGCGAGGGAGATGTCCACGACCGCGCCTGTGCCGCCGCCGGTGCCGCCGAAGGTCTGCGAGCCGGAGATGCCCGTGACCACGTTGACCCTGCGGCTGGTGCCCTGGCCCTGGACCCGGGCGAACTTGTTGCGCAGGGGCGAGTACACCGGGTAGATCAGCCGCGACGGGTTCACCAGGTCGTAAGGGACCAGGCCCTGCGTGGCCGCCGTCAGCGGGACGGTCAGGTTGATGTTCTTGCCCAGCTCGCCCAGCGCCTGCTCGACCTGCTGGAACAGCTGGGACATCCACGCGCCGTTGCCGCCGCCCGGTCCGTCCATGGCCGCCATGAACGAGCCGTACTGGTTCAAGAAGTTGGGGTTGAGCCCCTTCATGACCTTCTTGGGGTTCTGGAACGACTTCCGTACCGTCAACCGCAGGGCCTTAGTCGCGGCGAACGCCAGACGGAAGCCGTCCGGGTCCGAGTCGTCCATCGGCGCGATCCCGTGGACCCGCCGGTTGGACCGCTCGTCGAGGACACCCGCGCCGTAACCGGCGTAGCCTGCGCCCTTTACCGCCATGTGCATCTTGCTGCCGAGCGCGTCCTGTGCCGCGCCGAACCGGCCGATGTCGCCCAGGAGGTCGGAATCCGCAGAGTCCCGGGCATGAGTCGGCCGCGTGAGGGTGTTAGCCACCTTCAAGCTCCTTTACTTCGTAAGTAGCGTGGTGAGCATCTTGGTCGCGTTGAGCCGCAGACCAGGGTCACCAGACGCCGCAAGACCGTTCACGAATGCTAGGAACTCTGCGTCCTCGCTGCCGCCCTCGTCCGCACCGCCGGTGCCGATCGACTTGGCTACGAAGCTATCGCGGTCCACCGGACCGTCAAGGATGGGCAGGCCCCGGTAGGGGGCTTGTTCCGGGTCGGGGAGCGCGCCGAGCGCGGCGTTCTCCGCTGCTAGGGACTTGTTCAGGATCTCGGCCTTGGCCAGCTTCTTCCGAAGCTTGCGCTCGGCGTCGGTCTCGATTGACTTGGTTTGGCCGGGTGCCATCGCGAACGTGGGTCGCTGGCCGGGCTTGATGCCCGTCTGGCCCTCGGCCGCGGTGTAGTCCTGCAGGGACACGTTAATCGGGCACATGTCCGGCCATAGCGCGCGGACGGACTGGTGCAGCTGGGCCAGCGAGTTGATCGCCTGGCCGAACGCTGCGGTACCGGCGGTGGCCTGGCGGCCCTCGCCTGGGCTGGAGTTCGCGCGGCCCGACTGGATGTAGCCGCGCTGGAAGTCGCTAGCCGACACCGAGTGCACGGTAGCGTTCGGCAGCGAGGAGTGGCCGGACTCGCTACCGGCGGACAGGCTGGGCCGTCCGGCTGACTGGTAGCCGCGCCGGAACTGAGTCGGCTTGATGTTGGACTGCTGGGTTGGCTTGGTGTTGGGGAACAGCTCGGGGAACGCCTTCCTGGCGTCCAGGAGCGTGTCCGGCCCGATCGACTGCATCTCACCGATCGTCCGCAGCACGTCAGTGAAGTAGGCGGCCTCGTCGGCGCGGCCCTTGGTGATCGCCTCGATGGCGACGGACTGGATCTCCTGAACCGGCAGCGCGCTTACCACGTCGGTGACGCCGTACGCCTTGCGGACCAGCTTCCACTTGTGGCCGGGGCAGGTCAGGTCGTGCAGCCGCCGCATGCCGTCGCTGGGCGCAGACTTCGTGACGCCCCAGCTCGACCCGGGCACCCCGGTCTCGTCGCCGGGCTCGGTAGTCGAGTTCATCGACGCGTCGTGCTCGACGCCCTCGACCTGCGCGCCGTCCGGCTCGCGGTGCTTACCCGCTGGCTTCATGGTCTTGTCCTTGGCCGTGCCGTAACCGCTCTCGGCCGCGTCCCGGTCGGGCTTGCCCCGGACGCCTGCCGGAGTGTTACCGCCGTTGTCGCCCCGGGCCGCCGCCTGGAGCGCGTTCTTCTGGGCCTTGAGAGCCAGACGGAGCGACTTGGGGAGCTTCTGCTTCTTCTTGCTCCCGGACGTGCTCTTGTCGTCCCCGTCGCCCTCGGAGGAGCCGTCGTCGGCGTCGTCGTCCGAGTCGTCCCCGGCCGCGTCGGTGTCGGCGTCGTAGTCCGCGATCGTGCCGTCGTCGTCGCCCTCGTCGCCCGGGGCGTCATCGGCTGCGTCGGACTTGATAACGCCGGGCTTGGCGGTCTTCTTGACGAATCCGTTTTCGCAGTCCGGGCAGTCTCGGTGACCCTCGAGGATCTTGCCGTCTCCGTGGCAGGTCGGACAGGGCTTCATGCCGTCCGGGACCTTGACGGCCTTGAGCACCATGCCCTTGCCACCGCACTTCTCGCAGTCGCTGTCGGGGCCGCTGCACGCCGGGCACGGCTTCATCCGAGCCTTGTTAGATGGTTTGTTCTGGAGGCTGGGTGGCAGGTCGCTGTCTTCCATACCGAACTTTCGGTGAGCGATAGAGCGGATCCTCGACCGTACCGCCCCGGGGTCGTCAGCGTGGTGAGCCAGGCTGGCCGCGTCGGGAACGTCGGCGGGTCCCTTGATCGGGAACGTGTGATTAGGACCGGCGAAGTCGCCGGGCGGGACGTCGGAGACGTCGCGGCCGGAGGAGTCGACGATCTTCTTCTTTTTTCCCAGCGCCACGCGCGCCATGGGAGACAGGCTCACGGTTTTCGCCACCAGGCGCACCCCGCCGCCCTCGATCGACTTGGCGATCTCGAACGTTGTGTTCTTGTTGCTGCCCCGGTCGACCAGGCTGACCTCACCGATCGAGCCGCCGCAGATCGTCCCGCCGGGAGCGATCCGAGACTTGAACACAATCTGCGGGTCAAGAATCCCGATCGAGAAGTCCCGAAGGACCCCCTTCTCGACCAGGTTCTTGGCGTTGGTCTCGCAGACCAGCGCCTTGAGGTAGTGCCCGCCCTGGCCGTCCTTGTCGAGTTCAAGCGCCAGTCCCTTACCCGCAGGGTACAGGAACGGGCTGTGCTGAACACGCATGTTGCCGCCGGTCGAAAGCCACTTCTTCAGCTCTCGGGCCGACCAGCCAGGGTCGACGATCTGGTGATCGGCGTCAACGGTGCCGTCAGTGCACTTGCCGTACACTACCAGGTCTCCGTCTGGCGTCTTGTCGAACTTCAAGATTGGAAACGAGACGTGCTGAATGCGCAGATCCGTGGCCAACCGGTCACCTCCGATGTCTGGAGTAATCCTATCACGCGCCCGTGAGCTAGGCCACCTGGCAGGTAACCTCGATGACCACCGCATCCGTCTCGGTGATAAAAACGACCGGAGGGCCGGAGGTGGCCCCGGTGTAGACGGTCTGGTCGGTGTTGTCGATCGAGGAGTCCGAGCCCGCGATGTAGGCAACCGGCTGCTGGGTCGTGGCCACGTCCGCTCCTAAGGCTGGATAGACGGGTCCAGATAGAACTGGCCCCAGAACAGGTTCCGCTCGGACCCGGCCACGTCGTAGTCCATCCACAGGGCGTGGTAACCCTGGTACGGCGCTCCCAGCGGCAGCGTGGCGGCCGGATTGATCGTCAGAATCACCGAGGTCAGGAGCGAGCTGGACTGCACCGCCAGCTCGCCGCCGCCGCTCGGGATCGGGCTGGCGTCTCCGCCGTCCGAGGTCAGCAGGATCACCGGATCGGCGTCGGTCACGTTGGTCTTTACCACGTACGCGAACGTGTGCTCGGCCGGGGGGTACGGCACGATCCCGCCCGGCTGAAACATGTTGAATGACCACTGGGTGAACGACCCCCACGCCATCCGGAGGTCCCACTGCAGTGACGATACGCCTAGTGGCATGAGCCCAGTATACAGCAAGGCCCGGCACCGGTCACCCGGTCCGGGCCCTGGCTTGCCTGGCTACTGCATCTCGGCCTCGATCTTGTAGCCGTTCCTGACGTACTCGACGTAGCCCTCCTCGGTCAGGTTGTCCAGTTCCTCCCGGGTGAACCCGACGAGCCAGATGCCCGTGTCGGCGTCCACCTCCTCGACCGTCCGCGTCCAGGCGGTCGGATCCATCGCGGCATTGACGGCCTCAATCGCGCTTCCGATCGACCGGACGGGCAGGCCGCTTATGGTCTCGATTATCGCGACCTGAACCAGATTGATCTCTCGCATGTCTCGCTCCTCGCTTATTGAACGTCTGCCGCGCGCTTGGCCGCGCGGAACATGTAGCGGGTGATCGTCCAGCCGGTGAGCCGGGCTCCGGTCTCGTCTGTGTTCATACCACTATTAAACCACACAGAGTGACATCCGGACAAGCGGTTTATTTGATCGTATTTGGTCCGGTCAGGGCCGCCGCGTTACTGACGATCGCGGGCGGGGCGGCCTGCCAGGCGGGCAGCTTCTTGAACTGACGGATAGCCGCCGCCTGCTGCGCGGCCGGTACCCCGGTTACCCCCAGGTAGCTGAGAAAGTCGTCCCAGTCGCCCAGATCCCACGTAAGGGTCTTGATCCAGTCCTCGTTAGTGTCGTCGTTAGCCATGGATATCATCTCCTCCCTACCATTAAAACACGCTTATTGTCTCCCGGTCAAGTATTGCTGGTCGGCCCGACGGTTACCACGCCGGTGGCGTCCAGGCCCACCAGCTCGTACTCATTCAGGCATCCGAAGCCGGACCGGGGCCAGGACAGGATCGAGGTGACCGGCATGGACGACTTCAAGATCACGCTGGTCGAGCCGCCGTTTGCGAACGACTTGGCCGTTCCCGTGTTGACGGTCCACGACGACAGCGGCCGGAGCGGCGGGACCTCGATCTTGTCGCCGGACTTGATGCCCTTGGCCCAGTCCGGCAGCATGCCCGCATCCCATTTCATGCCACGGATGACGTTGACCCGAGTGATCCCGCGCTCCTTGAAATCCTCCTGCGTAAGCTCGTACTGGGCTCGGAGGAACGCTCGATAAGCTTCACCATGCTGGGCGTATGCCTCGTCGATCTCGTCTTGCTTTCCCGAATCCAGGGTCCATGGGGCTACGTGGCCGCGATCGAGCCCGAACTCGTCGATAGCGGCCTCCTGCGCGACCAGGGACTTGGTGCTGGTGTCGTTCGACGTACCGGCCCAGTTCTGTACCAGCTTGGCCGCCGCCCATTGCTTGATGTCGGCGGCGGTCAGCTGCTTGTCGTAGTCGGACAGCGGGTTGAGGGCGTTCTTCTTCGAGATCGTCAGCTCGTACCCGATGTTACTCTTCTTGAACGTGTACTTGTCCGGGTGCTCGGCCGCGTCCATCATCAGGTTGTAGTGTTCGGTGTCCTCGTTGCCGTCTCCGGCGAACGCGGCGGCCACCATCTTCTTGGGCTCGACCTGGATGCGCGCGGCCAGCCGGGAAGCTACCAGCTGCTTGTGAGCCACCGCGTCATTCGCGCTGTACGGATGGCCCGGCAGGTCCTCATTGAACAGCGCGTCACGGATCGCGGTGTGCGACTCGTCCTTGGAGTCCCACGCGCCCATCTCGTGGCTGGCCGGTGCCCCGGGCTCGGGCTTGGGCACCTTGGGCGCGTTGGTCGACGCGGCGGTAGGCTTGGGCACCTTGGGCTTGGACGGAACCGCCCCGGGCTTGGTGCTCAGCTCGGCTACGATCGCGGCAGCATCGAATTCGACCTTCTCCTGCTTCTGAGCACCCTGCATGTGCTCACCGATCAGGTTGTACACCTTGACGTTAGACGAGTTCAGGCTGGCGATGGTGGTATCGGCCATCGGCCCGGCCGGGGCGAACGTGCCGTCCGGCTGCTTTGCCTCGATCGTTACCTTGCCGTCGCCCTTGTACACCGCCCGCAGTCCGGCGTTTCGCAGTCCGGGCTTGCCCTCCGGGTGAGGCTCGATCGCGAACATCGAGTCCTTGCCGTCCGTGGTGACCACGTAAGCCCAGTTCCGGCCGTCCGGAGTGACTCCCACGTCGGTGTACGCGACCCCGGCCGTGGACCCTTCCGGCTTGCCCCCGCCCGGCTCGTCGGAGTTCTCAAGGGCGGCGGCCAGGTCCGCTAGGTGCTCGTCCGAGGTCTCGCCCGGGGCCGGGTGGGTGGCGGCGGCCGGGGCGGTCGGCTTGGGCTTGGCGGTGCCCAGCTTGGACGCCAGCTTGTCCTGCAGCTTGGCGCTGTGGCTAAGCTCCTCGTGGGCCTGGGCGTGGGTGATGTCGCCGTTCTTTACCGACGCCACCAGCTGGCTGACGTGCTTCGAGTCGTGACCAGGCAGGTAGTTCCCGCCCTTGGTCTTGGCTCCGCAGCCGTCGTGGCAGTGGCCCGGCTCGATCTTAGGCTTAGCCGGGGCCGGGTTCGGGTCGAACGTGTGGTTAGCGTGGGCGTCATAGTCCGCAGTGGAGTGGTAGAACGGGCTGACCGGGTGTCCGCTATTGTTCAGCTTTGTCTCTAGCTTACCCTGCAGCTTGGGCTTGCCGTGGAGCATGCCCAGCGCGGACTCGGCCGTGATGTGCCCGTCCTGCACCGCCTGGTGAAGGTGGCTCACGTGCTTGGCGTCGTGGCCGGGCAGGTAGTTGCCGCCCTTGGTCTTGCCGCCGCACCCGTCGTGGCAGTCGTTCGCGGCCGGGTCGATCAGCACGTAGCCGTGGTGGTAGGTGTACGCGGTACCGGCGATGTGGTGCCCGTGGAAGCTGTCCTTGATCAGCCGCGGGATCGCGTGCTTGTTCTTGGGGTCGCTGCCCTCGTGCACCTGGTCGAGGTGGGTCTCCTCCATGTCGTGCCGGTCGGCTGGCTCGATGTCACCGATCCACGCGGGGATCAGCTCGTCCAGCTCGTGGTACGCTAGCGCCCTATGGTGGCCGTCGACGTCGATGTAGTCGCCGTCCGGGTCGACCACCAAGACCGCCGGGTTTACGTGCTCGCCCGCCCGGATCTTGCGCTTGAACTCGTCGACCTTACCACGCTGGTGACTGGCCGCCCACTTGTCCATGTCGTCGTGGTCGACCTCGGCCCACGGCACCAGGTGCGGACCGCTCCAGGTCGCGTCCTTTACCCACTCGATCGAGTCGGGCGGGTAGTTCCGGAGCAGCTGCTGGTAGACCTGCTCACCGATGCTGGCCGCGCTCTTCTCGATCGGGTCGCCGGTGGCCTCCAGGGCTCGGCGGACGCGCTTGGGGTGGTCCCTCAGCTCGTCTCGGACCGCCGGGTTGTCCTTGAGTTCCGCAGGGTCCCACCACGCGACAGCTTCCGGGTTATCGTTACCTGGATCGTCCGGATTGGCACCCTTGGCACGGTCGAGGATAGGTACGTCGGACTCGGACCGTACCACCACCACGTGCCCGCGATACGGTCCCGTATCCCAAGTCGCAACAGCGTTTCCCTTTGGAACCGGCAGGCCAGTCTCTTCCGCCCATTCGCGCCTAGCGGCGTCCTCAACGCTCTCGCCGTCTTCAAGCCTGCCTCCTGGGAACTCCCACTTGCCACCGGCCGGATCGTCCTCGTCGTGCGCCCGCTGGATCATCAGCACGCGGCCGGTGTCCTTGGCCCGGACTGCCAGCCCGCCCGCCTCGAATTCAGCGGCGTCGGACTTAAACACGTTGCGCATCGGCTCGTAGCGGGGCACCACGGTCTTGGGCCATCCCGCCATCTTGGGCTGACGGGTGTCGCGGATCGGTCCGACGTTCAGCGCGCCACGGTTGATGACCACGGTGCGGGCCTTGCCCTCGGACACGCCGTCGACGCCGGTCAGGGCGGCCATCCTGCCAGCGTCGTACCGGACCAGGCTCTTGTATGGCTCGGGCAGCTGCATCGCCGCGTCTTCGAGATCGTCGGCCGACTCGACCTTAGACCCGGGCTTGAACTGCATCGGCATGACGTGGGGAGTATATATCGCCGCCCCGGACGGCCCCGTCTCGTGGTTGGCGGTGTAGAACCCGGCGGTGCGCCCGCCGGTCGACGTCCGGAAATCGCCGTTAACGAACTGGTCGGCGTAGTCGCTGGCCCCGCCGCCCTCGCTACCCGAGTGGCCGAGCCAGTCGCCAAACGCGTGGTAGTGGACCGGCCGATCCGGGTCGATCGGGTCGTGCCCCGGCTTGGCGTTAAAGCCCTGGATCTCCAGCATGCGCTTAAGCACCGGGTCCACGGGGTTGTGCTCGTTGTCGAGCGGCAGCTTGTCAAGCTCCTGCAGCTCGGCCAGGTGCGGTGCCCAGTCCTCGGGCTTGGTTAGCTTGGCCCCGCCGCCGCTGCCCGCGCCCGGCACGCCCACGAACACCCATCCGTGCTCGTAGCCGTGGGGTCCGACCTTGCCCAGCTCGTGCCGCTCGAAGTCCCGGTAGGTCAGGCCGGACGCCAGGTACTCCTCCAGGACCAGCGACTTGGCCACCGACATCGGCGCTACGGTGGTGGACTCGACCGGGAGTCGCTTGGGCAGGATCGCGCAGCGGCACTCGGGGTGGCCGGGCGGGAAGGTGTCGCCGGTGTCGTACACCTGGTCGATCGGGATGACGCCCTGATCGACGTTCAGCTTGCAGTGCGGGCACACCCGGTCGTCCTTTGCACTGCTCCACTTCTTGGCGTCCTGGTCGGCCTTCCTGTACTCCGCGACTGATGCCTGCGTGGTAGCGCGGGCAAGCTCGGTACCGGCGACCATGAGGGCGCGCTGCGGGTTCGACAGGATCTGCTTGATGTCGGCGGCGATCGTGTCGGCGGAGTCGCCGTCCTCGAATCCCTCGGCCAGGGCGTTGGCCAGGTCGGTCATCCGGGTCTGGGTTACTGACTTGATCGTCTGGATGCCGTAGTCGTCGAGTAGCTGCTGAAGGCCGTTACCGGCGACCAGGCGGGCCGCCGCCGCGTCGCCCGGGGTCCACTCGTCCCAGAACGTCGAGTCGTAGGCGGAGCTTAGCTGCTCCCTGGCGGCCTCTCGGCCGACCGCGAATCCCTCGGCCCACAGGTTGCCAAGAACCTGCTGCACCACGTCCTGGATCGCCTGATCGAACCCACGAGAGGTCAGCCAGCTCCACGCCTGCTGAGCGAGGTTCGACAGTGCGCCCTTGTTCGCCGTGGCAGTGCGGCTCTGCAGCCAGTCCTCGGCCATGTTCGAGTGCAGGGCCGCCAGACCGGCGGACAGCCGGTCGGCGTACAGGTCCTTGAGCTGTAGGTCGTACCGCCACCCGGCCCAGTCACGAGGGTAGGCCGTCGTAGGCCGCCCAGCTTTTGGGAGCACCGCCGCCCGCGACTTCTGGTTCTGGTCGACCGTAGCGCCGTTGTCGTGCTGGTGACCGTCGTGCGCGGCCTCACCACGCGGGCAGTAGCGGCAGTTGCCGTCGCCGTCGTCGGTGAAGTCGTGCGGTCCGCTGCGATAGGACTGCTGGATAGGCTGCTCGCCCCGGTGCTGCCGCTGTCTCCCCACCGACGTGGTAAGCCCGCCCTGGCCGCCCATGAGGTCGTACGGGGCCAGGCCCTGCTGTCCGTCCTGCGAGTCCAGCGGCACGGTCGTGGACAGCACCTTCTCGATCCGGCCTGCGATCGTCGGCGGGCCGAAGCATCCGATCACGAACTGGCGGGTGACGCGGTAAGCGTCGTCCGCGTCCAGCGACTTGAGCAGCTCGCCGTAGTGCTCGACCACCGGCTCGGGCAGGTGCCTCGACTGCCAGTCCTCGACCCGGGTGCCCTTCTTCACCTTGCGCCGCAGCGCGTCCAGCTCAGACAGCATCGCTTTGGTCGAGGGCCGCGCTGGCTGGTTCTGCTCCGAGCCGGGCAGCTCGTCGCTGGCGGACGGCGGCCGGACCGGCGGTGCCAGCGGCTTGCCTGCAGCGAAGTCCTCGTGCATCTGCTGCTGGACCTGGGCGTGGGCTTCCTGGGCGGACTGCCGCGCCTGACCCACCTTATCGTCGGGGTGCAGCTTGGGCGGCGGTGCCGGATGCTGGGGATCGGTGCCCGGGTCGCCCGGCTTGAGCGGCTTACCGAACGCGTCGGCAGGCCCGGCAGGCGGCCCGCCGGGTGCCGTGCCCGGCGGGCCGCCTGGCTTGGGAGCGCCAGCCGCGCCCGGTGGTGTCGTCCCGGGCTTCGGAGGGGTCGCGGAGCCACTCGGGAGCGCCGGGCGGCCAGCCGCACCGGGAACTTGCGGAGGGCCGCCCGGAGCGCCTCCGCCGGGCGGCGGGGGTGCGCCGATCGCGGCCGGGGGCGGGGTGCCCATCGGCTTGCCGGTGGTGGGGTCGATCGAGCCCAGCGGGACCATGCCCGCAGTCGGTGAGACGAACACGGGGTCGGAGGTGATCGGCAGTCCGTACGGGGGCTTGCCGAGGGCGATGCGGCACTCGTCGATCGGGGCCAGGCCGTTCGACAGCATCTTGACCAGGCGGTCGACGAGGGAGTCCTCGTCCTCGTCCTCCTCCAGGCCCTCGAACATGAACCGCATGTCCTCTTGCTTCCAGATCACCTGGATTAGGACATTGAAGATGTCGGTCAGGAACGACAAGGTTGGCTTGGTCGACTTGCGCTGCTGCTTGTCCTGGCTGGCCTTGGCCATCTGGTTCGACGCACCAGGCGACTGGGTGGCGCTGACCTTGGGCGAGATGCCAAGCTCCATCGGCTCGACGTCGTAGCCCATGCAGATCTGCGTCATGATCACCTCGTCCGACTGGTCCGCGATCTCGATGGGCTTCATCGGGAACACCTTGGAGCCAGGCGGAAGGGCGATGCTCTTGTGCTTCCAGGCGGGGTCGCCAGCCAGGGCGTTGTTCTGGTCCTGCCAGATCTGCAGCTGGTTCGGCGTCCAGCCTAGGTTCTCGCCGGGGCTGATGTAGTTGCCCGGGATCGTGCCCTCGTCGAAGAAGTCCATCTGAAACTGCTGCTTGCGCAGTCCGGTGATGGTCGGGATCAAGGTGCGTTCGAGGGGCGGGAAGCCGTACGGGGTCCACGCGCGCTGCGTGTAGGGAAGGTACAGCAGCTGGTCGCCCCGGTACTCCTTGGCGGGCTTGCCCAGCTCCTTGATGACGTCCTGGTCGGTGCCGTCGAGGATCTGCATCAGGTCGACCCTAGGGACGCCGTAAAGGTACTGCTGGTAGCCGGGCGACGGCGGGGCCACCCGGCCGCCGCGCGTGTTAACCAGAGGGCGGATCGTGCTGCCGCTGATGACCTCCAGCGCGGCCACGTCGCTGCCGAAGGGTCCTGCGCCCTTCTTCTTCGTGGGGTGCACGTACAGCGAGGTCGCGTCGGTTACCAGCATCTCCTCGACGATGGCGTCGATGTAGCTGCCGAAGCTGATGTAGTCGGGGTCGGGCCGCTTGAAGAACCGCACCACCTCGGCACGCCGCTCGGCAAAGTCGCGGTGCGCCGCCACGTCGCCGCGCATCTTCTTCTCGGCTTCCTTGGTGGGCATGATGTCCCACTCAAGGCCGCGAATCTCGTTCTTTCGGAGCTGGATGCACGCGCGGGCGACCGAGTAGATGTCGGCGTACATCCGCAGCGTGCCGAACGACGCGAGCTTGAAGCCCTCCGAGCCGGGCACGCCTACCGGCATGTTCCAGCCGACCGGCATCTCGCGCTGCCTCGGGCCGGGCCGCTCGTCGTCGCCGTCCGGAACGTTGATCGGCACCGTCTCGATCGGCGTCAGCGGCGTGAACGTACCGGCCAGGAACTGCATCGGGTCGCGAGGGAGTGGGGCGGCCAGGTTGTGACCGTACAGCATCTGCTGGTAGGTCGACACGGCCGGGCTCATCACCGACACCCCGCCGACCTGCTTGCGAACCTCGTTCCGCATCTTGGCGCGCTTCATCGCCGCTACCACGCGGGTGGGATCAGTTGCCACCGTCACCTCGTCCGCTCGTCGCCGCGTCAATGTGGGCCATGAGACGCTGCTCCAAGGATACCAGCTCGGTGGAGACGTGTCGACGCATGCGCTCGTCGCGCCTGTCCATGTGCGGCCCGTGGTGCTTGTTCCACCAGGCCAGTAGGCGCTTGCCCACCGAGTCCCGGAAGTACCAGACCACGAACCCGCCGAGCGCCAGGTCCTCGTACGTCGCGATCGTGTTCGACCACGTTCCGCCCTCCGGCCAGGCGAAGTACAGGCGGAACGTGGCGAACCTGCTGCCGAGCAGGGACAGCGCCGCGACGACCAGCGCCACGGTGAGGGCGATCAGGTCGTCGCGCCTAGCCCTGGCCAGGTCCCTCGGAGACAGTCGCATCCGGCGAGTCTACCGTGCCATGTCGCGCCACCTCAATGAGGGCCTCCAGCCGGTGCACCGCCTGGGCGACGTGCTCGCGGCACGGGTGCCGCCGCAGCGCGTTACGGACGCCGACCAGGCCGTCTCTCCCGGTCAGCGTCGAGATCAGCAGCGATATGTCCTCGTCGAGGTCGTCGACCCGGATGAACGAGGACTCGTCGGGGTCGCCCTGGTCCTCGAACAGGACGCCGGTCCAGTCGACCTCCCGAGCTGGCCAGAACTCGACAACGGCCGGGGTGCCGTTCGGGTGGAACTCAAGCCGCTTCACCCGGGGGCACGCTCGGGCGTGGTACCCGCCGCAGTGCATGCAGGTGTTGCCGTCGAGCTGCTCGATCTCCTCCTCGGTCAGCGACCGCTGCAGGCGTCGCTCCATCTCGCGACGGCGGGACAGGTCCTGGAGGATCCGCATGTTCTGGATCGCCTGCTCGCGGTCGCTGCCGAGCGACCTTACCGGCGTGCTCACCAGGGGAAGCCCATGAGCATGACCAGCTTGGCGGTGCCGAGCACGCACAGCCCGGAGAAGCACAGGAAGAACAGCAGCACGCTGAACAGGCCGAACGCCCTGGCCAGCTTGAACAGCGGCAGCTGCTCGACGGTGCGGTCCGGCGGCGGCCCCACGGGCTCGGGCCGTCCGAAGGTCTTAGGCTGCATCTCGATCCGCCGGAATCGCTGGGTCGGCGCGCCTGGGTCGGTCACGTCACTGCCTCTCGTCTAGGGCGACGGCCCCGGCCCTCCGCCCGAGGGATAGGAGGAGCCAGGTAGCCGGGGCCGCCTGCCCCGTAGGCTACCAGCGGGCTTGTCACGGAGTCAAGAGACACAGACAGGCCCGGCACCCCGCGTGGCGGGGGCCGGGCCGGAGTCGGTTCCTACTTGGCGTCGGCTGGGGCCGGGGCCGCGTCCTTGGCGGCGGCCTTGGCCTGCTTGGCGGCGGCGGCCTTGTCGGCCCTGGCCTGCGCGTTGTCCAGCGCGCGGGTGGTCTTGGCCTTCAGCGGCTCGGAGATCTTGGCGGCGGCCTTGATCGCCTCGTCCCGGGAGGTCTCGCCCTTGCCGACCAGCGCGACCAGGTTGCTGACCATCCGGGCGTCGTGGCCCTGGCGGAACAGCGAGCCCTTGCCGGTGACCTGGCCGCAGCCGCACTGGCACTGGACCGGGACCAGCTCGGGCTTGGGGGTCTTGGCGGGCTTCTCGGTCTTGGCGGGCTTAGTAGCCATCGCGGTCTCCTCAGTGTCAGTGCTGCTGCAGTATTCCTCGTGCTCCTCGCCCTCGGGGGCGAAGCACTCGTCGCAAGTATCGGCGACGCTGACCCCGGCCGCGATGCGGTCGGCGTCGGTGACCGGGCGAGCCCAGAACCGGCTAGCGACGCCGCCGAACCAGAACTCGCCGCCGACGATCCCGTCCACCACGTACTTGACGTGCAGGCCGTCGCGGTCGGTACTGATCAGGGCCAGCTTGCCCTCGGCCAGAGGCGACTTGCGGTCGCGGCCCAGCAGGACCAACTGGTCGGCGTGACCGTGGTCCTTGTGGGTGCCCCAAGTCGGCTCGGTCGCGGTGGTGGTGGTCTCGCTCATCTCGGGCTCCTCTCGGCGGGCGGAACGCCCGCCCTGTAATTCCAATTAAACCATGGCCCGTGACTCCTTGACAAGTCCATTCGACATATCCGTGCGAACCAAGATCGTAGCACACGCTTTGCTTCTCTCGCGTACGCACGAGCCCGCGAACGGGGGTTGTCACGGTGTCAATTAGTGTGGTTTACTGGTGGTGCGGGGCCGGACCGGCCGGCCCGACCGCCACAGGAGGAACACACGATGGCTAAGATCACCGAGGCCCAGGGCACCACCTCTCGCCTGGACACCATCCGCGCGCTGCTGGCCAAGGCTGAGGGTGCCTCGACCGACCCGGAGCGGGACGCCTACACCGCTAAGGCGGCCGAGCTGATCGCAAAGTATGGCGTAGACGAGGCCATGCTGAACGGATCGAAGAACGACAGCGGCCAGGTAGTGGACGTCGTGGTGTGGGTCGTCCGGCCGTTCGGGGACCGCATGCAGGACCTGCTCCGGGGGATCGCCGTGGAGATGGGCGCGCAGACGCGCCAGGTCAAGCAGCATACCGGCAACTACCAGGTCGGCCAGCTCAAGTGGCAGCACGGCCTGCGGGTGTTCGCGTTCAAGTCCGACCTTAATCGCATCGAGGTCATGTACACGTCGCTGCGGAACCAGGCCCTGGCCGGGGCCAGCCGGATCAAGGGCGAGCACAAGTTCGGGCAGGACCAGAAGGCCCACCGCGAGTCGTACCTGGACGGGTTCGTCTGCGCCGTCCTCGGCCGCATCTCCAGGGCCGAGGAGGCGGCCAGGCAGGCGGCCGAGGCCGAGCGCGAGATGCGCGACGAGCAGCGTCTGCTGTCCGGCGACCTGACCGTCAGCCGCTCGGTCGAGCTGGTCCTGGCGGACCGCAGGTCGGTGGTCCGGAACACCATGACGATGGCCCTGTACGGAAAGTCGGCGGCCGAGCTGGACGCCAACGCCGCAGCCAGCCGGGAGCGGTGGGCCGAGATGGGCCGGCGGGCCGAGGAGCGGCGGCAGGCCCGGATCGCGGAGCACGCGAGCTGCAAGAAGTGCCACGCGGCCAAGTCTGGCTACTGCGCCGATCACCGCGACATGAGGCCGTCCCAGGCCAGCTACCGCTCGTACGAGCGGGTCGGCAACCAGTTCGAGGCAGGTTACGTCGACGGCCGGAACGCCGACCTCGGCCCGTCCGGCAAGCAGGTCGCCCAGAACGGCCCGGCCGGAATCGAGGGATGATGCGATTCTCTGGTCGCTCGTGTTCTTTGCCCTGCTCGACGCGCTTACCACGCTGGTGGCGGCGCTGCTGCGGTTGACCGCGCCGAGCTGATCCGTGTAGGATCGGGGTCTGCTCGACACGCTGGGCCATCCGCGAACAGGTCGCTTGGTCGACCGTAGTAGCCCGACAACCCACCTTGCGGCAGTTAGTGACGAGGCCAGGTCCTGGCATCAAAACCAGGGTAGCCTGGCCTCGTCCGTGTCTCGGGGAGGTCGCGTTGTCGTGGAGATGCGAGCAGTGGGGGCATAAGATGTCGCCGCGGTCGCCCTGGGTCCAGCTCAACCGGCACCAGTGCCAGCGCAGCCGGTGCTGCCGACGCTGCAAGGCGATGGACCTGATCGACGTCCGGCCGCACCGGCGGCGCTGGCTCCGGCCCAACGAGTGCCGCCGGTGCGGCGCGTTCCTGCCGCTACCGGAGGAGCGCCGCGAGTAGCGCTGGGTCGATCGGCTCGCGGCAGTGCGGGCAGCTCGGCCGGTCCTTCATCAGCAGACTCCCTCGGTTGCAGCGAGGGCACTCGTAGGGCGGGTTGTACAGCTGGGTCCAGTCGGCGTTCTGGGTCAGCTCGGTCATTCCCCAGACCAGGGCGTCGAGGCGGTCCGGCGACTCCCGGTCGAGCGGCGTCCACGAGCATAGCTGGTCCTCCAGGATCGGGAACGTGCCGACGTGGTGCGCCCGGCCCTGCTCGTAGATCGCGGAGATCGGCTCGGCTCGCACCGCCTTACCACGGCTGGCCGTCACGGTCCGGTACGGCACGTTCTCGTCGATCGTCCGCAGCAGCTCCTCGATGAAGTCGCCGCCGTTGTTGGCCTCACCGATGATCCGGTCGGCCTCGTGCTCGTAGTACGCCTTCACCGCGCACCGCATCGCCGCGCCCGGGGTCATCCGGCCGGACAGGTCCTCCAGCAGGTACACCTGGCCGTCCGCGCCGAGCGCCACGACCATGATGCCGAACTCGGCCGAGCTGTTCTTGCTCGTGGTCGACGGGTCCATCGCGACCACCACGCGCTGCAGCGGCGGCAGCACGGGCTTGCCGGTGCGGATGTCGATCGGGGGCCGCAGCCGCTGGTCGTCGAGCCAGGCCCGCCTCCACAGCGCGCCCTCGACGTCCGCGATAAGCTCGCCTTCAAGTTCCTGGCGGCCGATCCGGGTGCCGCCGTACCGCCGGTACAGCTCCTTCAGGGCGACCTCGGACAGGTTGGCCTGGTTCTCCAGCGTCGAGCCCTGCGTGATGTGCACCGACCCGTCCGTGCGCCCGGCCAGCTCGCGCAGGAGCGGCGTGCCGCGGGGGGTCGTCGTGACCAGCATCCGGGGCTTCTCACCGATGCGGAGGGCGGGCATCAGGCCCTCGTGCCAGGTCGCCTCATAGCGCCACGACGCAAGCTCGTCGGCCCAGCCGCCCCACAGGTTCGAGCCTCGAACTCGGTCGGGCCTGTCCGCACTGAACCCGTAGATCACCGAGCCGTTGACCAGCTCGATCTCCAGGTCGTTCCGCCGGTAGTTCGACAGCTCTTCCTTGCGGATCGCGCGGAGCAGGCCCGAGCTGCCCTCGATGCACACCCGCCTGGTGTCGCTGAACGTCGGGGCGATCACGCACCAGGCCGAGTTCGGGTACTTGAGCGCCTGCTCCGACAGCCAGCTCGCGCCCACCCACGTCTTGCCGAAGCCGCGTCCCGACATCAGCAGCCAGGTGGACCAGTCGAGGTCGGGCTGGAACCCGTCCCTGTGGCACTGGCACGCGGCCATGTGGAACTGCTCGCCGTTCTTGCCGACAATCGTCTGCGCGAACCCGTGGCGAGGGTCGTCCGGCGGCAGCTGCTTGTACCTGGCGTGCTTGCGCCAGTCGCGCATGCGCTGCCGCGCCCTGGCCGCAGCCAGCTCGCGCCTAAGCTTCTTCTTCTTTCCTACCGGCCACGACTCCCACCCTGCCGGCAGGCCGTACTGATCGAGCTTAGCTGCAGCGGCCGTGGCCACGTGCTACCTGTACACGACTTGGGTCGTGGTGGGCTGGACGTGCGTGCCCACGGTCATCGGCAGGATCAGCGCGAACATCAGCACGCCCTGCCGGACCCCGATGCAGACCGCCTCCAGCCACGATACTTTCTCGCGGTTCACGACGGTACCTCCCCGAGCCTCTCGCCCTCGACCGCCTGCTCCTGCTCCCACGGTCGCCACGGGTTCCGGCCGCGAGGAGCGCGGATCTCGCCCACGCGGAAGTCGAACCCTGCGACGTAGAACGTGAACTCGGCCGTGATCACCTCGCCCAGCTGGTCGATCACCATCGCGTCACCGAGGTAGACCGGCTCGCCGTCTTCGGTGGCGAACATCCGCAACCGCGCCGTCACGGTGCCGTCCGCGGTAGCTCCGATCCGCACTTCCGCGTTGGTCACGGTCGGGATCAGCTCGCCCGTCACCGCGTCCTTCACCGCCACCGCCCATCCCGGCATCGGCCTGCTGTCGAGCCGCGACACCAGCGGTACCTCTATCCGCACCGTCCGCTTCTGAATCTCTGTCTCGCTCATCTCGATCTCCTAACGCAATCTGGGCCTGGTCGCCCGCAGGCACCACACAAGCTGCTTTCCTGTGCACACCTGGCACACGCCATTCGGGCTCGGGTTGCTGCCGCGTCTCGCGCACACGCACGGGAGCAGGACCAGGGCGTCAGTCGCGTGTGTCTTCTCCATCGTCGCCGTAGGGGTCATCGTCGGGTGCCTCCAGCCAGTACCGGCCGATCGCCTTCATCCGCTCCCAGCAGGCGAGGACGACCCTTACCCACAGCCGGTACCTTACCACGGGGGTTGTCACGCTGACAATGGAGGCTGGTAGTTGAACTGACGCTGACCGGCCCGGTTCAAACGTCCCGAGTCGACGTACACCAACTCAGTAAGCGTGCCGAACGGTGCTTGGCCGGGCCGGCCTGGCGACCTGGTGCCGCGCCTCCACTCGGTGCACGCCTTGAGCACGGTTATCGTGCTTCCGTCGTCGGCCCCGCCGACCAGCTCCACCACGTCCTGCCCCGGATTGTCCACTACTTGCTCGCCTTCATCGACTCGGGGTGCGCCTCCAGCACCACCGCGTTGCCCGTCTCGGTCATCTCCTGAACGAGCTGCCTGATCTCCTCGTCCACCGACTCGTCTTCCTTGTCCGCCTTCTCCGGCATCGCGTCGAGGCCGTTGAGCTTGGCTCGCCTGGTGTACACCGCGAGCAGGACGTTGACCACCCGCAGGATCGGGTCGTGGTCCACGATCTCCTCCAGCTTCGGCACCATCTTGCCGTCGCTGTCGAACATCACCTGGCCCGAGTCGTCCGTCATCCACCCCACGAACCTGGTAACCACCCGGCCCTGCTGGATCACGATGTGCTCGGCCACCAGCACCTTGAGCAGGTCCTGCTCTCGCTCGTCCAGCTTCAGGTTCTCGATCGCCCTGAGACTGTCCACGTGGGGTGACGGGTACTTGTCGAGGTAGTCCTGCACCGCCCCGAACGCGGCACCCGGGCCGCTGTACCCCACCTCGTCCGCGATCTGCTGCCAGGTCTTCCCGCGGACCCGCAAGCTTACCGCTTTCTCTCTCTTTTCTTTTGCCGTCACGCGTCGGCTTACCGACTCCGGGTCGTACCTCACGGGTAGCACCCCGGCTCGGGCGTCAGCGCGCCGTCCGCTCCGTACTGCCTTACCACGGTCTCCGTCCTAGGTTCCTGCGGTATCTCCATCGCCCTCCTGCCCGGTGCACTCGCCGTCGCAGCCGCACTCCCGCTTGTCCGCGTCGTCTGTGAGCAGTCTACACCCGCACTCCCCCGAGCACATCCACGGCCAGCCTAGCCCAAGCTCCTCCATCAGCTCGGCCATTCGCTGCATGAACCCGCTGCCGTGCGGCCGGCCCGGCGTGCACCCCAGGTACTCGAACTCTTGCCTGGTTATCCGGCCCAGCAGCTCCGCGCAGTACCTCCCGCACTCGTCCGTGGTCATCGCGGCCATGTTCCTGTCCCAGCCCACGTTCGCCACCCCGCCGCACCGCTCGCACCGGAACGACCAGTTGAAGTCAATTACGGGCAGGAGCCGGAGCGCGTGAGCTCCGCACCCCGGCTCGAACCCCGTTGCGTGTACTCTCAATCGATCCTGATCCTCGTCACGTCGACGTGCTCCGGCCGCGTGCACTCTCCCTTGCGGTTGAAGCACTTGGAGGTCTTGGTCTGGACTGAGAACCTCTTCCGGCCGTCCCTCACCACGTCCGTGGTGATATTGACCACCCGGTAGTCGTGGGTGTGCTTGACCGTGTTCTCGGGCGGGCCGGCCTTCTCGCTCCGCCGCTCCCCTGCGCCCTTCTTGCCCTGCGTGCAGCTCCCAGGTCCCCTGCCGCCGATGCACGGCTGCATCTGGCACTGGTCGCAGTAACCTCTCCTGCCCACTCAGACCTCCTCGGTACGGTTAACCACAACTTCAGTAAGCCACGCCGTGTGTCTTCGTGTCAAACCATTCACGGCCGGGCCGCTTACCACGTGGGTAGCGGCCCGGCCGTCCCGGTCCTGCCTAGCTGCAGGCGTTGACCCCGGTGATGTCGCCGGTCTGGCCGGACGCGGCGTCCGCCCACTGCTCGCAGGTGTTCGGCGCGCTGTACGTCCAGGACCAGTTCGTCAGGTTCGGCGTGCTGATCACCGTGCCGCTGGCGAAGAACAGGCTCACCCAGTCGGTCGTGCTCGGGGTGTCGCCCGTCACCGTGCCGGGCACCGCCGCCGTGGGGCTGCCCGAGCTGGCGTAGAACTCCACGTCGCTGCCGCCGGTGAACGTTCCGTCGACCACTCCGCTGATCGGCGTGCCCTTGCTCGGGGAGTCCGCCCCGCTGACCGTCTGGAACGTGCCCGAGTCCGCGATCGTGCCCGTGTAGAACCAGCAGGCTGCCGCGCCGCTGCCGCAGTCGGCGGCCGGGGCCGCGCCGTGCCGCGTTACCGACACCGTTCGCGTGTACGCGTCCTTGGCCCAGTTCCCGTTGTCGCCGCTGTCGTCGCGGTCCGACACCGCAGTCGTCGCGGTCGCTGCCACCGGCTCGTACGAGGCCCCGGCGGGACCCTGCGGCCCGGTCGCGCCCTTGGGTCCCTGCGGCCCGGTCGCCCCGGTCGCGCCCTTTGCCCCGGTCGCGCCGGTAGCGCCCTTCGGCCCCACCGCGCCAGTGAACGTCTTGTACTTGGCCGGGCAGGTGTTGTGCACCGCCAGCACGCTGCCGCCCGCGTTGTAGCACAGCTTGTTCGGCGCAGGAGTGGCCGCCGTCGACGTCGCCGCCACCGCCACCCCTCCGGCCAGGGTCAGCGCGGCGACCGCCGCGATGACCAGCGCGGAGACCCGCGCCCTCGTCGTCTTGAACACTGTTTCTCCTTGGTTGTTGTTAACCGACCTGGCTCGCCGCCAGGAAGTCCTACTGCTGGACCGGCTGCGGACCGGTGGGCGGCGGCTCGGCCGGCTGGGCCATCGTCGGCCGCAGGTCGCTCACCGGGACCGGCGGCAGCTCGGCCTGGCCCGGCCTCAGCAGGCTGGCCAGGGTCTCCGAACTCGGCTTTAGCTTGGCGAACTCCTCGCCCGGGAGCACCAGGACGTGCACGTCGATCAGGCCGTGCCACCCCAGCAGCTCGTTGATCGACCGCTGGTAGTTCGAGATCTGGTCCGAGTTCAGCCACGGCGGCACCCGCACCGCCAGCACCTCGCCCGGCCTCACCACCATCACCGCCGCCTCCAGCGCGGCCAGGATCTGGTCCATCGTCGGGCCGAGCCTGGGCGGGTCGGCCTGCACGCGCTCGGCCGGGCTGACCTCCTTCGGCTGCCGGTCCTTGCGCTGCTGCTCCAGCATCAGCTCGAACCGCGCCCACTGCTCCGGCGTCATCGTGTCCGCGAACTCGCGCTCGGCCTCGGTCAGCTCGTCCGGCACCGGGTGCATCGCCGCGTCAGCCAGCTCCCTGGCCGGCCGGTCGTCGTTCTCGCTCATCTTTCAAGCTCCTTATCTCGGCTGTAGCCCGCCGGGCATGAACCCGGCCGGGGTCGCGGCCACCAGGCCGCTTTGCCTTGCGTTCGGCTGGTTGTTCGAGAAGCACAGCATGCACAGCGTGTTGCCGTTTACGAACATGTCCGCTGGCCGGATCGCGGGCACGAACGGCGGCACCTGGTCACCGAGCTGGTCCAGCATCCCCGGGTTCCGGCTCACCATCTCGCCCAGCGCGATCGCCTGCTCCATCAGCTGGCCGAACTCCTCGGACGCCGGGTCCTTTCCCGCCGCCTTGAGCTGCCCCGCGATCTCGATCACGGCCTTCCTGTGGTTGTCCGCGCACATCACGCACGCGGGCCGCCACGGCTGCAGCATCGCCAGCGGGTTGAAGCCTGGGCCGAGGTCGTCCTCGGGCTCGCCGTCCGCGTCCTTCGGCGGCGTCACCTGGTCGCCCACGCGAACACCCTCACGAACCCGACCACGGCCACGCACGCCATCGCGATCACGGACGCCTGCGGCCCGTTGGCCGCGGCCACGATCAGCCCGGCCGCCGCCGCTGACGTCACGAGGTCCCGCACCCGCAGCACCATCGCCGTACCTCCTCTGCTTACCTCGACTAGCCTTGCCCATCAGTGAACCACGTTCCTTGTCACGGTGTCAATTGGTTACGAGCCGCTCGACCCGAACCCGGCCTGGCCCCGCTCGCCCTCGGGCAGGTCCAGGCCCTTGGGCAGCGTGACCACCTCGACCTGCTCCATCAGGTTGGGCAGCACGATCAGCTGGCCCATCCGCGTGCCTGCGGGCAGGTGCAGCCGCTCGGCGTAGTCCTCGCTGGTGACCGGACGGAACAGCATCACGAACAGCTCGCCGCGCCACGTCTCGTCGATGATGCCGGGCATCACGATCACTTGGTGCTTGGCCCACGTCGACGACCGTCCCGTGATCCAGCCGAAGGTGTTGGGGGGCAGCGCGACCGCCACCCCCGTGGCAGCGTTCACGGTGTCGCCCAGGTCCATCACCACGTCCTCGGTCAGGGCCAGGTCGAGCCCGCAGTCGTGGGGGTAACTGGGCGGGCTGAACGCGGGGAACGGCTGGTCGTCCAGCCGCTTGGCCAGCAGCTTGTCCGTCCGCGACGTCCGCACCGCGTTGGCCAGGTTCTCCTGCATCGACCTGAGGCCGATCCGCCTGGGCAGCGGCGGGGCCTCCAGCGGCCCGTCTGGCACCGAGCTGCCCGGCTGGAAGGCCGCAACCAGATCGGCCAGCCGCTTCTGCTGCTCTGGGGTCGGGTTCTCCAGGCTCATGCGAGCTTGCCTCCGTTCGCGCGGACGTAGCGCGCCATCCGCGCGTACGTCTCAAGGTCCTTCCAGGTGTCGTCCCCGGGCTGGTTGCCGTTCTCCCACGCGCTGAACAGCCGGGCGGCCTTGCCCAGGGCGTAGTGGGACAGGGCCAGCTCCTGGCCGACCACGGCCGGGTCGGCGGTGCCGCCCTTGGGCAGCATCCGGGCCTGGGCCGCGCCCATCACGGCCAGGTCGGACGAGCCGTACTCCGCCAGCTTGTCCAGCATGTCCTTGAGGTCCGCCTCGAACTGGGCGCGCATCCAGACCTCGATCGGGCTGGCCGAGGAGGCGGCGATGCCCCGGGCGACGTCCAGGGAGCTGATCGGGACGGCCTTGCCGTTGGCGTCGTGCGTGTACGAGGTGCGGTTGGAGAAGCGCACGCCGCAGACCTGGCACTGATCGCCGGGCTGTGGCTCCTCGCTGGTCCAGACGTGACCGTTGGCGTCGGTGTACGTCTGCGGGTAACCGGGCTGAGTCACGTCACATTCCCTTGCGTAGGTCGATCACGGAGTCGGGGCCGGTGCCGACCAGCTCGACCAGCGCGCCGATGTCGCGCGAGATCTTGGTGATCAGCGAGTAGTACCGGGCCGCGTCGGCGTCCTCGGTAAGGTTGCCGATGTCGGTCATGCCGCGCAGGGCCGGGATCACGTGGTCGGCCATGGTGAGGGCCGCCCGGACCGGGCCGGGTCCGCCGTTCGGGTGCATCCCGTTGGCCACCATCGCCGCGCGGGCCTGCGGCCCGTTCCAGAGGCCGACCCGGCGGATCTTGCGGGTCACGGTGGTAAGCTCGGGCTCCAGTCCCAGCTCCTCCCACGTCACCTCGTTGGTGAGGGGACCGGAGTCGCCCGCCACCCGGATCGGGTAAGTGCGGAACACCACCCACACCTCCAGCTGCTCGGGCTCGACCACCCACGGCGACAGACCGGCCATGGACAGGAAGTCGATCGCGGTGCAGTCTGAGGTGGTGCACTTCGGATAGTGTCCCGCGTGAGTGCCCAGCAGGTGCCCCTGGGTTCCCTCGATCAGCACGTCGCCGCCGTCGCGGGTCCACTGGGCCGCGATGTCCGCCACCGAGTGAGTGACGTGCACGTAGTTCTCCGCGCCGATGTCGAGGGAGTACCCGCTGGAGAGCTGGCCGATGATCCTGGCACCTCGCATGGCGCGGTCCGCGCGGGCCGCCCCGACGCCCTTGCCGGTCGAGCCGATCCGTCCCACGAGCTGCTCGGCCGCCTCCGCCTGGGCGTGGTGGGGCTCCAGTACGGTGGCCTGGTGGTCGACGATCAGCCGCTGGCTGACGTGGTACCCGGCGGCGTCTAGAAGGCGCAGCTCGCGGCTGAGGATGGCCAGGTCGACCTCGGACCCGGCCGCGATCGCGAGCGTCTCCGTCTGGTTCGAGACCGCCGCGACGGGCACCTGCTGCAGCCGCCACGGGTGAGCGTCAGAAGCGTGATGGCCAGGACTGAGCGGACTGCCCGCGTGGAACGCCATAAGAGCGGCGTCGCCCAGATTGGCGGCCGAGTCCTCGCAGTCGGGCGGGCACCGGCCGATGACGGTGTGCCCGGCGTTGGGTCCGGCCACCCGGATCGACAGGCCCCGGCGGTGCTCGCGGGCGAGGAACGCGGCGATCGCGCCCTTGCCCTCCGACCCGGCCTGCCCGCCGACTACCACTTGCAGTTGCGACACGCTAGTACCTCCAGGTTGAGATGACCCTACCGGCCTGCTGACGGCGGACCCGGTAGACCGGGTACCACAACCCGCAGGTGGACAGCATCATCAGGCAATGAAACGCGAACTCCGGCCCGGACATGCCGGACCGGACCTTGGTCACCCGTACCAGGCGTTCGTGCACGGTCGTCTCTCCTCATGTCGGCCCCGGGACGGGGCAGGAATCCCAGAATACCGCGTGCTTGTCACCGTGTCAACGGGCTGGACTTATTCCTGGCACTCCAAACTATCCCGTGCGAGCAGGCGTCCCGGCGGTGCGGCATCCCGGGCAGGTCGAAGTCGGGGCCACGGTACTTGAACCTGCCGGAGCCGAGGGCGCGGTCCTTCATGCGGAACCCGGCGTCCAGGGCGATCGCGCGGCCCGCCTTCAGGTTGCCCTTGGCGTCCTGCAGGGTGACCGGCACGTCGTTGCGCTTGGCGATGTAGCGGACCACCCCCACGCACTGAGAGGTCAGCAGCTCGGAGTAGCCCTGCTCGCGCGCCAGCCACGGGTACAGTGAGTAGCGTTCGAGGACGACGTGGTGGAGCAGGCGGATATCGCGCTCCAGGGCGGAGTGCAGGTCGTCCGGGCGAAGGGTAAGGGCCTCGACCAGCCGTATCCGGCCCTTCTTCGACTGGTCGAGGTACTCGCCCTTCCCCGGCTCGGTAGACCCGGGCCACAGCTCGAACCGGGCGAGCCCGCACCACGACTCGCCCGGGTCCACCGCGTCGACCTTGTAGACGCGGCCCTTGGCCAGGCTCATATCGTGTACCACCACCGACGCCAGGCCCGGGTGCGCTTGCGGCGGACCCGGCCGCCGCCGGGCACCCACTCGCGCAGGCACAGCAGGCAGATGTACCGGCCGTCCGCCGCGCCACGGCGCGCGAGCTGGTGCTTGTGCGGCCACAGCAGCCGCCACCGGGACATGCGGCCGGTGCTCACAGCGGCACCGTCGGGTCGGAGTCGGTCAGCATGACGATGCTGATCGTGAACGAGTCGGCGGCCCGGCCCAGGTAGATCGTGTGCAGGTCGGTGCGGTCGAGGTGCTGGTTCAGGTGCTTATCGCCAGCGACTGACGCGCGCTCGGCTGTGGAGTATGCGCCGCCCGCCAGCTGACACTTGCACGACCACATGTGGGTTGGCTCCATCACACTGCCTCAAGGTAAGAGGTGTGGCCGAAGGGCTTAGTGTCGGCCTTAAAAGGGACTCCCGAGAACAGTCGACTGAAAGTCGACACGATGGTGTCCTGCATCAGGGCGGAGACCCTTTCCACGTCGGTGACGGGAATGCGGTCAACCAGGGAGTCGTGAATCTGGAGGACCAGCATGCCGGGGCACTCGCGGTCGTGCTTGACCATGGCTATGCGCATCGCCTCGGAGACGTCGCCCTGGACTCGCTGGTTAAAGGCCTTGTGGACCGGCTCGTAGTCCGCGAACTTCCGGACCTTGCCGGTGCAGAGGCGGACGAAACCGTTCTCGGTGGCCATGTCGGAGTACTGGTACAGGGCGCGGGCGAAACCGGGGAACGCGTTCTTGTAATCGGAGATGAACTCGCGGGTCTGGTCCACGGTGTACTCGTAGCCGGTGAACTTGGCGATCTGGGCCTTGAGTTCCTTGGCCCCGATGCCGTAGAGGATGCCGAGGTTGCAGCGCTTGGCCACGCCTCGGTAGCGCTCCCAGTCGGGGTCGAGCAGGGCGTCGGCCAGGGCGGTCGACGGGTAGAACATGAGCTTGCAGGCCGCGTTGTGGGAGTCGACGCCCTTCTTGAGGGCGCGCAGCATGTTCTTCTCCTTGGCCACCCAGGTAGCCACGCGAATCTCGGCCTGGCTGGCGTCCGACTCCCAGTACTCGTAGCCGGGGTCGTAGCCGAGGAACCTGCGGATCGGTTCGAGGCCGGAGGGGATCTGGTAGTCGTGAGGGAGGGCCTGGGCCTGCCAGCGCTCGACCGAGAGACGGCCGGAGACGACGCGGCCCTGCCGGTGGCAAGTGCGCAGGCGCCCGTCCGGGCCGACGAGGGCGGGGAAGGCCGCGTACCACTTGCTGTTGGCCGACTGCAGCTCCTGGAAATGGGCGTACTCGGCAGCGCCGGGGGCGTTGAGCTTGATCAGGCGCTGGACCGACTCGTCGTCGACCTGGGGCCTGCCACCGGCGGTCATCTTGTCGGCGTAGGGGAGGTAGCCCAGGCCGCCGTCCTTGGGTGCGCCGAAGAAGTACTTGACGGCGGCGGGTCCGGTGGGCTTGCCGGTGCCGCCCTTGAACGGTACGGCGGAGGCGGCCTCCTTGATCAGGCCGGTGAGCTTTACGGACTCGCGACGGCATCCGTCGGAATCGAACCCGACGCCGCGCTTCTCCATGCCGTAGAGGGTGCGCATCAGGGCCTGCTCCTCCTCGATCCGGATCGAGAGCTGGTCGGTGAGGAGGGTCTGCTGGTGCTCGTAGAGCAGGTAGGTGAGCTGGGCGTCACGCTGGGCGTAGGTGCCGAGGACGGACCAGGGGATGAGGTCGTACCGGGGGTCGGCCTGGGGACCCTTCCACGGGGCGAGGGCCTCGGCCTCGTCGGCCTCCGCTCCCTCCTCGATGCCAAGCTCCTTGCCGATGTTGAGGCGGACCGAGGTGGGCTTGAGCGAGGTGGACTCGCCCGGCCACAGCTGGCCGGAGGCGAGCATGGTGTCCCACACCACGCGGGAACCTAGGTCGTAGTGGCCGCCGTCCCACGGGGGGCAGGCGGGGCCGTCCGAGGTGCAGTACTGGTCGTGGGGGCGGTCGCGCTGGCCTGCCAGGAACATCAGCAGGTCGTACTTGGCGTTCTGCAGGATGAGATGCTGGCGGGACAGCCAGCGCATGAGCTGGTCCCACGCGGCCAGGGACCGGTTGGGAGTGTAGAGGTCGGCGTCCGACCACTTGGAGATCCGGCGCAGGTGCGAGGACGGGATCTGCTTGGGGCCGAGGGGAAGGCACCCGTCGTAGTATCCCTGGTCGAAAGGGACGGCGATCGAGACAAGCTCGGCGGTGACGGGATCGCGCCAGGCGGCGGAGACGGCGGAGACGCGGGCACCGTCGTCAGCGAAGAGACCAGAGTCCTCGGAGTCCAGGGCGACAAGGTGGTCGGAGACGTCGGGGAGTCGGGTCATCGTCCTGTCGCAATGTGGTAGACGGTGCTGGCGACGAAGCACAGCACCAGGGCGGCCAGCGCGATGCGGAGCATGGCGTCGGTTGACGGAATGAATCGGCCGGGGCCTCGGACGCTCACGGGGCGACTCCGAGGTAGGTGAGGGAGATAGCGAGGGCGCAGGCCGCAGAGAGCAGGCCGAGGATAAGTAGGAAGTCGCGGACGGCGACGAGGTAGCGGTACGTCACTGGTTGCCGATCCCGTCGACCCGGTAGGCGAGCTGGTTGACGATGGCGATAGCGTTGTCGAGGTGGTCGGCGGACTGGCCGAACTCTAGGCGGACGGCGCGGTCGTCGAGGTAGGCGACGGCGGCGACCTTGCGGTTGGTGACGAGGACGACATCGCCGTCGCCTGGGCCGCCGGTCCAGAACGAGCGGGTCATGTCGGGGTCGGGCTGGACGCGGAAGCTGAGACGGCGCAGGACCTGGGCGACCGGCTCGACCGGGCGGCAGGTGGAGACGACCACGGCGTAGGCGAGAATGTGAAGGCGGCGGATGATGGTGGCGTCGATCTTGCCGTAGATCGCGCCGTCCTGCCAGCCGTTCTCGTAGGAGTGAATCAGGCCGTCGAAGTCGACGGAGACGCACTGTCGTCGTGTGGGCATCTAAGCTCCTATGCTATAAAGATACTCGACGGGTAGGGCCTTGCCGCTCCTGATGCCAGCGCTCCGCTGGCCCTCCCATACCACGGACAGTCCGGGGATGCGCTCGTATTCCGACAAGAACACCGCGCACTCGCGATCTGCCCATTTCCTGGCCCTGCGGATCAGGCGGTCCAGGTCCAGGTCCTGATAACTGCTGTTGTGGTTCTTGGTACGGGACTGGTACGGAGGGTCGCAGTAGATCACGCACCCCATCGGCGGGCGCAAGGTGTCGTATGATCGCGTCATGAACTGTCGTATGCCGCCGTGGTCGCGGATCTGAGCGGCCTGGCGCATGACGGTACGACTGGAGGCAGCTGCTGACATGTTGCCCCGTCCGTAGCCCTCGAACCATATGCCGCCGAAAGAGCACCCGTAGCCGACGAACCCCCGCAAGGCGGACGGGCTGGCGTGACGCAAGCTCCGGTACTCGTCTTCGGACACCGCGTCGGGCGGGGTCCACCCACCGTTAACCACGGCGTCCCACATCAGCACGAGGTCTTCGTGCACGTCGCTCCCTACCGCCTTGTGAAAATGGGGGGCCATCTTGGCGAACACGGACGCTCCGCCCAGGAACGGCTCCCAGTAGGTCAGTCTCTCATTGGTGTGGCGAAGCATGACAGCGGCCAGCTGACTAGCTATCCGGTGCTTGCCGCCCATATATTGCATTGTGCTCCTCTTCCATCAAATCGTGACGTGCGCCTATGGTATCAGATGGGTTGTCACCCGGTCAACGGACATGATAAAATTTGGAGTAAGGAGGTGCGAGATGAGCATGGTGCTGAACTCGGAGCAGAGGGCGATCGTCAAGGCGAGCAAGACCGCCCGGACGATGCGCGTGGTGGCGCTCGCGGGAACGGGCAAGACGAGCACGCTGGCGGAGGTGGCGGAAGCCAACCCGTACGTGCAGTACCTGTACGTGGCGTACAACAAGGCGGCCCAGCTGGACGCGGCGGCGAGGTTCCCCAGGAACGTCAAGTGCCAGACCAGCCACGGCATGGTGTTCATGCAATACGGGAAGAGGTACAGCTCTAAGCTGAACGCGCCGAGGGTGCCCGCGTGGAAGGCGGCCAAGGTCCTGGGGCTGGCCGAGCTGCGGGTGGAGTACTGCGTCAGCTGCAGTATGGTGACGAGCGAGGGCGGTGACCACGCGGGTCACGCGGTGCTGGCGGAGACGGTGAACACCACGGCGATGGCGAGCCTGGTGATGCGGGGGGTGGACCGGTGGTGCCACTCGGACCAGGCGGAGATCGACTGGTGGCACATCCCGCCGGTGAAAGGCGCGGACGAGCGGCTGCAGCGGGCGATCCGGGAGAGCCTGGTGAGCAGCGCGCGGGAGGCGTGGAAGGACCTGAAGAGCGCGAACGGGCAGCTGAAGTTCAGCCACGACATGTACCTGAAGATGGCGCAGCTGGACGGCTGGCGGACGGACCGGAACTCGGTGATGCTGGACGAGGCCCAGGACACCAACCCGTGCGTGGCGAGCATGCTGCTGTCGGCCAAGGGCAAGCGGATGACGATGGTGGGGGACCCCAACCAGGCGATCTACGAGTGGAGGGGGGCCACGGACGCGATGGACAAGTTCGAGGCCGACGAGACGCTGGGGCTGACGGGGAGCTACCGGTTCGGGCCGGAGATCGCGGAGTTCGCTAACGAGTGGCTCGGGATGCTCGGCAGCGAGATGCAGCTCAAGGGCTGGAAGAAGCTGGAGGGAAAGGTAGTCGACTTCGTGGAGGAGCCGGACGCGATCCTGTGCCGGAGCAACGGCGGGTGCGTGGCGGCGGCGATGCACTGGCTGGAGGCGGGCAGGAAAGTGGCGGTGGTGGGCGGAGGAGGAGAGATCGAGTCGCTGGCGAGGGGGGCGCAGGGGCTGATGGCCGGTAGGAGGAGCGAGCACCCCGACCTGGTGAACTTCGACAGCTGGGGCGCGGTGCAGGCATACTGCAAGGAAGAGCCGGAGGCGGCCGGGACGCTGGTGCCGCTGGTGCGGGCGATCAGCCAGTACGGGCCGGAGGCGATCATGACGATGGCGCGGAGCCTGGTGCCGGAGGACCGGGCCGACGTGACGGTGAGCACCCAGCACCGGAGCAAGGGCAGGCAGTGGAAGACGGTACAGATCGCGGGCGACGTGATGCAGCCGAAGGCGGGCGAGGAGCTGCCGAGGGAAGAGCTGCGGCTGAGCTACGTCGCGGCGACGAGGGCGCAGGACGTGCTGGCCACGGGCGGGGATGGCGGCCTGGGCTGGATCAAGGGCGGGCTGGCCACGTAAGGGAAACACGACGAGGCCCCGGTTACCACGTGGGTGGCGGCCGGGGCCTCGTCCTTGTTTACTCGCCGGGCTTACGGGCGGTCAGCTCCCAGGCCAGGGCCAGCTCCCAGCTGGAGGGGCGCTGCGGGCCGTGAACCGAGTCCTGCCCGGTCCAGTTGTTACGCTTGTTCATCGTCGTTCACCTCCTCGGGCTCGGAGTGGTCGTCCAGGATGTGCCGGTTAAAGTCCGTGTCCGAGATGAACACGGCGTCCGGGCACTGAGTGCAACGGATCAAGGCCGCCACCACCAATCGAGGCGTAAGCCGCCCCGGCGGCGGCCCCGGACCCAGTAGACCAGATGGGTTGTCACGGAGACAAGGGCATGGTCGGATGGGAACAGAGGGCCGGTTCGCGGCCCTTACGGTGATCGACGGCTACCTGCAGCAGTAGTGCAGGCGCGCGGCCCCGGCCCCGACAAGGGTGTCCGGGGCCTGGTTGTACTCGGAGTGACCAGGCCATCACAGTGTGATTCACGACCCTGTACCCTGTGTACCCTGTGTACCCTTCTCTTCCTCTATCTCTCTTTGGAAGACCGGAAGGGGGAGAGGGGAGGGACGGAGGGTACACAGGGTACACAGGCTACATCCGGCGCAATGACCAGACCTGACCCCGGCTGGACCTGCTCTTTTCCATTACGACGCCCGACTTGCGCAGGATGCCGGACAGGCGGCCCAGGCGCATCCCGATCTGGGTAGGACTCTTGGGCCAGCCGGTGTCAGCGCCCCGGTCGAGTCGGCCGTGATAGGTGGAGAACAGGGCCGACGTGGTGCCCTCCCAGCCCTGCTCCGCGAGGGCCAGTACATGGACGGTGAAGGCGTCCGTCTCCACTGACGCGCGGACGCCCTCGGCTACCTTGCGGCGGTACGTGTCGACCGTGCGCGAGCCGGTGGCGCGGTCCATCGCGGCGCAGACGTGCACGAAGTCGGCCATCCGCTCGCGAGAGAAGTCGCCCGACTCGGCCACGGCCGGGAGGTGAGCCAGGACCGACGAGGCGAGGTCGAGCAGCGCGCCGAGGGCGACCGGACGGTCGCGCTCCCATTGCCTGGCCAGGTCGGTCTGAGTGATGAACGTGGAGATCGGCTCGGGCTCGAACAAGACGGTCCGGTCCACCAGGTCCCCACGGGAGACCAGGGAGTCGATCGAGGTCACCACGAACGAGCGGCGGACCGACACCACGGACAGGTCCTGGTCGGAGTACTTGCGGCGTTTGACGTCGCCGGTTTTGGTGACGGCGGTGCAGATCGCGTCGGACAGCCAGTCAGGCATCGTGGACAGGTTGTCGAGAACGACGATGGGCTGACCAGCGATGGTGACCTCCCAGTCCTCGTCGCGACCGGGCTGGCGGCGGACGGCGACGGGGGAGGGGTCGACCAGGGAGCGGATGAGGCGGGCCATCGAGGACTTGGCGGTGCCCTCCTCGCCGCGCAGGTAGACCACGGGGTGATCGATGTCGGGGATCAGCCAGGCGAGGATGCAGGCGACCAGCAGGGCGCGGTCGGCCGGGGGTAGGTTCAGGAGCGGGTAGAGGGTGTCTTTGAGCTTGCCGCCCCGGACGGGCGTGGGCAGCTCGCCGGTAAGGTCGGTCCGGCGGAACAGCACAGGGGGCTCCTCGACTACCTTCCAGGTGCCGGGACCGATCACGATGGCGCGGCCGGTCTGGTCCCCGAGGTCGAGCACGATCTCGCCGTCGTGCCACGCGGTCCGCATCGGGAGGGGGGTCGTGGGCTTGTAGGCGGCCCGGCCTTCGAGGACGGTCATCACGTCGGCCAGGGCCCCGTTCGATGGCGGATGTCCGAACTCCTGTTCATGCTGGGCGGCCAGGGCCGCGCGCATCGAGCCCGAGCCGCCGCGCAGGGCGCGCACCACGCGGGGGCCGGTGAGAGGAACGCCGAAAGGCACGTTCTCCTCGGACCGGACTAGCTCGTAGTCGCGCATGGCGATCCTCATCAGTCGCTGGGCCATGGTCGGCTTGTCGCCGTCCGCGCCCTCCAGCAGCTCGGTCCGAGCCTGCTCCAGGCACCGGGCCAGCTCCATCGGCCACCAGTTCGGCTGCTGCCGCTTGCGCTCGGCCCGGCGCGACGTGGTGATGGCGTCGGCCTCGGCCAGCTCGCGGATCTGGTCGTCGTCGAGTCCGGCCCGCATCGCGTGCTTGATCAGCAGGAACGTGTGGTCGCTGGGGTCGGTGCCCTTGGGTACCACCACGCGCAGCCCGGCGGGGACGCGGCTGCTGGATGGTATCTCGGCGGTCACGGAAGGGGTCACCTCGGGCCTCATCAGCCAGTCCGGTGCATCGGCCAGGGGACGCCACGACGATACCTCATAGATGCCCTCCTGGCTGCGGGAGGGCGGCAGGATCACGTAATCGTGACTCAGGCCGCCCCGGATGTCTATCGTCTTGTCCTTGTACTTGCGAGCGGGCGCGCCAAGCTTACCTGACTGCCGTTCGCCACGGTAGAACATGTGGGTACCGCGAACGCCCTCATGTCCGGGCGTGCTTACCACGCGGGTGGCGGGCAGGTGCCCTAGGCTCAGCCGGTCCTCGGCGTGGCCGGTCTTGTAGGAGTCGAAGTCGAGGATGACCAGGTGGTCGGCCCGGCCGCCGATCAGGGCGTCCGGCCAGGTCTCCCACCAGATGTGTATCTGCTCCACGTCGACGGTAGCCGAATGCTTGCCACCGGCGGTTAGCGGGGCCTTGTCGGCACCGCAGGGAAGAACTGGGATTCCGAATTGCTGGGACCAGACGAGCGCCCACATCAGCATCGGCTGGACGGACTCGACACGGGCAGCCACTTCGGCTGGTAGCTTGCACAATCGGACGCGCTCCTAGTACAATAGTCAACTGGAAGAGGTCTCGCTCATCTCGCCCTAGCGGACCCCCGATCGCCAGACTGTCGCGGCCTGGCGGCCGGGGGTTCTCGCTATCTCAGCACCCAGGTTCGGGCACAGTAAAGGCCGGGTACCCAGGGGAAGTGGATACCCGGCCTTCACGTCCGACCGCCCGGTAGACCCCTCGGCGGGGTGCTCGAACGGCGGCCGGGGTCAGGGGCGACTAAAAGTCGTCGTCGTCCGCGTCGTCGTCGGAGTCGTCGTCCTCGCCGTCCGAGTTGGACCCGACCGGCAGCAGGGTCTGCAGGTCCGACGCCATCTGGCCCTTGCGAGCGCCCTTCTGGATCTCGCGCTGGCCGACGATTCCCTTGACCTCCTTGCCGAGGAGGATGTCGGTGTCGACGTTGGGCTTGACCTCGAACGCCTCGAAGAACATCTTGAGGAACCACGCCTGGTTCTCCGCGAAACCGGTGTTGGCGCGGATCGTCTTGCCCTTGAACTTGTCGCCGGTCAGCTGGCCGGACACCACGGAAAAGGTCCAGATCCAGTAGCCGTTGCCGTTGACGTCCGGCTTGGGCGAGACGACCACCTTGTCGAGCTTGAGGACGTACTCGTCCTCGTCGAGCAGGGCGGAGCCGCTGCCCTCGGCCTTGGCCACGGCCTTTGCGGTTGCTGCGTCGAGCTTGGGCACTTGGTGCCTCCCAGTTAGTGCGGATCGTGTGTCGGGCGCTATCGTACTGCGGTGGTTGTCAGCGTGTCAACGGGACTTGGTCGAGTAATTGGTGGCCCGGCCGCGTGCGTGCTTGCCGACGCGGACGCCGGGCAGCAGGTCGAGCAGCTGCTTGCCGCTGCCGCGCCACTCGCTGACCTTGCCCACGGCCGGTGGTGCCGCCGGAGGGCGGGTAGGCTGGCACGTCTCGCACCGCTCGCGCTTGGGACGCCGGACCCCGGGCACCTTCTCGGGCTTGGGCTCGTGGTCGGCTGCGGTGTGGCCGCCCGCCATGTACCGGCGGTTAGCCTTCTGCCGGGCGCGTTTGCGTGCTGTCGTCATCTTCGAACTCTCCTAGATCTCTGGTTGCGTAGTCGGCAGTCCTGATCACGTCCAGCATCGCGAGCTGGTAGCGAATCACGGCCTGGGCTAGGGGGGCCACCGCCGCCAGGGCGTCGACGGCCTCACTTACGGGAACGTGGGGAGCGCCGCGCTGCCGCATCGCGATCGTCTCCCGGTCCATGCCGGTGGCCAGCTTCCTGGCCCGGCTGGCGATCTGGGTGCGCTCCTCCGCGCTCACCGATCGATCCTTATCGATCGTTTGTGCAGACTAGCGTGCATTCTGGTTGCATGCTCAGAGCATGTGCGTTGCGGTCTGGAGTCGATACGTCCAGGGGATTGAACGATGTACATCGTGGTTAGCTGGGGACACTCGCCGTGATTCCAGTCGCACTGTCCCAGATCGCCTACGCACACCGTGTCCGTGACGGGCACGATCATTCAGCGTCTCCCTTCTTGCGGACCTTGAGAAGCTCGCGGTACTCGGTCTGGATCGGGTCGGTGTCCTTGGTAAGGTCGCCCGAGACGTAGGCGAGGAGACGGTCGAACGTGGGGACGGCCAGGCGGGCGGGTAGGACGCCGAAGTTGTCCTTACCGGTAAACTGGGCCGAGGGGCGGGGGTAGCCGACGACCACGGGCCGCCCGTCCGGCCAGGAGCCCTCCTGCTGCAGGCGGATGACCATGTTCGAATAGCCGATGAGGTCGCCTCGGAGGGCGGGGTTTACGGCCGGAGTGCGCTTGACCGCGCCGGAGCCCTCGTCCACTTCGAGGGTCATCTGGCAGGCCACGGCGACGTGGCAGGGCAGCTCGACCAGGGAGCGCATCAGGCGGCGCATCTCCTGGGTGACGCCCTTGTACTGGTCCCGGCCGTCGCCGGTGGTGTACCGCTCCAGGGGGTTCAGCTCGACGTGGTTGCGCTCGGACTGGGTGACCGCGCGCTGCCAGTCGAAGTCGACGTACTTCTCGATCCGGCGGGCCACCCACTCGGTGGCGGTGTCGATTGCGATGCCCGCGAGGGCGGCCGGGTCGTCGTCCAGCATCTCGCGCCACTCCTCGATAGTCTTCTCCATCGAGATCGGGTCGAGCTGGTCGATCGGGTCGATGCGGTCGGTGGGGATGCCGAGGGCCTTCAGCGGCTTGTTTCGGATGCCCTTGTCGGCCCGGATCCACTTTACCAGTCCGAGCTTTGCCATGTAGGCCATGGAAGTAGTCTTGCCGGTGCCGTAGTCACCGAAGTAGAGGACCCGCAGGCGGTCGTCCTCGTCGTCTAGAGATGCCATGGGCCGAGTGTACCAGAGGACTTGTCACCGTGTCACGTCGTATGGTTTAATGGGTTTATGACGAACTACGGATACGAGGACGAGGCCGAGCACATCGACCTGAGCGGCGACTACAGCGAGGAGCCGCCGTTCTAGGACCGAGCACAGCTGAGGCCCGCACCTGATGGAGGGTGCGGGCCTCGCTGTTTCTAAGGCGGGTACCGAGGGGACCAGATCCCCATCCTGCCCTCGGTACCCGCCACGACGCTGACGGAAGGGTCGCCCAGCTACGGGGGTAGAACTGGGTTCCGCTTGGCGAACGGTGGCTCGTCCGGCACCGTCCGCTTGAGACCGCCAGCGGATATGGGACCAACCTACCGGACCGGTTGTCGGCGTGTCAAGCGGGCGGTTACCACGCGGGTGGCGTCAGTGCCGCTGATCGTAGCACGCGGCACTAGTGACGGGAGAAATCCTGAGTAAAGCCTTGGTCGCGCAGGAAGCCCTGCACGTTAAGGCCCTTGCGCCCGGCCAGGCAGGCGTCCCGGAAATCGCACCGCCACGCGCATCGGTCCGGGTCCGTGGACCTGGGCGACATGGCTCCGGCACGGCTTACGGCGGCCTGCTGGGTGTACCTGGCCAGGGCCAGCTGATAGGTCTCCCGGGCCACGATGTCTAGCTCGCGATCGGATCGTACCATAGGCAGGCGTCGGAACCGCTCGTCGAGCGGGGTCGCGCCCGGGGTGGCGACGTCGGCCTGCAGGCGGTAGGTGCGGGCCGCGTTGTAGATCTGGCCGAACACCCGCTTGCCGAGCTGCCGCATCGCCCAGGTGTACAGGCCGAACTGGTCGTCCAGGGCGAGGAGCTTCTCCCCGGGCAGGTCCTTGCCGGACTTGTGGTCGACTACGTAGATCTTCTTGTTCCGCCGGTTGCGGACCACCAGGTCGATCTTGACCTTAAGCCAGAACGAGGACGGCGTTCCCTTGAGCGTGGGCAGTCGGCACTCGGCCGCGTGCTCGACGGCCAGGATCTGCCACTCGGGGTCGGTGCCCCAGTGGGCGACGTAGCCCGAGTACATCCACTCGGTCAGCCCGGCCAGGTCGTCCGGCATCCGGCGCATCTCGGACTCGACCGCCTTGCGGCACAACCCGAGCAGCGCACCGCTGAACGAATTGGGCGAGTCCTGCTCCTTCTGCAGGCGCATGAGGGTGTTGTAGTGGGCCTCCATGACCTGATGCCAGGCGGTGCCCTTGGCCAGGGCGGTCTCGGGGCCGTGGGGCTTGGACCAGCGATCGACGTAGCCGAGCTGGTGCTTGAGGGCGCATTGCTTGGCCGTGTCGATCTCGCTGTAGCTGACGATCCGCCTAGGCATCTCCGGTAACCTCCCTATGCTGTCGGTAAGCGAGCGCGGCGACGTGCACGCACTGGCTGATTAGCGCGCGGAACTCCAGGTCGCTGATCCCGTCCGGGTGGCTGCGGGCGATCTGGCCGAACGAGCCCATCAGGTCCATCAGGATCGCGGCGAACTGCTCGCCGGTTACCCGGTAAGAGTCCAGCGCCGTGACGATGTTGATCGCCATGATGTCGAACGCGTCGTGGTGGGCGGGGTTGTCGCATTGCAGCTTGACCCGATCGGTCGGGTCCTCCTCGACCAAGAACCGCTTCTGGTCGTCAGTCAGTATCGGCATGTATCTCCGGCTTTCCACGGGGCCTCCGGCTGACTGCGGACGCCAGGAGGACCAGACTGACCTTATAACCTTCCAGATTGCCCCGAAGACCGTCGTCGGGGCCTTTCAGGATGCCCTCGACCGACATGGCCACCTCCATCAGGAACTGGGCCAGGCGGATATCGGACATCGGGTACGAGTCGCGCAAGGACTCCACCGACATCAGCATCGTGGACGGGTCGACCCCCGACCAGGCAGCAGAGCTGTCTGCCTGGTCGAGGGCCTCCCTGATCGTCCGCGTGAGCGGTCGTGTCACTGCGAATCGTCGCTACTGAACGTAGGGTCGGACGGCCCGTCGCCGGGCTCGTCGACGTGACTGCCCTCGTTATCGTACGAGTTCTCGCCGTCCGTTCCGATGAACGAGAAGGGGAACCCGACCGAGCGGAACACGTCGGCCAGCGAGTTAGGCACGGCCTTGTTGGCCTGGATCTCGGCCCCGGGCGGCGGGAACTTCTGCGGGAACTCAGCGAACGACAGCGGCGACCCGTCTTCGTAAGAGAACATCTTCTCGTGGTCGGCGTCAGTGTGGCCGCAGGGGTACTGAGCGTCGGACGGGAGGATCTGCCCGGCCGGGGGCGGCACGACCTCGTAGTGGCGGAGGGTCCAGCCGCTGATGAGGTCGAGCACCTCGTCCCAGGTGCGCGCACGGTGGCCGTAGCGGCCGGTGAGATACCACGAGCCGTTGTCGGCGCGGATCGCGGCGTAGGTGTAGGTCTGGTCCGCCAGGACGCGGAAGATGCGCAGCATCGCGCCCTCGGCTGGTTCGGGGCCGAACGCTTCTTCCAGTCGCTTGAACTCGGCCAGGCGCTCGGCTACCTGGTCCATGAGGGCGGCGGCCGCCGCCCTGGTCATCTTCGACACATCTCGCTCCGATCGGGCCGCCCCGGCGGCGGCCTGTCCCGGCAGTGTATCGCATTGCTTGACTACGTGACAACGGCGGGGAACGGTCGTTGCCACGGAGTCACCGCCTGGGGTATCCTGGGGGCGGAGGTTACACGGTGCTTTCACTACACGAGTTCGGCGAAACTGTTTCGTGCGACTATACCACGGCGTCGAGGCTGCTATCCGGCGAGCGCGCGCCGTCCACCGCCCTGCTGCAGCGCATCTGCAGGGCGTATCAGCTTGACGCGAACGCGGCCCTGGCCGCGCTGGCGGAGGACCGGACCGGCGGGTCCAAGCGGACGCCGGTCTTTGCCGCGTTCCTACGCGAGCAGGTGTTCGACGCCAGTGTGGCATACCTCACATCCGGAAGTACTTTGTCAGGAGGACAAGAAGGCGATAAGATGGTTGTTGATGCAGGGGCGAGCCGCCCCGCCGACCTAGGGAGCTAGCAGATGAGCGAGACCGAGACCAAGCCCACGATCAACAAGCTCAAGCAGTGCGCGTGCCTCACCGGAACCGACCAGGTGTGCACCGCCACCACCCGCAAGGTGTTCGCCCAGGGCCACGACGCCCGGATGTCGTCCCGGCTGGCCGTGGCGGTCGCCAGCACCGAGGACCCGATGACCGAGGCCGACGCGGTGACCCTGATCAAGAAGGCTGGCGGCGGGATGGCGCTGATCAGCAAGACCACCCACTCGGCCAAGCTGCGGGCGCAGCGCGCGGCCGGTGGCGACAAGCCCAAGGTCGAGAAGAAGGCGAAGAAGCCGAGCACGGCCGAGCAGGCGATCGAGTCGGCCGGTCCGCAGATCAAGGGCACCAAGGTCATCGTGTACCACGGCAAGGCCAAGTCCGAGGCGATCGTCGTCGCCAACGCGTCCGAGGAGCTGGTGGCCCGCCACCGCCGCCAGGGCAAGAACTGCGACCACCAGATCGAGGTCGAGGAGGGTCCGGACGGCAAGCCGGAGATCTTCACCAAGTAGCGACCCGGACGAGGCCCGGCACCCGGCGTGGTGACCGGGCCTCGTCGTGTGTTGACTGCGTGACAAGTATTCCGGTAGACTGCCCGGCATGACCAACCACAGGAGCTACTAATGGCAGGATTCGACATCCCAGAGGCGATGGGGACGCTGTACGACCTGTTCCGCGCGGCCGACTGGAAGCAGCCGTCCAGCGAGCCGGACGAGTGGGTGAGCTGGGACGGACTGTTCGAGGTCCAGATCTCGCACTCCAGCCAGATGTGCACGATCCGCTGGCGGCGGGCGATCCCGCAGCTGGAGGCCGCGGCCGACCGGCCCAGGGAGTCAGCCCAGGCGTACCTAGCCCGCAAGCGCGAGATGGGCTGGGCGGTGAGCCGGTTCAAGCCGCACGGCCAGGCCGCCACGCCGTTCGTGCAGTGGCTCGGCACTGTGTTCGGGGAGATCGTGGTGTGGTGCACGCAGATGGCGGAGGTGGTCGACGCACCTAGCCGGGATGAGTGACCGGCCGCGCCACGTCTTCGTGGTCAGGTTCCAGTTCCTTACCGGGCTTACCCAGGTCTGCTGCCCGTGCACCCCGCGAGACGCCACGGACATGCGAGGGAAGCCCTTGCAGGAGCCGACCCGCCAGACAGTCGAGGACATGCTCCGCGTGTTCAGGGAGCATGTCCTCGGGGCCGCCGCGCCTACCACGCGGGTGGCGGCTACTCGACCGTCAGCCCAGCGGTCCAGGTTTGCTGACCCACCTCGCCGTCGACCGTCAGGTGATTCGCCTCCTGGAAAGCCCGCGTCGCCTCGTCGGTGATGTTGCCGAAGTCGCCGTCAATGCCGTCGCGGAGCTTGCCGGAGGTGCCGAGGTCGTGATCGTTCGCGATCAGCACCCCCTGCCAGATCCGCACGGCCTTGCCGGTGTCACCGGTCTTGATCTCGGGCATTGTCGCCACTAGCTGCTCCTCCCACGTTTCGGTACTGGACTCGAAGAAGTCCGGCTTGAGGACGGACGCGTCGATCAGGCTGTGAATCCGGCCCGACGCGGCGTCGGTCCACTGGGTGCCGTCCATGCTGACGGCGATGCCCGGGTACTTGCAGGTGTCCGGGCCGCAGATGTGCTCGCCCTCGCCGTAGTGAGCCGACAGCAGCCGGACCTCCTCGACGGCGATGTCGCGGGACGCCAGCTCCTCGATGACGGCGGGCATCCCGGAGATCGAGGCGTACACGATCGGGCGGACGTATCCGGCGGTGAGCCGGTACTCCACCCAGTCGGCCGCGCCCTCGGGCGAGGTGTCCTTCTCCTCGCAGTCCACCCCGTCCGCGACGGCCTTACCGCCGAACACGGTCATCGAGATGTGGTAGGCGTCGGGGAACAGCTTGACGATCGCGCTGTACGTCCGGAAGTCTCCGTCGACGTAGCCGAGGTAAGCGTCGTACCCGTCCAGCAGGTTCTGTGGTACCGTGGAGTCGGCGCAGCTAAGGTTTTGGGCTGTCACACTCGAACTTCCTTTCTAGACGCTGGAAGTCGCTGTCCAGCTTCATGAGCCCTGACTGGCTCTTGGACGGGGGCTTCCCCGACGTCAGCAGGTCGAGACTATCGCACCACTGGCGGTTGCTGGCCGCAATAGCCGCCTTGATCGCGTTGCGCTGGCTGGCCTGGGCGGCTACCAGGGCCTCGTGCTGGTTGGCGTTGGCCCGGCCCACGTTAACCGAGGTCCAGACGAGGTTTCCCCCGCCGATGACCACCACCAGGACCACGATCGATACCACGCCACGGGCGCGGACCGACAGCCACGCCATTAGCCCACCACCAGGATCAGGCCGGCTGCGATCCAGGCGACTGCGACGATGGTGCAGATTCCGATTCTCCATCGTCGGCTGAATGTTTTCCCGAGGCGCTGCCTGAGGGTGAGCCAGAGAGCACGGCTTTTGCGTGATCGGCCAGCGTGGGAGTGGTGAGGGCGAGCCCGGTAACGAGGAGGGCCGTGTTTGGCGCGTGGCTGAGCATCTGGGACAAGATCAGAGCCAGGCCGGTACCGGTAAGTAGGATGTCCTTCAAGAGGGACCATACGCTCACTCCACACCCTTATTCACTAACCCAGATCAGTTCGAAGTGGCTCTCGCACCCGGTTACCACGCTGGTGGCGTAGGTGCTGGCCCCGTTCAGCTGCTCGTACGACGGCCATACCTCGTCCCCGACGGCCAGGTAAGTCAAGTCCAGTCCGTCCGCCCCGGGCGGCAGCGTGGTGCCGCCGTTGTTGGTGCTCGACTGCTGCTGCAGCGTGGTTACCGGTATCACGTCGCCCAGCGAGTTCTGCAGGCCGAAGCCCGCCGAGCAGACGTACGGCACCGTGGTACCCGGGACTTGAGATCCGCCGGTGACGACCAGGTACCAGCCCGCCACCTGGGCCGTGTAGTGGTTGGACGCTCCGGACGTCCAGCCGCCGTAGTTGTCCCCCACGGTACCATGCACCCGGCCCGTGGCGCTCTGCATCTGCAAGATCTCCTGGGTGCCGTTCGGCAGGGAGGTCTGGGCTGTGGTCTGGTAGCCGAGGAAGTACGGGCGGTTCAGCAAGAAGTTGAGGTCGTTACCTAGGTGCTGGTCGAACTGAGCCAGCAGGGCCGCGTCCTCGACCCCGGCGGTCCACCGGAACGTCACGTCCGGCGGGGTGAACGCCAGGTTCGAGACGGACGACTGGTTGCCCATCCAGACTACCAGCATGTTGCCGATGCCGGACAGCGTGCCCGAGTTGGTGAGGGTGGTGCAGACGCCCTGGATCGTGTCGCCCGCGTTCAGGTCCAGGAGGCGGGTCATCTGCGGCCGGATGAACCCGCTTCCCGACGCGCTGCTGTGGGCCGGTCCGTACAGGTTAAGCGAACCGTTGATCTGGACGCCGACCCGCCGCTGCCCGGCCGTCGCGTCGGAGAACTCGGACATAAGGTGGACCAGGTAGACGCCAGGGACGGGCACCGTGTACTTGTGGGTGCTAGGCGAGTAACCCGAGTAGTTGTCGGTGGTGGCGCTGGACGGGTTGAGCGCGGTGAGGGTAGAGACCGCCACCGAGCCGGTCTGGTTGCCGGTGACGCGGAGCTGGGGCCGGTTGTTCAGGAAGCTTAGGGTGTTGCTGACGTACTGGTTCAGGTTTACGCTAGAGGCCAGTGACCACGTGGTGGACGGGGTCGGCACCGGGCTGATTACCGCAGGGGTTATGGACGAAGTGCCCAGGCCGATCCACAGGTAGCCGAGTCGGCAGGACGTGGAGACCGGGATCGAGTTGGCCTGGGCCGCGTAGCTGTTCGCGCTAGAGTCCTGGACGATCGACTGCAGCGAGATGCAGATGGGGGAGGACGGGGTGGTGGTCAGGAGGTCCAGGCAGTAGGCCACGTTCTGCTGGGCGGTGGACCCGAGCTGGGACCCGCCCCGGGTGCTGCTCGACAGCAGGTTGTTGAACAGACCGGCGCTGACGTAGCCGGTCGCGTTGGTGACCGCGGTGATGCCGAGGTGGCTGAACTCCAGGTAGGTGCCGGAGCCTAGGGAGATGCTGCCGTCGGCCCCTGGAGTGTTGCCTAGGGCAGTTCCCTGGTAGACCCCTACCCCGCCGTAGTACAGGGCCTCGTTGTTTACGTAGGTACCCCAGTGGTTGGTTGTCCCGGTATCAGACACGTTGGTGGTCGAGCCGCCCGCCGCCGCCGAGCTGGTGACGGTCATGCCGGTGGCGTTGATCCAGCCGGACTTCAGTGGCGGGAACGCGTGATACAGGACGCCGTTCGGGGCGTGGTTGTTGTACGGAACGTACGAGTACAGGTCGTTGTTCAGGTACTTGGCCGACACGAAGCTGCCGGGGATCCACGAGCGGGGAGGCATCGGCATCAGGTCACCACGCCAGGGCGTTCGAGCCGATGACGTCCCGGCCAGCTACGTCGGCCTGCAGGACGGTGCCCTCGGGCACGTACGGGCTCTGCTGGTAGTCGGTCGTCCAGGTACCGGGGCCGATGTGCGTCTCGACGCGCTGGGTGATCACGGGGAGATTGTACCGCGTCGGGTTGAGCGGGGACCTGATGGTGACGGCCGGGTCGCCCAGGTCGGTCTGCAAGATCGAGTTGAAGGTGGCGGGCCGGGAGTGCGAGACCACGGTAATCGAGCGGACGCGGATCGAGGGTCGCTGGTACTTGCCGATGGACCAGTTGGCGCGATCGTAGGCGTCGCCCGCGGTGGTGCCCGAGACGGCCTGCTGGAGCGGTCCGCGCTGGAAGTACTGCAGGATCGACGGCTGGTTGACCACGGTGGGGGTGGCGGTGGTGATCGTGCCCTCGGTGACGGACGCCTTTACCGAGTTGTTCACGTAGGTGTTGTCGTAGTCCATCGCCTGGGCGGGCAGGTACGTGACCTGATCGTTCTGCAGGCGGATCGCGGCCTGGTCCACGTACACCTGCGTGGTAGTGGGCGGGGTGCCGCCGATGACCACGCGGAGGTGGCCGTACGATGCGGTGGCGGGGGAGGGGCCGATGGGATTCACGGGCACCCAGACGCCCGGCGGCAGCGCGATGTCCGGACCGCCCGTGCTGGACAGGTACGTGTTGCTGGAGTTGTACCAGTCGACCTGGATACCGGCCCCGCCGTACCAGCCGCCCGGCGACATCAGCCAGGTCTCCAGGTCGTACCCGGTCGACGGGCTCACGGGTATCTGCCCGCCGGAGTCGGCGTTGAGGCTGCAGCCCGAGCTGGTGCCGTTGAACGTGAGCAGGCAGGACTGGGAGAAGGTGAATCTGGCAGCGCTCGTGATCGAGGCGGTGCAGTTCGTGGCGGACCAGCCGGTGAGGCCCTGCTGGAAGTTCCAGTTGGCGTTTAGCGGCCCTACCGGCTCGTCTCCGAACGTGACGGCGGCGGTCTGGTTGAACTGGACCTGACGGGTCTGGAGGACCAGGTTGCCGTTGGCGATACCGGCCCATCGCGCGGCGAACGACAGGGCGTCCCCGTTCAGCGCGCTGGCCAGGCTGGACCCGGCGGTGGAGTAGGCCGGGCCAAGCTCGGAGTACAGGTCCTGCGGCCCGGCCAGGCCGAGGTTGAGGCCAGCCCACGCGACGTATCGCAGGGCGCGGTCGGTCAGCCCGTCCTGGCCGAACCCGGACAGGCCCGACAGGACGTGGCAGACCTGCCGCCAGCTCGGCATCGCCCCGGGGAACATGCATCCGTACGACATGGCGTACTGATAGGTGTCGTAGTAGTTGCCGTAAGCGTATACCGCCTGGCCGAACGCGATGGCCACGGCGTTGCCCGGGGTGGCGGTGTAGGGCAGCGTCGAGGAGACCCCGCCGTTGAGAGTTACGGTAACGGTCGACGAGGTAAGCTCGATATGTATCAGGTTGGACGGTATGCTGAACGTGGACCCGTTGATCGGGTAGTTGTTGACGCCCAGCGGGGCTATGACGGTAAACCCGGAGCTGCTGTTGGTGGCGAAGACCAGGGACGGGATGTCGTTGGTCGTGGTGAACTGAGCCCCGACGAATACCAGGGACCCGGGGCCGAGTCCCACCGTATTCAGGTCGGGCGGGTACGCCAGCGAGAACAGCTTGATGGTGCGGGTGGCGGTTACGGCGGTGGTGACATACGGCACGGCTGCCCAGAACTCGAATGAGCAGGGCACCCCCGGCATGGCCGGGTCGGGGCCGTACAGCACCCCGGCCCCGGGGGCGGCGACAGTGGAGGGGGAGGTGTCCGCCGACTCGCCCATGCCGGTGCCGGAGTCGCCCAGCAGGCCGGAGGTCTGGCCGGTGATCACCGGGACGTTCGCCCCGTTGGTATAGGTGCCCGACTTGGCGTTGTACAGGGAGGTGTTGCCCGCAAACATGCCGTCGACCCCGGACAGCGGAATCTCCGCATCGGGGGCGGTGTACTGCTCGTTGAACGGCAGGCTGATGTACGGCATGTCGGCCAGGATCTCGCCCTGCACCGCCGAGGGCAGGTTCACGGAGGACGCGACGCCTACCACGTCGGTGGCGATAAGGTTGGACCAGCCCCACTGCGGGAAGTCGGGCCAGTCCTGCGGCCAGCGCTCGACGTAGCCGAACCCCACCGGGTACCGGCGGCCCTGCCAGAAGCACGACACTCGCGTGGGTACGCCGAGCCGGACCAGCCCGGTCTGCATCGGGATCGATCCTATGGCGAACCCTACCTCGGCAACGTAGAATTCCTGGGTCGGGGACCCGGACACCGTGAGCAGCGCGGTGATCGACGCCAGGTCGGCGGGCACGACGCCGGTGGCGGACAGCTGGGTCCACACCCCGGCGGGCACGTTGGTAAGGGTCTGGCTCCCGAGGACGGTGGTGGACCCCGCCAGGCTGGTGGCCTCCAGCTGCAGCTCGGTGTTGCCGCTGGCCCACCCGGACGGGAACATCACCCAGAGCGATGCGGTCACCGGGTAGTTGACGTTGATCGCGCCGGAGTAGACGTACTTGACGCCGATCACGGAGCCCGAGGACGGGGTGACGCCCAGGGACTCGTTGGCGTAGGCACCGGGGGCGGACGCGAACGTCTGGGCGGCGGTCATGCCGAGCTGGGCCGAGCCCGAGGTGACCGACCAGCCGGAGGTGCCGAGCAGCTGCATGGCCGGGTCCGGGTTGAGCGCGTTCGAGTAGAACACCGACCCGGCCCACTGCGGGTCGAAGTCCCCGGCCTGGTTGTTCATGGCGATGGTCATCTGCCCGGCCTCGGGCTGGGCCAGCTCGTACTGCTGGCCGCGCGAGGACGAGATCGCCACCTGGCCCTGCTTGCCCAGGGCATAGGTGCCCAGGTTAGTCCACTGGTCGTCCAGGATCGCGGCGGTGTTGTCGCCCGGATTCGCTCCGAACGCCTGCTCGACCAGGACGCGGGGGAACACCGACCGGGACTGGGCGGGCAGCGCGCTGGCCATGCTGATCCCGACCATCAGCGCCACCGAGTTGCATACCTCGGTGTTGCCGATGGTCCAGGCGGCGGTAGCGGTGGTCAGCGGCGCGCAGGCCATGTAAGCCGTGGACATCTGAACCGTGGTCGAGGTGGTCCCGCCCGAGCCGCTGGATTCGGCCAGGATCTGGGTCCACCCGTAACTCGGGGACGATATGCTGTTGCCGTAGTACTGGTTCGCCACGGCGGAGAACACGTAGTCTGCGGTGGCGGTGGTGCCGCTGAGCGAGAGCGACGTGCCGCCGGTGCCGCTGGCCACGTGGAAGTCGAGCAGCGGCCAGTAGGACGCGGGCAGCCCATCCAGCTCGATCACCTGGAACATGAACGAGCCGGAGTAGCCCTGCGGGCAGAACGACAGCCAGCCCTCCACGGCCATCGCGTTGGAGCACACGAACGCGGCCAGCCGCACTCCGCTGATCACCTGGCCGGAGTCCCCGACGTACCGCCACCAGTTGCCCTGGTTGTCGGCCACGGCCCCGGCCGGAGTGGGCACGTAAGCGGACGCGGTGTTCCACGCGGCCAGCACCAGCAGCATGTTCCCCTGGTCGTTCCCGGGGGTCACCGCCCGGGGTCCGCAGTTCGGGGTGGTCAGTGCCTCGGTGAACGTGTAGCCGGTGGTGACGTTGACCACCGACACGGGCGAGATCACCGTAGCGTTGGTATTGAAGTTGGCGAACGTGGAGGTGCCCGACAAGCCGGACCCGTTGTCGGCCGCGTAGCACTGGACGTTGGTCGAGGTGATGGCGATCGAGTACGCGGTGGACCAGAGGTTGAACCAGGTGATGCCGTCCGACGACACGTCGAAGTAAACCGACCCGTCGAACTCGCGGATCCGCCACCAGGCGTGGTTAGTGGCGCTGTAGGCGACGGTGCCGACCGTAGTAGGGACCCCGGCGGCCTCGTAGACCGCCACCAGGTTAGCGCCGTCGTAGTGCATCTCGAAGTAGTTGGAGCTGCTGGACCCCACCTGCAGTGCGGTCCGGGTGCTCGCCCGGATCTGCGGGCTTACCTTCACCTGGTAGTACGACCCGGTGAGGTCGGCGGCGGTGCCCGACTTGAGACCGGCGGTGCCGCTGGCCGCGTAGGGGACGGTGGCCAGGCCGCCGGAGATCGACGGCGATCCGAAGCTGTTTCCCCACTTAGAGGACAGGGTAGACGGCGTGTTGAAGTCGTCAAACAGGGCGGGCACCTGGAGCCCGGCCCCGGACGCCAGGCTGAGCCCGGACGGCGATCCGGCGGGGGCGGCCAGGGCCATCGTGGCGGTGACGCCGGAGACCGACACCGGGCCGCTCGACACCGACACCGCCCCGGCCGGGGCGGCGAGGGCGAGGGCGGCCACCGCCCCGTTTATGCCGGATACCGAGGGAGCGCCCGCCGG
>Ga0335072_10000732_pt1 | contig 59240 bp, 51 predicted proteins | sample Lox_Sample_21_FD_206725 | JGI IMG/M metagenome (GOLD analysis project Ga0335072, IMG submission 206725) | Soil microbial communities from Loxahatchee National Wildlife Refuge, Florida, United States - Lox_Sample_2.1 | ecosystem: Environmental > Terrestrial > Soil > Wetlands | place: USA...
GACGCCTTCTGCCGCCGCTGCTCCACCGGACGCAGCAGCTCTGGAGAAAGCGCGAAAAGCCGCGCAGAACCCGATTGCCAGCATGATTAGCGTACCGTTTCAGGAGAACTGGAATTTCGATATCGGCAATTCTAATCGTGTCCAGAATGTATTCGTCATCCAGCCGGTTGTTCCGATTGGCCTCGGCTCACATTGGAACGTGATCACGCGCTGGGTTACCCCCATCGTCTACCAACCTTACGCCATAGCACAGCCATCCGGCCCGCCGATCCAAACCGGCGCCTATGGCTTGGGAGACATACAACCCCAATTTTACTTCTCTCCCAAAAAACACAGTGTGGTGACTTGGGGCGCCGGCCCGATCTTTCAAGTGCCCACGGGTACTCCCTACCGCTTTTTGAGCCAGGGAAAGTTCGGCATAGGTCCGACTTTTGTAGCCCTGGCACAGCCGAAGTTCGGGACCATCGGCGTGCTTGTCAACAACATCTGGTCTGTAGCCGGTCATAGTGACAGACCCGACGTGAACCAGTTCTACATTCAACCGTTTTTTAACTACAACTTGAAGAAGGCGTGGTATCTCTCGCTTCAAACTACCGGCATTACGGCCAACTGGGAAAAGACTACTGGGCGATGGGTCGTGCCTATCGGCGGTGGTCCCGGGCGCGTATGGAAATTCGGACACCAGGCAGTGAATGTCCAGACTTTCTTTTTTGGCAACGTGGTTCATCCACCGGGCGCTTCACCATGGACATTCAGGATGGCGTTCACACTCTTGTTCCCAAAGCCTCGTTGAGGCGAGAGAGCCGCAGAACATCGCGTGCGGCTAAAAGTTGCTTGAAGGAGTGAGGTGTCGGGAGTGCAAGCAGGCAGCGCGGCTCCCGCGCGAGGCGCGTGGCCTATTGATAATCCAAGGAGACGTAACAATGAAAACTAGATGCAAACGAGACTACTTCGCTACGACTCTCGCGCTTACTGTTGTACTTGGAATGTTTTCGGTCCTGGTTATGGGAGTGAACGCCCAAGCCACACCAGGAAGGCAAACCGATAGCGACAACCTTATTGCTATTGACGTGCTTCTCGAACCGAATCAGGTGATGTTGGACAAAGCCAATGCCACCAATGCTCGCTTACGAGAAAACTACTCCGCTGGCTACGCGTTGGATGCCACGCACGCACCGCACGTCACGATGCTACAGCGCTACGTGCGAGCGAAAGACCTGGACGCGGTAACGACAGCGCTCTCGAAGCTTTTCTCCACGGAACGGCCCACCGAATTGCAGCTCACGGCGAAGGGATACGAATACACGATTTGGTCAGGAGTGGCCGTGACGATTTTTGTCGTCGAACGCACCCCGGAGTTGATCCGTCTGCAGCAGAAGGTGAATGACACCGTGGCGCCGTTCTCGGTCAGCGGCGGAACTTCGGCGGCTTTCATCGATACTCCGAGCAACTCTGAGATCGTGGGCTACGTTGAGCAATTCGTTCCCAAGTCCAGCGGGGAGCACTATTTTCCTCACGTAACGCTGGGCGTTGCACATGAAGATTTTGTAAAGCAATTGAAAGCCGCTCCATTCGAAGCCTTTGCCTTCGCGCCAAAGGGAGTGGCTGTGTATCAACTTGGAAACTTTGGCACCGCGTCGAAGAAGCTCTGGGAATACCAGCCTCAGAGCTTAGCCTCTTGGAATGACGGCGCGGCCAAACAATCCATTGTCGATTTCGTCAAACGGGTCACAACCGAAGGCACTCCGGACTTCGTTCCTGAGCCGGAACGCATCGCCACCTTCGACAACGACGGAACGCTCTGGTGCGAAGAGCCGCTTCCCGTCCAGTTGTTCTTCGTACTGGACCGCGTGAAAGCGCTGGCACCGCAGCATCCTGAGTGGCAGACGACAGAACCGTTTGCTTCGCTGCTCAAAGGCGACTTGAAAGGCGTGGCCGCAGGCGGGGAACGTGCACTCATGGATCTCGTGATGGCCACGCATGCCGGCATGACCACGACCGAATTTGAACAGATCGTTAACGACTGGATCGCTACGGCCAAGAATCCGAAGACCGGCAGGCTCTTCACCGAAATGACTTTCCAGCCAATGCTCGAACTCCTCGCGTACCTGCGCGCGAACGGCTTCCGGACCTACATCGTCTCCGGTGGCGGCGTGGAGTTCATGCGCCCTTGGGCCCAACGCGTTTACGGCATCCCGCCGGAACAGGTTGTCGGCAGCAGCATCAAGACGAAATTTGAAATGCGCGACGGCAAGCCGGTGCTCGTGCGGCTGCCGGAACTGGACTTCAACGACAACAATGGCGGCAAGGCGGTTGGCATCAATGAGTACATCGGGCGCCGCCCCATCGCGGCGTTCGGAAATTCCACCGGCGACAAAGAGATGCTGCAATACACGCAGGCTGGCGGTGGAGCGCGCTTCGAACTATTGGTGCTGCACGATGATGCGACGCGCGATTTCGCTTACGGCCCAGCCCGCGGTTTGCCCAGTGTCCCACTGGTGCACTTCACGCCCGAACTGGATGAGTATGCGAAACAGAACGGCTGGATCGTGGTAAGCACTAAAAACGACTGGAAGCATATCTACGCGTTCGAGCAACTCACGCAGGTCGCAGCACAGAAATGAGCCGGCTGTCGTCATCGCCGTTTCCAGTCTCGGCGGAGTCGACGTGCAGCATTAGCTCCATTAGGGCTGACGCATTAGGTCAAGTTCGGAAGGGACAACAACAATGCCGACGGCGAGAGCCCATTCCTCCCAATTTGACGAAGCTGAAGTAATCGAAGGGCAGACGTCAGGATCGATTCGCTTCCTGCTCGGTACCACGTGCGTCGTAATCATATCGGCGGGAATCAAGGCTGCCTCCGATGTTCTCTCACTCATTTTACTTGGCTTTCTTTTAGCCTACAGCGCCCTTCCATTGCTGAAATGGATGATGCGCAAATTCCGCCTGAGCAAAAGCGTGGCTTTGTCACTCGCGGTCGGTCTGATGGGAACCCTCGCAGTCCTCTTGATGGTGCCGCTGTATGAAAACCTGGCAAGCGTGAAGGAGAAACTCCCAATCTATGAGGAGCAGGCGTATGCCCTGTACCAGCAAGTTGCGATCTTCTTGCTTGCTCATGGCATCGACATCACGAGCTTATCGGCTTCGAAGCTGTCCACTTCAAGCGAGATTGTCAAGTTCGCGAACTTGATCCTGCCGGAGGTGAGCAATCTTTTTTCAGATGGCCTGGTGGTAGTCCTGCTGGGAGGGATTCTCCTCTCGATGATTGCGGAAGATACGAAGAGAGTGGGCGTACGGTCAACTTTGACGCTAGTCCAGAACGACGTAGCCAATTTTATCGCTGTCTCGGCCACGACGGGGATGCTGACGGCACTGGCCGACTTGGTGCTGTTGGTAGCGCTCGGTGTGGATTTCCCATTGATTTGTTGTGTCCTCTATTTCTTCTTGAACTTCATTCCCGGCATAGGCTTTGTTCTTGCCCTGGCAACGCCGACATGCCTGGCGCTTCTGATGCTGGGTTGGAAGAGGGCCCTACTGGTTTTGGCCGGGTTGGTCCTGACCCAAGTGATATCGAAGTACGCGATCACTCCAATGCTCCTAAAGAGGCAGGGCGTGAAAGTCTCGTCCATCGAGAAGACACTGTCCTTGCTATGGTGGGTGTTTTTGTTTGGACCGGTGGGCGGCATCCTGGCAATTCCGTTGACTTTGGCACTGAGGAGGTTCACCCCGAACCTCTTCGCTGAAACAGGGATCGGGGAGCAATAACCGACAGTTCAAGTCTTTTCAGAGGCAAGTCATGAAGAAAAACATCGTATTGACAGTTGTCCTGATGTTATCAATCGCCGGAGCTACGGCACCCTGCTGTGCTCAGACAAATGTTGAGCTGTTTAACTACCTCCAACAAAACGTCAAGTTGAATCAAGACCAGATCGCCTCCCTGGGCAAAGGCCGAGCAGTGGCTAAGAACCTGGAGTCCCGCAAGGGGGACGAGGTCTTCTTGTTTGGCGTGGTGTACGTCAACTCGACCCCGGAAAGCTACGTCAAGATTGCCTATGATTTCGATCGCCTTCGCAAGTTGCCGAACTATCTGGCCCTCGAGAAGTTTAGTGATCCCCCACAACTCTCCGATTTGAAGGGATTCGCGCTCGACAGCCAAGACCTAAAAGACCTGAAGGATTGCAAGCCCGATCACTGTAACCTTCAGATTCCTGGAAGCACCATTGCAGATATTCAGCAAACGATCAATTGGTCGGATCCCGATGCTGAACAGCAAGTGGATCAGCTGGCGCAGAAGAAAGCGTTGGAGCAACTGCTGGCCTATCAAAAAGAAGGCAATCCAGCCCTGGGAGTATTCAACGACAAGCACGACCCGACGCAAGCGCCGGAACAATTTAAGTACATGCTGAGTTACGCCAAGGCTCTGCCAAAGGCACTGCCGGACTATTACAGCTATCTTCTCGATTATCCGAATGGTAAGCCCGCCAATGTGGAGAACATGTTCTATTGGGAAAAAGTAAAATTCGGGCTTAAACCAACGCTCCGTGTGGTGCAGGTTATAACCCTGCAGGGGAGTAATTCGCACGAACCAGCATACGCGATCGCCGAAAAACAAATTTATTCCAGCCACTACTTTGAGACGGCCCTGGATCTTACCTATTGCATTCGCAGCGACGATCCAAAACAGCCCGGCTTTTACCTCATCATGGTCATGGGATCGGAGCAGGCCGGGCTGACCGGTCTCAAGGGTTCGGTCGTTCGCAAGGCCGCGGTAGGGCGATCAGTTTCCAACTTGCAAAAGTCGCTGCTAACGATCAAAAACGCTTTGGAGATGAATCAGTAGAGTTCGGCCGAAGGCGAGTTGGTGTGGAGCCGGAAGCAGGACTGCTAACACATGTTCCCCCTTCGTGATGCTTTGCTTGAGCGCTGCTCCCCTCGGCAGTGCTCTCTTCTTCCGGGCTGTACCCAGTAGTGAGGCAATCGCTGAGCGAGCATGGGGCTAAGACAGATCGCAACAATGTGGGAGTTCTTCAGCAGAGTGTGGAGCCCCGACTGCGATGAGCCATCGGTCAGAGCTGTTTCTGGATTCATGCTCCCCTTAAAAACAGCGAAAAACAGAAGCGCGCAATGCGTGCGGGGTTGCAACGAACCTCCGCCGTAACCGACTATGAAATCCCAATCTGGTGATCAGTTGCTCGATTCAGGTGCACGCTGGCACGACTCCATAAATCCCGACGGTTTTGTGAACCGCATTTGATTCTCAGATCACCTATGCCGCTTTGCTCTCGGCTACCGCAGTAGCCGTCTTTTTTGATATGAGCTTCGGAGCCAAGGCAGTCACGATTCCACTCACGATCAAGTAGAGAAGAACGAGTGGACCGACCAGTTTCTGTTCAGGAAAATTGGCCTGGGCAATTGCCAATGCCAGACCGGGATGCCGAGAAGCAGTTGCCAGCGAAAGCACAGAACGCCGCTCGGGGTCAGGCCCGCCGAATAAGTAGCCGACGAAATAGCCAATCAGCGCGAAGGCAGCGAGGCTGAGAAGCGTACCGTCGCCAAGGAACGGAAGGATGGCTTTCATCACAACAAAGAGCACGGGTAGTACGCCCAGGATAAGGAGCACGCTAGCGAGAGTGCCAATGGGTCTCGTTACCCGGTTGGCAAACGACGCTGAAATGGCTCGCACAACAATGCCTGCCAACAGCGGTGTCAACACGGTTGCGAAGACTTTGACTGCAACCGACAGAGCCGACATGTACAGCGGCACGCCAGTGACCCTCTGAAATATCTCCAGCGCGATCGGTATGGCAACAATTGCGAGCACAACCGTCGCGACCAGAAGGCCTATGGTGTAGTTTTCTTTTCCGCCGGCCTTAAGTGCATTCTTTGGAAAGATGGGCGGAACCGGCGAAACCGAAAGAGCAACCAGGGCAATCTTTACGGCGGGGTTCAGGTGAAACGTCATGACCAGGACCAACGCAAGCAACGGCATTACCACATTCATCGAGACAAACCCGCGAATGAGTAGCTTGGGGCGTCGGAACAGGAACGTTGCATCGGCAAATGTCGCTTGCAACCCCAGCGCGAACACAGTGAGGAAGATACTTGCCTTTAAGACGAGCGGAATAAGAGACTGCAGGTTCATAGTCAGACTCCTTGTGCCTTGTTGTCCGCCGCGTGCGTTGAGTTGTACGCGGCTTGGTTCTCTTCGAATTACAGGTGCTTATTGTTGAAAGTCTAAAAGGGGTCCGCTGACATGCTTTACTTTGAGGTCGACCGTCACCTCAACGCGATCAGCAATCTTGACCAGCGGAATTCCTTTATTCATGCCATAGTCTTTGCGGTCGAAGGCCATGGACCCCTGAATCGTGCCCGCACCCGTCCCGTCGCGGGAGACCTTGAGAGTCAGTTTTTCGGGCTTCGTGACGCCGCGGATCGTAAAGTCGCCCTCAAACTCAAAAGTGTCCGGTCCGATCGGTGTCAGTGTCGTGGATTTGTATGTGATCGTCGGATCATCTTCGACGTCGAAGAAATCCTTACTCTTCAGCTTGCCGTCTTTCATGCCGCTTCCGGTACTTACACTGTCGGCCTGAATTGTGAGCGTTAAGGCACCAGTCGTAGGATCCGTAGACTTGAACGTCAGGTCCGCGTTCCACTTCGAGAAGGAACCCTCGATCTTTGTGGATGCCTTCACGGAAAAACTGATCGAACTGGTTTCCGGGACGACGGCTAGAACAGGAACTTCTGCCGGCGCCTGGGCTTGCGCCATGCAAAGGAACACTGCGGGGACCAGGGCCCGGAGAGTTCTCCGTCTGGCGTTCCGTTTTGTTTGAGCGATCCATGATTCAATGTCCATGATCAGTTCCGTGTCCCGTTTCGATTTGCGCTCTTTGCCCAGGCGCAGCACTTGTGCCTGCAGCTTCGCCTTCAATGCACTTCACAGACACACGCGGTTCAGCGCGTGCCCATCAGACCTTTCAACTTGGCGTATGCCTGGCGATATTCAAGCTCGGTCCGAAACATGTCCGCTTCCATGGTTGCCCGCGCCGATTCGACTTCCGAATCGTTAGGGTTGTAGCTCGCCTCAACTACTTGAGTCGAGGACACCATCCGGCGCGCGAGTTGGGATAGTTGACGTGAGCGCTCCAGTTCGAAATACGCATTCTTGACGGCGGCTGCCACCTTCGCCTTGGTCAACTGCACTCCCATGTCTGCCATTTCGGACTGCGCCTTAATCTCTTTCACTCCATGCTCGCGCTTGCCAAAATCAAAGATGGTCCACGAGGCCGAGACCCCGATATAGCCGAAAGACTTGGGGAGGACGAGATTGATTGCATCTTGGAGTGCGTAACCGCCGATTACCCCAACCGTGGGGACATACTGCAATTTAGTCGCTACTAAGCCGGCGTGCGCTTTGATTGCGGTTTGCTCTGCCTCTATCACCTCGGGATTCGAAACCGCCTTATCAACGGCTTCCCCTAGCGAAATATTCTCGACTAAAGGTTGGGGCGCGACGAGTTCCAGCTTCGTTCCCTCCGGCAAGCCAAGCATTCCATCGAGTGATGCGGTCAGTTCCTTCACCTTGGTGGCAGGATCGATGACTGCCTTTTCGGCGCTGATCATGTCCGTCTCTTGTTCCCTTGAGATACTGGTAATAGCCGAATTGCTAGCCCGCAACCATTTGGCTTGGATTGTCTTTGCATGTGCTTTACTGCTGGTAAGTTCCCGTTGGGCAACGAGCAATTCGAAGAAAGTCTTCTCGACGTTACTGGCTGTTTGCGCCAGTGGCATTCCTGCCTTCGCTCGGGCGATATTCTCGTCCGCTCGGGCGATCTTCGCGAGTTGATAAATAGAAAAAAGCGGGGTGATAGGTTGAACTGCCACGAAGTTCATGGTGTTCGAATCCTTATTGACGATGTTCACAGACACCGTACCCAGAGGACCCGCAGAGAGCACATCACCCGGATGCTTGTTGTAGTGAAGATCGAAAAACGAAGTACTGACGGCTGGAAAATACTGAGCCTCCACACCCAGCCGATGCTGCTTGGCAGCTTCTACCTGAAGTTCTCCGAGCCGCACGAGTGGATTGCTTGCTGCCGCTGCTTGCTGCTGTGCTTCATCCAGCGTGAGAGTCACTACTCCGTCAGGGCCTGGTGTTAATGCTGTTGTTGCCAGCACTGATCCCTGATGCAGCAGACTCGCGTTCTTGATCGAATCCATCCTGAAGGTCGCATCGAATTTGTAAGGTGCGCTCTGCGCCGCGACCGGTAGAGGCGTTGCTATGTCGGACTGCGCCTTATCAACGGGATTTTGCGCGGTTGCTCCAAGGCAAGCGAAGATTATCGCCATAGACAGAGTTGCACACCGGCTCCAGACCTGATTGTGATGAGTCATCGCTGTTCTCCAAAGTTGAATAGATTCAACGTTCCCAAATCTCTTGGCGTGCCGGGGAAGACGCTTCATTACTTCGAGCTGTCCTCACTGTTTAGCAACCAAGCCGTGTGATATTGGAAAGCCAGAGTGGTTATAGAAGGGCAGGAAGAACGCCACAACTGTCAGAACTTACAGCGAACTTCTCGAAGGGCTCACCCCAACTGGCCTGCACTGTCAGCTTTGACAGTTGCAGAACTAAAACACTACTTCTATGGTTGGCAGTACCGCTTCGGAGGTGCTTCATTAGTCAAGCAGTATTTGTCGGTCACATCACTTGGACGCACGTGCGGTCTTCGTTTGGCTGAACACCCATACGGCCAAGCGGTGATGGAGCACCGGACAGCGATGGAATGAGCACTCAAGCGGCCTCATCAATGACGACAGCACTCATCCCACAGCTACCTGACTTTTCACTGGTCCTGGGCGGTCCCCTCTTCCGACTCTACCGGCGCATGCATCTTTCCGGGCCGGCTCTCGAAGGGCTGGGACGTCGGGTTTTGGTTATTACGTTGTTCGTTTGGTTGCCGCTGCTGGTTCTGTCTGCGCTCGCTGGTCACGCCGTCGGTCGAGGCCTCGAGATCTCTTTTCTGCGGGACATCGAAGCGAATGCTCGATTCTTGGTTGCGGTACCAGCGCTCATCATCGCCGAAGCGACAGTTCACAGACGAATTAGCCCGCTAGTTCCACGATTCCTCGAAAGGCGAATCGTGGAGGCCGAGGATTTGCCTGCATTCAGAACAGCGGTCAACTCCGCGCTGCGTATACGGGACTCCAACATTGTGGAGGGTGCGCTTCTGGTTCTCGTCTATACCATGGGGCTCTGGATCTGGTGGAGTCAAATCGCCCTGGGCGTGGCAACCTGGTATGCCCACCCAGACGTCGCGCATCTAAATCTCACAGCAGCGGGGTACTGGTACGTCTTCGTAAGCGTCCCGTTTTTTCAGTTCATCCTGCTGCGCTGGTACATGCGACTGACGATCTGGTTCCGTTTACTCTGGCAGGTTTCAAAACTGAATCTGCATCTCAGTGCGGCGCATCCGGATCAAGCCGGAGGGATTGGTTATTTAGGGACGGGGTCTTACGGTTTTGGACCCATGCTTTTCGCGCAGGGCACATTATTGGCGGGTTTGATCGCCAGCCGGGTCCTGCATGATGGACGGACACTGCTGTCATTCAAGATGGAAGCCGCTGGATTCGTGGCTTTATTCGTGCTGGTCATCATCGGTCCCTTGGTGATGTTTACTCCAAAGCTTGATGATGCCCTGCGAGACGGGGCGGAAGAATACGGCTTGCTGGCCAATCGCTATGTGTTCGGCTTCGAGACGAAATGGATCAGAGAAGGTGTGCCGGAAGCAAACCATTTACTCGGAACACCTGACCTCCAATCATTGGCTGACCTTGGGAATAGCTATTCCATGGTGCGCAGGATGCGCATCATCCCTTTCGGGCTGCAGGTCGTGACGCGCCTCGCTACAATAACGGCGGCTCCTCTTTTGGCGTTGGCGCTAACAGTCCTCTCACCGCAAGAAGCGCAACAATTGCTGGCTCGTTTGGCCAAGGTCCTTTTCTAAGGATCGAAGGCATCGCTGCTTAGTTTGGTTTCCCCAGCCAGGAGTATTGCCAGCCGACCGACACGCTTTGGTAGTTGCCGCCATACCGGATGTAAGTGCCATCGCTATAACTGAATTTCAGGGACTGGTGCTTTGCAATTCGAATTGCGCTGGTGCCTCCGAGGCGCGAGTTCTGCTGTTTTGTCAGCGGGTTCTCTATACCGGCGACGCTCGTCCTTCCACCAATCCAGAAATTGCCATCAAGCGAGATCCATACCCCGGGCTTGAAGTCGTAACTAATGTGCCCCTCGAAGGATGCCATCGGCTTTTGCGATTGAGACCTTGTGCCCGGATAGCTGCTGGTGTGCGACCAAAATTCATGATTGGTGGTGAAGAACCAACCTCCGGCGTATCCATCGAGAATCCAGTTTCCCCAGCGCTGGGAGTAACCAAATTCTGGTTTGAAGGCCCAGCGGTTGGCTCCCCAGTTAATCAGCTTCGTCGGATCGTACTGTCCCGTCGGAGCGATGACGTTGAGACCCACGCCCAATAGGACCTTCTGATGCCATTTGACGAACTCTCGCGGCGTCATGGCCGGACCGCCTTTGAGGTTCACTGAAACTCGATAGAACGAATCCACAAGACCGGAGCGATAGAGGTGCTGCGGAACGTCCGCCGCAGTTCCATGAAAGTTTCCAACGCCGTAGGGGAGCGCCGCCGCGGCATTGGCAGAGCGGCCAAAGAAATTGAACGAGTGATAGTAGCCAAAGATCGGGACGCTGTATCTCCCCTTTGCGTCGCTAACGGGGAGCGCGCCATTGAAATTGATATTTCCGTCGGAAAAGGAGTACGACAGCGTGACCGCGTTGGAATGGATGGGTGTGACGAGATAGGCGCGTGGCGAAAGGTCCTGAGCATGCAGCGTGCACGGCGGAAAGAACAGCAGCGCAAGCGCTAAAGTGAGCCCCGAGAAATATCGCATTCCCTTTTCACCCGGTGGATTCTCAGGAGAAGGATGATGCCGGCGATCGAAGGGTGTGCGCCCTTCTTCGGAACTTGCAAGGCATCATCCTTGATTATTCGCACTCCAAGCCCTTGTAAACGGCAACGTCGCTCGGTCTCATCCTCAATGATTCTGGTTCCTATCGTTGATCTATTTGACCGAATATCCGCGTGCGTCCATGCAAGCGGAGAATCCTCGCTTGAAAGTACTCATTTGCTTGTTGTAAGCGGCCTTGGCATTGTTAGCTTCCTGTTGCATCTGTGCTCCTGCCGACTGTGCCGCCTGTTCCTTGGCCTGTTCGTTCGCTGCACGTTGCCTTCTTCCGCCGCGCACAGTGCCAACGGTTGCGCCGATGGCTGCTCCCCTGCCAGCATTCCCAGTAATGGCTCCGACAGCCGCCCCACCCAAGGCTCCTCTCGCGGCTCCGCGGACCCTGCCACCTTGCGCCTCTGGCGCATCCGCGGCCGCCTGCTGCTGAGCTGCCTGAACGTCTGCTGCGGAGGGACCTGAAGGCGGACCAACACTCGGGTCGATTCCAGTCTGCTGCTCGACTGAGTTGTAGCAGTCGTATTCATCTCTCAACTGCTGATCGCTGTTCTGATTGTTCTTGGCATACGCGAACATTCCCAGCTTCTGCGCCGCCGAAAATGGAGGTGGGGGCGTAGCTGGAGCGACTGGGGCCGGCGCAGATGCTGCCGAGGTTGCCGGTGCTGCTGCTGCTGCTGGTGACGACGCTGCCTCGGAGGCAGGTGCCGCGGCGGGCGCTGGTTCAGTGGCCGCGGGAGAATTCGCAGCTGTGTTCGCACCCGTATCAGCGCTGCCGGAACTGGATTTCCTGCATGCTCCACTCAGCAGCAGCAATAACGAAATGCTCAATACTCGAAACTTAGCGCGCTTCATTCTTTCCTCCTTACATCAAATTGTTCATGCAAGTAACCGGCAGCCCAGGTTCGAGCTGCCGGTTCAGTTGGTTGAGTGCAACTATGTGCTAGTCGACGGAGAACGCAGCCGCTACGATCTTCTCCAAGTCGAGGTACTGAGCCTTCTCTGTGGTGACCTCGACGAAGAGGATCTTCCCGCCCTTGAATCTGCCTGGGGACTTGTAGTCCTCGCTCACTGCGTCACCGCTGTCGTAGCCGATGCACAGGCCGTCGCCCGACAGGGTGAACTTGCCGACCTGTGCGCGCATCGCCCCGGAGGCCACGACTTTGTCGTTGACGTAGAGGTTCGTCGTGCCGATCGATTCGCCGTTCGGTCCCGCCTTTTCGCGGATGAACTCCATTCCCAGCGTGTACTTGCCGGGCTTGAGTTCCTGCGAGACGAACTTCTGTTCGGGTCTGAAGCCGAGGAAGTTGTACGAGTATTGCAGCCTCTTGTTGGCAAGGAACAGCGCATGACCACCGAAACGCGATCCATGGGCGAAAATGACGCCCGAGCAATTCGGATCGGTTATCTCGACGTCGGCGAGGATCTTGTACGAACGTCCCCGCACGTTGACCGCAGCGCTTTCCGGTACCGCAGAAGTCCCCGGATAGTAGATGTACCGTTCGCGGGGAGGTTCCTCGGTGGGCCGCGGCGTGGTCAGCACTGCGATCCCATTGCGGTCGTCCATTGGCAGCACCTTGTTCGTCTCAGCCTCTTCGAACCAAGCCTTGATCAACTCCTGAAGCTTCTCAGGATATTGCTTGGCCAAGTCTTTGGATTCGGATCGGTCCACGTCCACGTGATAAAGCTCCCATTCATCTTTCTCGAAATGTCCGAGATCCGAGGGAAGCGGCGGGTGGACGGCCGAAGCTTTCCAGCCGTTCTCCCACAGGCCGCGCGTCCCCATCAATTCGTAGTACTGGCGTTTCTTAGTTGTAGGTGCATCCGGTGCATCGAAGGTGTATTTCATCGAGACGCCAGAGAGCGGATACTGCTCGACGCCCTTGAAGACCTTTGGCATTTCGAGCCCGCAGATTTCCAGGATCGTCGGTACGATGTCTGTGGAGTGGTGATACTGGCTGCGGATCTCGCCGCGTGCCTTGATACCTTTCGGCCATGAGATGACCAGAGGGTCGCAAGTGCCGCCCGAGTATTCCGAGTAACGTTTGAACATCTTAAACGGCGTTGAGAACGCTGCCGCCCAACCCGTCGGATAGTGCTCGTAGGTGTCCGGCCCTCCCAGTTTGTCGAAAAGCTTCAAGTTCTCGGACATTGAATCTGGGTAGCTGTTGAAATACTTGTTCTCGTTGACCGTTCCGTTCGGGCTGCCTTCGCCGGAAGCGCCGTTGTCAGCCGCGTAGATGACGACGGTGTTCTCCAGTTGGCCGCTCTGCTCCAGGTAGTCGATGATGCGTCCCACCTGTGCGTCGGTGTACTCGGAGAATCCTGCATAGACCTCAGCCAGCTTGGAGAAAAGTTTCTTCTCGTCTGCGCTGAGTGAGTTCCATGGACGTACCATGTCGGCTGGGGTGGCGATCTCGGCTGGCATCGGATTAAGCGGGGTCAGCTGAGTTCCCTTTGGCAGAACGCCTTTGGCGATCATGCGAGGTAGCACCCACTCGCGGTAGGCTTCGTAGCCGTCGTCGAACTTGCCCTTGTACTTGTCGATGTACTCCTGCGGAGCATGATGCGGGGCATGGTTGGCGCCGGGGCAGAACCACATGTACCAGGGCTTCGAGGGATTGCCTGCCTTCTGGTCCTTGATCATCTGCAGTGCGTGATCGGCAAGATCCTTGGAGAGGTGATAGCCCTCTTCTGGCGAATAAGGCTGGTCGATAGCGTGATTGTCTTCCACTAAATCCGGATACCACTGGTTGGTCTCGCCGCCGATGAAACCATAGTAGCGGTCGAAGCCCTTGTTGAGAGGCCACAGCTGCTTGCTGGCTCCCGCGGAAAGATCCGTTTCGGGAACATTGTGGTTCTTGCCAATCCAGAAGGTGCTCCAGCCGCCGGCCTGGAGAATCTGCCCGACAGTCGCGCACTCATCGGGGATCCGGCCGCAGTGACCGGGAAATCCGATTGTCGCTTCGGTGATGGTGGCCATGCCATTGAGGTGATGGTTGCGTCCGGTGAGGCAAGTGGAACGAGTCGGCGAGCAGAGCGCCGTGGTGTGCCATTGCGAATACATCAGGCCGCGGTCAGCCAGCTTCTGCAGCGTCGGCATGTTGATCCGGCCGCCAAATGGCGACCATGCTGCCATGCCGGTGTCGTCATACAGCACAAACAGAATATTCGGCGCTCCCTCGGGAGCTCTCGTTGGCGTAAACGGTTCCCAATCAGGAATCGAGTCGCGAACATCGAGCTTAATCGTGCCCTTAAACGGTTTCTTAGCCATGATCTTCATCTCCTCTATAACGTGCAGTTCGCCGTCGTATTGAGGCTAGGCCGCCCTCTGGCTGCCGGGAACTGTCAAAACATACAGTCTCAGAGTTGGCGAATCTTGCAGAGCGAGGCTCTGACTTATAACTGCGGGTGCAGCGTCTGAGAGAGGCTCATCAAATTTTGTGGAAGGACCGAAACCGTGCCTCGACGGGGGCTATCGATGTCCGCGATAAGGTAGAACGAGATTGCCACAGCAAGCGGCACAACCAGGAATAGCCTCATGCTGGTGCGACGCGCACCATAGCCCAGCAACAGGTTGCACCAGATCGCGATTGCTGTCATCAGCGTCCAGGCGTGAACTGGTATGCGATACAACCACGCGGCCTGCGTGTACCCCTGGGAGTTCAAGACATCGTTCATACCCGAAACAGCAAGAGCGACCGTTTGTGTCGGCTGCACGGCAGCACGCGCTTGAACGACAGACCACAAATCGTTCTGCAGCTTTGTTGTCCTCGCGTCGATCTGGCGAAGTTGCGCCTCGTCGCGGGTTATATAGAAAAGCACGCGCTGATCCAAATAGGTTTTCAGCAACTCCCGGACCTTCGCGGCATCAGGAGCAGGAAGTAAGTCGGCACGAACATACTCGGTGCCGATTGCGTTGGCCTCTGCTTCCTCGTAGTTCTTTCGCTGATCGTAGCGTCCCAGAGCCATGGAGAACGTGAATCCGATAATCAGGCCCAGCAGCGTTAGAATTGCGGTCTGGACAAAGCCGAACACGTCGCGCTCATCATCAGCAATGGGCCCCAGCTTCTTGCGCACTAGGACGCCGACTAGCGCAGAAGCCCAGAGCACCATGAAAGAGAGCACACAAAATAAACGTGGATACTTAAGTATGTTGGTCACATAACTGTTCACTTTCGTAAATCAGTTGCTCCCTAACTTAACCCCTATACCCGGCCAGTTTGGCCTCAGGCGCGAAGCTCACAACATGGCGGGCGATTTTACCTTGCTCGTTCGCCCAGAATATGTTGATCGGGGGTGCGTTGAGTCGTTGTCTGCGGCCCGGCTCTATTTCTTCGCTGAGTTATCGTTCTTGTCCTCTCGGACTAAACCTTACGCCGACTTGTCGGATAAATGCTTCGCCACTGACCGCGCCGCGGAGCCCACCGAGATCATGGAGAATCCGCTGACCAGAAGATTGGCTCCCACCAGGGTGCCGATGGCCCACACACCGGACAGTGGCCACTCTCGGAGTAAGAGAAATCCAAGGATCACACCCGTAATGGCGCTGAAGAGCATCGAGCCCCATCCGGTTTCCGGACGCAAACGGAATGCGAGGACGGTGCTCGAGATTCCGTCAAGCAGAAGACAGGCACCGAGCGTCAAAGTGAGGGTGGCCAAACCGACTCCTGGCCGTGCTGCGAGAATGAGCCCGACGCCCAGGATGAGGATGCCACCAACGAACGCGAGCGCGTCCTGGCCGAATGAACCGGCGCTGAACGCGGCGATGGTCCTCGCGCAACCGCCAATCGTCAACGCAATCCCGATGCATACGACGACAATCAGGCCGCTGAGCAGTGGGGAGGCGATAGCCAAAATCCCCGTGAGGATGGTGAGCACACCAAGTGCAATGAGCCACCCGGCATTCTTGGTCGCTTCGTGAGTCCAGCCACTTGCCACTTCTTTAAGACTTTCCATGTCACTCCTCCTCTTCAAGAACAATCGAACGGAAATCCGTGCAGTGCTTTTCCGGGCTTGTACTCGCCTTCCCAAAGGAAACTATTCTCGGGAGCAGACTAGGCTGAGGGCTCGGGGTTGGGAACTGTCAAAAAGTACAGGGAGCAGGATTGCAGTACGGCCTTACGCGGTTCCTTTTAGAAAACGTACTGAATGCGCGTCTGGAAAATCGTCGTATAGCCGTTGAGCCCTTTGCGGTCGAGGTTGACCAAGCCGCCGTCTGCTGCTAATTTCCATCTGCGGTTGAGGAACCAGTTCAAGTCGAGAGTTCCTTTATTCATCAATCCGCCTTGAATCGACTTGTCATTCAAATCGAGGCGTGAGTAGCGGGCCGTCAGTTCTACCGCACCCCACCGGCGTCTCGGGATGGGGCGCCGGGCGAAGCCGACGTTGCGATCGTACGGCCGGTGCTCCCCAGTGAAAAACACCGAGCCGGTCACATAGAATCCATAGAAGGAAGGATTCGCAATTTGAGTTGCATTCACCTGGGAGCGTGCATATTCGGTGAGGACCGAATAACGATCGCGGGTCCAGAGAGCTTCGAACGCGAACTCCTTCTGATTGGAGGCCGGAATGTTGCCGGTGTCGACGTAGTAACTCGATACGTTCGATTCCGCCCTGCCCCGCAGGCGGATCATGCCGTCATTCGCTCCCGAGTAACGTGCACTTGCGCCTACGTGAAGATACCTGGAACCGTCCTCGTTGATCAAAATTAACCCCGTCACGCGACTCGCAAAGTCATTCCCGGTTTCGTTGAAAACGGTTTTTTGCACCCACCACTGATTGAACCACCCGGTGGTGTACGTCATGCGTTTCTTGAATGCGGTATTGCTTAATTGGAGGCCCACATTTCGAGAAGGGAAGAACGGATTCAGCACGCGATCGATTTGAGGGAGAAATGTGGCGTCCCCCACTATTTCGTAAACGAACGGCTCCTTGGTCTTGCCGAAGGTTAGCGCCCCCAGAGGGCCGACCGGCGCCGTAATGATCAAGTCGGTAAAGCTCCAGTCCTTCTTACCATTTTCGTGAGCCTTAGGACCATTCCAGCCGTAGGCCACGTAGTAATGGGTCTGGTATACCTCGGGCCCGATAGTCCCCAAGAGGATGAAGCGGGTGGAGCGGTCATCCCATTGATCGTTCTGGCGCCCCACCTGGGTGATGCTGTTCGAGTCTTGTTTGAAGTGGTTATAGTCGACAAGTCCAACAAACCCTAATGTCGTAGAGAAATATTTGCCCTGATAGTGCGGCAGGCGTGCCAGCTTTCTGGGAATGTCTGGAGTGCCGAAATTCCTCTTCTTCACCGCTTCGGAATCCTGCGAGCTGACCTGCTGTCCCTTGGAGAGGGATGCCGCCTTCGTCGTTGGCTGAGGGAGATCTGGGTCGTTACCGCCAGCGTGGACTGATTCCGGCTGCTGCCCCATCGCGGTCAGCGAGCCCAGCAACATAACCCAAAACGCGGCCCGGGATATTCGACTTCTCATCGTTCGCACTCCCCGGGAGCAGACTAGGCTGTCCGCTATGAGTAAGAAAACTGTCAGAATGAACAGGGGCAGGATTGGCGTACCGCGAGTGGGCGTTGCAGAAGAGCTGCATAATGAGGCTTAGAAGGAGACTGAGAATCTTCCCGGGGCCGATTGTTGATGAAGACTGATCATTTTTTGTGTCCTATGTTGAAAATCAGACCGACTCCCACTTTCGGGCTTACCTTGGTTTCTCCGCCGACATGGGTGATGGATGCGGTCACGTCGAAGGCCCGGAGTGTCCATCCATGGCCGATTTCATAATCGAGCCCGCCTCCTAACTCTGTAGAGAAGCCGTGCTCCGTCTCTCCTTCTACCGATTTTTCGAAAGCAACGCCGAACAGGGCGTATCCGACCGGCGTCCATTTTTTGCTTTTGCGCAGCGAGAACTCCGGACCGAAGGTGACGCTATGCTCGCTCGCCCCTCCGGCGTAATCACCATCGAAATCCGCTGCGATTCCCAGCCACGAATTCACGTTGCCGACGACCGAGGCTTTCCATCCATTGAAGTTAGTGTCTGAGGAGTGGAGGTAGGAATATCCCCCGAGGATTTCGGCTTGAGGTACTTCGTGCTCTTGTTCTTCTTGCGACCACGCGAGACTAGCGCCACACAGGAGGAAGGCACAGGCCAGGAGAGCAGGGATGCGCATCCTGTCCAGAACGAAACCAATTTCAGCGGAGACCTCACACCAAAGCCGTCGATTCATATCTTTCTACCGTTTGAGTTACTTCATGCCAAACACGGTGACGTGGGCCATGCCTTTCAACAGGCCCTTCGTGTCGTACCAGAAATCAATCCTGCGAACTCTGCGCTTCCCGGATCCTGCCAGGTCGATCTGCCGGCTCTCTCCTCCTTCAGGAATGTTGGACCGGACATCCAGTTTGTCGGGTACGCCGTTTTCGTACGTAACCACCAAGCGCTGCAAATTCAAGGGAGCGCCGGTGACTTTGAACTTGATCCTGCGAAAGTCGTCGAAGGGACCGCGCACCAGAATGCCATCGTGGTCGGCCTGAAATCCCGCTTCCGTCGTGCCAATGACTCTCCAACTCCCCGCGGCGCCATCACGCGGATGAGATACTCCTTGCGCATGGATCGGGTCAGCTCCGACTACTGCGAGCAGCGCGACGACCGCAGCGAATGCCAGTTGCCTGAGTCGCGCGTCCAGCGTCGTACGATAAGTGCTCATTATTTGGGTCCAACCTCCGATTTCGAAGTACTATTCGGAGCGTCTCCGAGATACTCGTCCTGATCGTCGTGTCAGGCAACTGTCTAAACTGACAGGACATCCGCCAATGGTTTGGGCAAAGAAGGTCTCAAGAGGTCAGACATCCTCCTGTCAATACTGACAGTTCAACTTTGGCTGGCAGACAACTACAAGGATGGTGATGCGAAAAGGGATCGTTGACGGTGCAAGACGTCTGAGACTGAGTCGACTGCGAGAGAGATAGACGGTCCGGCACCCAAGGGATCTTTTCACGCGAATTTCAAGGGTGAGGTAGAGGAAATGAAGAAACTCCTGATTGTCATTGCTATGTTGTCGTTTGCCATACCATCGTTCGCGGATGACCTGGATGAGTACATCAAGCTGCTTAAGACCGACGTCAAGGCCGATGCTAGAGACATCGTCAACAGAGGGATGGTGACTTTCACCGATGAGGAGGCCAAGCGATTTTGGCCAGTCTACGAGTCCTACATGGCTGAGCGGGAGAAGTTCCTGGATGCCCGTGTCGCTCTGATCATGGAGTACGCCGATAATTTCGACAAGATGACGGATGCGAAGGCGCAGGAGCTCTTGAGCCGACGGTTCGAACAACTGAAGCTGAGGAACCAACTGGATGAGAAGTATCGCCCGAAATTCGCAGCAGCGCTTTCGCCTCGACGGCTCGTCCGCTTCTACCAGATTCAGCAGGAACTGGAGGTCATGATTGAACTCAGGGCCGTTTCGCAGGTCCCATTGATGAAGTGGTGGCAAGGACCACAGTAGCTTCCGTTAAGAAGCGAGAGATCCGGGCTAGGTCGTCGCATAGGTCTCGCGGCGACCTAGATACCAGATGAAAGAGTTCGATGCGAATTTCGCGCCGACCGTGACCTTGCTGAACAGGCGACCCTTGCGCTCCTCCACCCCACCTTGGCCGACAGAGATCCTCATGGGTGTGAGTCTGGCTGATCCGGACTGTGGGGCGGCGGGGCGAATGCCAAGTTCTAATCCTGAATGTTCTTACTGCCTCGCCAGCAGACTTGACTTGGACTGTTTGCCAGCTGTCCCAGCTCTCAACACTTCCTTTTCAGTATCCGACATCTGCATGATCTCGTCGGCAAAACGGCCCGACCGAACCAGGCTTGTCATGATCTTCATCGTTCCATCGATATGGTGGAAAAACGCCTTGTATGCAGAGCACAGATAATTCAGTCCGTCCTCCCCGTCTGGCGTCTTAATAAAGCGATTCTTGGGACATTCGCCGTGGCAGGCAAAGCGCACTTCGCATTCGCGGCAGTAACGAGGCAAAGTATTCTTCTTGTCCTGTCCAAACTTGATCTGTTGCGGAGAGGAAAGCAGCTGGATCAGATGAGTTTCGCGAATATTTCCCAGCTTGTAGGCAGGCTCTACGAAGTGATCACAGCTGTAAAGATCGCCATTATGTTCTAAAGCTAGCGCCTGCCCGCAGGTCTCCGCAAAAATGCATACTGCACCTGCAACCCCTACCCAGTTGGCTAAGGCCGAGTCGAAATGCTGAACATAAACCCTGCCAACATCCGTCTTCAGCCACTCATCAAAAATGGTAATCAGGAAGTCTCCATAGGCGCGCGCATTTACGGACCGTTCCGTGACCTGGTTGCCTTCAATGGTGTAAAGGGGGCGATCCCCTCCGGGTCGTTCGCTCCACCCCTCGTTAGCGATCGGCAACATTGCGGTACTGACGCGCTCGATGATCGGGATGAACTGGATAAATTCCGCACCCAGTTCGTCGCGGAAAAAGCGGTAAACGTCCAACGGGTGCTCTTGATTTGCGGCATGCACCGTGCACAAGATATTGACGTCGACATTGTGCTTCTTCAGAAATTGAAAGCCGCGTATGACCTGGTCGAATGATCCAGCTCCGCCTTTATTGACCCGATACACATCGTGCAGAGTTTTCGGCCCGTCCACGCTCAGGCCGACGAGGAAATTGTTCTTCTTGAAGAATGCGCACCATTCGTCATCGAGCTGCGTTCCGTTGGTCTGAATCGTGTATTGGATCTGCTGGCCCGAGCGCTTGAGTTTGTTTACAAACTCGACCGAGCGCCGGAAGAATTCCAGCCCCATTAAAGTCGGCTCACCGCCCTGCCATGCCACATCGACCTGTGGGGCGCGATGACTTTCCAAGAGCTGCTTGAGATATGTCTCAAGCAGATCTTCGGCCATCTGGAAGCGGCTGCCCGGGTACAGCATTTCTTTCGACAAGAAGAAACAGTACTTGCAATCGAGATTGCAGATCGCGCCCGTGGGTTTCGCCAGAAGATGGAATGCAGGCGGCGCATTGGCGGGGATCGTGAGTCCGTTGCTTGGTCGGACCGTTGTTGGATTAGTCATAATTTAACTCTGCAACAGTCTAGGCCCAACGGTGCGGTCTCGTAACTGTCAAAACAGACAGGTTGCGCTAGGCACTGAGTCAGGTCGATGACTGTTTGTTCTGACAGTAGATCATCAGTCCATTCAAGCCTACTTTATGACCATGAGGTGCGAGGTGCGTTCTTTGAGCCCGCGATGCGGTTCGACAGCGCTTCGTCCCGTTAATAAGGAGACTCCATGACTGCCCCTATCGCAGCACTACTCAGGTTCCGGACGTTCGCGGTAGCCGGATTCGTCGGCGTTTTGTTAGCTGTCCCATCGGTTTTGTCGGCTCAAGCGCCGCTCGACCAAGCTTGGACCATCCTGCAGACTGGTGCCGAAAACAAAAGCAAAGATCAGCAGGTGGTGACCATGAGGGTGCTGCGGCTGATCCCCGGCGATGCAAGAGCTGTTAGCTTGGCTGAGAAGGCGTTGAAAGATAATGACACGCAGGTGCGCGGAGCAGCCGCACTCTCACTGGGCGCAATGGCGGACAAGAGTGCGATTCCCCAACTAATCGAAGTGATCAAGACCGACAAAGAAGGTGGGGTAGTGCTAGCCGCTGCCAAAGCTCTAATTCAACTGGGAGATGAAAGGGGATATGAAGTGTATTACGCGGTAGTCTTTGGTACGCGCAAGTCCGGCGAAGGGCTGTTGGCGGACCAAACGAAGGAACTGGGTAACTTCTTGTCCGACAGCAAAGCGGTGGAAAAAATGGCTTTTGAACAGGGAATAGGATTCGTCCCGTTTGGTGGAATCAGTTTGCAGGTCTATCAACACATTCAGAGCAGTAAGGCGAAAGGCCCAATTGTGAAAGCAACGGCAATCAAGGCTCTGGCGAAAGATCCAGATCCGCGCTCCGGCAAAGCGATAGTTGCCGCACTTTCGGATACGGAGTGGCTGATCAGGGCCGCTGCCTATGACGCCCTCGCTCGCCGCGGCGATGCCTCGGTGCTGTCAGACTTGAGCGCTGGACTCAATGACAAAAAAATCGAGGTAAAGCTTACGGCTGCGGCCGCCGTGGTCCATCTTTCCACGCTTTCGAATAAGGCAGAGGAATAGAGTATAGGGCACTCCGAAAGAAACGGTGCAGCTCTGTCGGTGTAGGAGGGACGAGAATAATAATGCTCTGGCTCAAGCTCTTCGCATCTTCTTGATCGGCTTTCTAGTGAACCAGACAATTTTCGTGCTATCGAGGTTGTTTTGGAAACGCTGTTCATAAAAACTCAAAGGTTAATCGTTTTCGCGCTCGCTGCAATGCTCGCGGTGGTCGTGTTGTTGTCGACAGTGCACTTAGGCGTGCTGATCGCTCAGGAGGTCTGGACGCCTCCGCGCTTTCTCATTCGAGTGCAGGGTCTCCTTGAGATTTTTGGATATTTCTTGTTGGTGTTGATCGGGGTCGAGTTGCTAGAGACGATGAAAGCCTACCTGAAAAGGGACGTGATTCACGTGCGCGTTGTCCTGGAGGTTGCGCTAATTGCCATGGCGCGCAAGGTCATTATCGCGGAGCCCAACCTAATTCCGGGTATGACCCTGCTCGGGATTGCAGCCCTGATTCTGGCACTCGCCGTTGCGTTTTATTTCGAGCGGCAGGCGAAACGAGGGACAGTCCCTGTCGCCGAGCGAAGTTAAGCGAATCGGCAGGAGTCAGCGATCTCAAGATGCCACCTCTCACTTCCGGCAAAGTGGCAAGAAGAACAATTCGGCCGGGTGCCAAGGCTGATTCAACTTTGCGCGATGCGATCTACTACGCTGCTACCATGTGGTTCCTGACAGCGTATTTGACAAGTTCAGCGTTCGTTTTGACGCCCAGCACTTCCATGATGCGGTACTTGTGATAGGCAACCGTTCGGGTCGTCATCTTCAAGATACCGCCGACTTCCTTCATCACCTTGCCTTCGGCGAGCAGCTGCAGTACTTCCCGCTGACGGTCGGTGAGACGCTCGTTCTCATCAACCGATTCCTTGTGCTGCCAGCGCAAGTAGTCGATGGCGTCGCGCGACATGGCAGATGACAGGTAAGTTTTGCCCCGCAATACGTCGCGAACGGCCCGCACCATCTCCGACGCGGCACAGGTCTTGAGCAGGTATCCGGAGGCTCCGCGGGCGAAGGCCTCGGCGGCCACGTCTGCGTCAGGATTCATTGTCAGATAAACTAACTTCACGCAAGGCAGCATTGCTTTCACCTGCCGCCCGGCGTCTAGGCCGTTCAGAATCGGCATCGCCACGTCCGCCACGATGACGTCCGGCTTCAGTTCGCCGGCGGCACGTACCAGGGCGCGCCCGTCCCCAACGACTCCGACCACGTCAAACTCGGTCTCAAGAAGTCTTCTGCACAGTTCAGCCACCAGATTATGATCATCAGCAATTAGTATGCGGGCCCGGGCGATCATGTTGGTCTCCTTCGAATCACTGGTGCTTACGTCAATGGCGAGGATACACTACTACCCGATTCGCCCCGATAAAGTCTGATTTTGGGGCAGGGGCACGTGGCGCGAAAGGGGAATCGAACTTCTGCACGACTCAACTGAAACTAATGAGTGCGGATCTGCTGATGAATTCCGATTCTTAACGCAAAAACTGTACCACTCTAACAGCGTAGCGCCCCTTCCCAGCGTCGCCGTGATAGTAACGGCACTATATGCAGCAAAATGTGATTACGATCACATTGGGGTGTAATTTTTAACCGAAGATTCACGTTGGGGCGTCACTGTTCGGAATTTCTGCTGAATCGCCGCCTTGCCGGACTATAACTTCTGACAGTTCCGGGAAGTCCCGTTAGGGCTTTGAATACAGGCTTGGGTCATCCTCACACCTCACCACTAGGTAGTCTAAATTCGCAACTCCTGCCTCGTTTTGTGGTGTTGCTGTGCTTTTTCGTCGGAGTCACGCTCCTTGCAACTGCTGCGGTCGGCTCCGGCCCTGATAGCTGCGCGGCGGGCCTCCCTGACGTGCCCTCGGGCGTCCTCGCACTGCGTTCTCATGGCTTTGCGAAAGACGCCTCGACGACTCGGCCTCCTGTCTCGGACGCTCTATCGCCCGACGACCCAGCCTCCGAACCGAGCACACGACCATCTATGGTCCGGCGTGCGCTGCAAGATCAGAAAGAAATTTACAGCGCGCCATTTCACCGCAAAAATCTCAAGTGGGATTTAGTGTTTCTGGCAGCAACTGGAGGACTGATCGCAGGCGACAGGCACATCTCGGGAGCGCTGTCCCGCGATCACGTTGACGTGAGCCAGCATATTTCTGACATCGGGTTGTACTCGATGACGGCGTCCGTCGCCGGGCTGTGGCTATCCAGCCTGAAGACGCAGGACGGTCATGCGAATGAAACTGGGATCTTGGCGGCTGAGGCTTTCGGCAATACCGCAGCTGTAGTTGGGCTCACGCAAGTGATCGGGGGGCGAGAACGCCCCACCGAAGATGAGGGCAACGGTCGTTTCTGGCAACATAACGCTTTTGGGAGTTCGTTTCCTTCTGCGCATTCCAGCTTTACCTGGACCATGGCCAGTGTTGTCGCGCACGAATATCCGAAACCGTGGGTGCGATGGTTGGTCTATGGAACTGCCACAACTGTTTCAGTGAGCAGAGTGACTGGCCTCAAGCATTTTCCCGCTGACGTGGCCGTCGGGGGTGCATTCGGCTATTTGATCGGGCAGCAAATATTTAATGCGCACTCTGTGCGCAGTCTGAGTCGTCGCCATCATTCGCTCAGACTAAGAGCTTCGAAATAGAAGGTAGGTTTTGAGTAGGCGGCCTTGCAACAAACTCCGAGCCGAGGCGGCCCAGAAGGGTCGGTGGCTCAGTTCCTATTCCTTTCAATCTGTAAAGGTTCATGGAATGGAAGATCCACCGTCATCGGACTGTGGTCGGAAAGCGGTTCCGGCGTGGAATCGTTCAGATCGGTGAGAGTGCGGCCAAAGTGAGGCGCGAAAATATAGGGTCCTTTCACATCGCGCGGATTGGTGAGCTCAGATTTCACAAAGATCCAGTCAAGTTTGAATTTTGCAACTCGCATTTTCTTCCAGACGAACTCAGTTGCAAAAGTGGGGGCAAATCCTCTACCTGAACGCTGGTTCGAGTCGCCCAAAGTGCCGGACTTCTCATTTACGGTCCGCGCGGAGACTCCCCTGAAGTCGAATGCCTTCCCGTCGGCGAAGCGGAATCGCTCCAAGGTTTTGAAGAGGCCACGTTCGAGATTGGGATGGATCCCGGGAATATTCGCCGAGGTTGGATCGACACGATACTGAATTCCCGCGAGCTTCCTGATGCCTCGTGCGGCGCTGTAAACAAGGCCAACCCCCGTTGCCCACTGGATGCCCTGGGTGGTCCAGAAATCCAAACTTCCGTACCGCTTGTAGAGCATGTTGCTTACGCTCGTGGGAGTCGAGTTAGAGCCACTGGTGTTCCAATCGCCGGCAATCACAACTGGGTTGTGAACGCCCCGCACCTCGCCCAGTAATTCCTCCATCTGCTGGCGCCGCACCTTGGGTTTCGCGCGGTTCTCCAGGTGGGTTGCGGCGATCGTGAGTCGCTGCCCTGAGACCTCAGGGACCTCTAGGTCGACATAGAGGGTCGTGCGTCCACCGCGGCGAACCTCCTGCAGCAGTTCTTCGCCAACCAGCACGGCGGCCTTTCGTTTTCCTTTTTCCAGGGCCGTGATCTTCTTCTCTTTAAACCAGTCGTAGCCAACCTTAAAGGGAATCAGTCGTGCTCCTAGAATCGGATAGCGTGACAGAACGGCATTTCCGTGCAGCGCCCGCACTTTGTCCTTATCCACTCGAAATTGTTCTAGGAGTTGCTGCCGCTCTTTTTCATCCTCTTTGTCTTCAAACGTGTCGGTTCCTAATTGCTTCGAGTCGATCTCAACAAATTCCACTCCATACGCCCAATTCATGTTCAAGGTTTCGGCGAGTTCTCGGACGACTTCGCGATATTGAGTCCGTTTCACGCCCCAATCCGCCTCGTTCAAAATCCACACGTCCGCGGCTTTCAGTATTTCAATGTCCTGCGGAATGTTTTCCAAGGCGACTTTTCTCGCCTGGTGCCCACTTTCCTTGGCCTTCTTCCGTTCCTCTTCAACCTTCGCCATGAAGCGGTCCTTATCAGTAAGGAACAGTTGAATGTTATCGAGGCTTAGCCCACGCTCAATGTTCCACAGTGCGACACGGAGAGAGGGGCCAAGACCCCTGATTTCAAGCGGCCGAGGTCTGGCACCGCGGTAATAGGCCTCATTATTAATGAAGGGAGTAGTAGTAACCGTGTGAAGTTTTCCTGCCAATTCCGGGCTCAGGGGCTGGTCCAGACTCAATTGCACGAGCTCATCGTAGGAAAACAGTTCGGGCTTCGAGTCACGCACGTAAGTCGCTTGTTTACGTCCTGCGGTCTGAGTTTCCTCGCCCACAATAGATTTGCCATCGCTACTACGCGTGTCCTTTGCGCTGAGCTGGCTAGCGAGAGCCGGGAATTTGCAAACGGGAACGCACTGCATGGTGCAGGGCCCTGGTTCAGAGGCATGCCTACAGGCCGACTCGCACTCAGCGAACTGTCCACCCACCGAGGCACACCATCGTTCGCTTACGAATTCGCACTCACGGTATTTCTCGAGCCAAGTCCCATTGCTTTGTGTACACAGTTGCGGCACTTGCTGAGCCTGAACGCTTGTGGACGCCATGGCGAGGATTAGCACTGCAACCACGGAGATGTACACAGTAGACGGGAAGCAGTCAGAGATTCCTGGCGTTGAAGCAATTCTCATAGGCACCCCAGGAGCAAGGCACTGTCCACAAAACGCAGGACGTCCTCTCCCTTATCAAGAACTTAGGAGCTTGCCGCCTTCTCAACAACTGTCAAATCTGCCAGCGTGACCCGGGTTTTCACCCGGCAACACCGCCAGCAACCAAAAGACACAATCGGAGCGGACTGTCGAAATTGACAGGTTACAAGGCAGCTTGTTGCTCCTACCATTCACAAAGTTCCAGGTATGCAGTTCGGCGAAAACATGCCTGAGTACCAGAGTGGCCATATGAGTGCCCTTCCTAAAAGCAACTTGCACCCTATTCCAGTCCGGGTTGCCCTTTTTGTCGGCGAAGATTCAGAGATCGAGGAACAGTTGCGCCGGGTCCTCGAGCCGAGGGTGTGGACACTTAAGCACGCCACCAACAACGCCACTGCTCTGGCCATGGCCCAGAGCAAGAATTTCGATCTGATTGTGACTGGCGAGAAAACTTCAGGTCGGGAAGACGTCGAACTCCTGCGGAAACTACGGCGTATTCGGCCGCACACTCGCTTGATTATCTTGACCGAGGAGAGTGCGCCCGCGGACGTAATTACGTCGATACGTGAGCATGCTTTCAGCTACTTTTCCAGGCCATTCTCGCCAGGCTCTCTAGAAGTGATGGTAAAGCTTGCGATCGAAGATCCGTGTTGGGACGACGGTATCGAACTGGTTTCCGCAACGCCGGAATGGATTCGTCTCCGGGCGCGTTGCGATCTGCAGACTGCCGACCGAGTGCTTCAATTCTTGGAGGAGATCGCCGAACTGCCGAACCCGGAAAAAGGCGCGGTTGCGATGGCATTCCGCGAGATGCTGACAAACGCTATCGAGCACGGTGGGCACTTCGATCCCGCAAAGGAAGTTGAAATCTCGTATGTGCGTGCCTGCCACATGGTGTCGTGCCGGATTAGCGATCCGGGAGAGGGATTCACGCTAGACGAAATTCCTCATGCTGCGATTGCCAATCCGCAAGACGAACCACTCCGTCACCTCGACTACCGCACAGCACACGGCATGCGGCCGGGCGGGTACGGTGTTCTGCTAGCGCAAAAGCTCGTCGACGAACTCGTTTATAACGAGCAGGGCAATGAAGTGATCCTCGTCAAGTATCTCGACCTGGAGCCACGAACGGCGGCTGGGACCGAAAACCAATGACGGTGACAACAGCCTGGAATGTAGACGAGTTCTGGCCCGCGGCTTCTCGGTGAGGCGAAGCGAGCAGCGAGTGATCGGCTTTGTGTTGGACTCCCGGGTAGGCAAGTACTCCGGCGAGGAAATCTGTGAGCACAAATGAATGAAAGAGGATAAGACGATGAAATTCCTAAACCTGCGCATCCTTATTGCCGTAGTTGTTGCTTTTGCGTCATTGCCCATGTCGGCACAGGACCAACCCAAACGCGAGAACTACGCCATCACGGTCTTCGGAACGTCTGGACGGGCCGCGGGCAAGACGGCAACAGGCTCCGTGATCATTGAAGACTATTCCAGCGATGGCGAAATCGACGATCTTGCTGCAACTCTGAAAACAAAGGGACAAGATGGTCTCGTCAGCGCCATGGAGAAGATCAAAGGCAAGGGCCGCATGGCGCTCACCGGAACCGTGGGCAACGAGGTGGAGGTCATTCGGCAGAGGCGCGGGCCGAAGGGACGCCGGATCATTCTCGTATCGAACCGCCAAATGTCGCTGCCCGAGTTGTGGAACTCTGGCCGCTCGACCGATTACAAATTCAGCATCATTGTTCTCGACGTCGACGCAGAAGGTAAAGGGGACGGACTGGTCTATTACGCAGTGAAATTGAAATTCAACAAGAGTGGTCAACTCGAACTCGAGCACTACGGGCAGGCGCCCGGAAGAATCGCGCAAGCGACACTGATGAAGTGATTCGTTTCTCGCGGAACCATGAGACACAACGGAGATATTGCAGGGTCTCGGCTGTTCGCTGAGTAAGCGGATCTTTTCTCCATATCGAAACGGTCTGCGGTTCACATCAGGAGAAGGGATGCCGAGTTCAATCGCCGGTCGCCACAAGCCGTATGCTGCAAGGCACAGAGCGATCTTGCTGGTCTTCTTTCTGGTTCTTGCCTCGTTCGGTGCGGCACAGGTTGTTTCGGATCAGCAGCGGGCATCGGCACCTCAGCCCGGCACCACTCTGACACCTTCGAAGTCAGCCGAGAAAACCGGCCCACCTGACAGCGAACGCATGTTTGGTGTAGTGCGAACTTTCGGGATCACAAACGACAAGAACGCTCCTCCGCTTACGTCGCATGGCAAGTTCCGCATCTTCACGGAGAACGTCACCGACCCGTTTACGGTTGTTGGCACCGGAATCCAGGCCGCAATGGGACAGGCGAGAAACGATTTTCCATCCTACGGCCAGGGGATGTCCGGGTATGCGAAGCGCTTCGGCGCATCGTACGCCGATTACGCGATCGGCGAGTTTATGAGTACGTATGCCTTTCCGTCGCTCTTGCACGAAGATCCCAGATATTTCCGGGAGGGAGAGGGCAGTACAAAGAAGCGGCTAGGCCACGCCATGGCAAGCTCATTCGTGACGCGCCGGGACTCGGGACGAACTTCGTTCAACTTCTCCAATTCCGTGGGGAGAGTTGCAGCCGGCGCTTTTTCCACTCTGTACTACCCTGAAGAAAATCGCGGGGTTGGCTTAGTGTTCTCTCGAGCCGGTATCGGTCTTGTGTTCGGAACGGCAGGCGCCATCTTCTCCGAGTTTGGGCCTGATCTCCAGCGAAAGCTGTTCAAGAAAAAGCACTCGAAGTGAAACCAGGATATTCGGCCTCAGTAAGCGTCGAAATTTGGTGGCTCCGAAAAGGTCTTCCTAATCGTCACCTGCCAATTCTGACAGGTGTGTATGCCGATGGGGTCACGTATCGTGTCAGCGAATGCTTCAATGATTCCCGTTTGCCCAAGGAGGACTCTCCGCATCGGTCCGACGCCGTGCTTCCGCGGTGGTTGGCTGCCTGAATCGCGAGGACTCCAATGGGTACCGAAGATGCAGGTGGCACTATGTCGCTCATAGATGTTCGTCGTTTGGGATTAGTTTGTCGATGGTCCGCCCAGATCCTTCTGCCGTTGTTGCTTCTCAGTGGGGTTTGCCTGGCGAGAGCCAAGAAAGATGTCATTCAGTTTACGAACGGCGACCGCATTACTTGCGAAATCATCAAGCTCGAAAAGGGCTACCTCTATGTCAAGCTCGATTACGTAGACGGCACCGTCGCCATGGACTGGTCCAAGATTGCAAGCGTCGAAAGCCAGCAGGAGTTCGTGGTCGCGGATAAGGCGGGAAAGCGCTACACCGGTAGCCTTCAGAATGCAGAGGCGGCCACGGAGTCAAAAGAGCCGCAGGTGCAAGTGCAGGGACCTTCCACCAGCGAAGTTGTCTCGGTCAAGGAAGTTGTTGAAATCGAACAAACGGATAGGACCTTCTGGCATAATCTGCATGGCGGGCTGAGTAGCGGACTGAATTTTTCCAAGCAGCAGAACCGCACGCAATATAGTTTTGCGGCGAATACGCTTTTCCAGCGGGCCACGTGGTCCACCTCCGCAGATTATCAATCCAGCTTCAGTGGCGGAGGCGACGTTTCGAATCTCCGCAACGATCTAAAGCTAAACGTCACGCGGCAGTTACGGTCGCCACGCAATTTCTACTCAGGACTTGCGGAGTTCACGCAGAACGACGAGCAGCAACTCAATCTGCGTACCACCCTGGGCGGTGCCTTGGGACACGTCTTCACCAGCACGAACAATAGTTTCGTCGCCACATACGGCGGTGTGGACTGGAATCGCGAGCGCTACTCCGCGGAAGCGACGGTCGGTCAGACCGGCGATAGCGCCGAACTTGTTTTTGGTACCCAGTTGAATTTCTTCCGCTTTAAAACCACGAACATCCTGGCTACTGCGAGTGTCTATCCCAGCATGACCGATCCGGGGCGTGTCCGCTTCGATCTGAACACATCGCTTAAATTGAGAGTTGCAAAGGATCTGTACTGGAATTTTAGCTACTATCTCGATGTAGATAGCCGCCCACCGCAGGGACTTCCCAAGACGGACTATGGCTCCTCATCCGGCCTCGGGTGGACTTTCTAGTAATCGGATGCTCGCGTCCTTTGGCTACAGTCGTGTCGCTCTCATCGTGCTGAAAGCAGGATCGAGCTATCGGAGTGGTTATTTTGAGGAATGTCGCGGTGGAAATCCTTTAAGCAATTTGACGATTGCCTTTTGGGCTTGGTCGAGCCCCTTATTTTTTTGCTCAGGATCAAATGTGCGCATGACAACTCCGCTCCAGATCACCTTGTTCTGGCTTCGGTCGACAAATTCCAGGACGAGGGTTCCTTTTGCGACGATCGGTCCCGCTGCGGCGGAAGATGTGTTGCCGCCGGTCCACATCGTGGCATTCATGTCAGGAGGAGCGCCGCCGTAGACCGGCAGGATTGGAGTCCCTGCAGGAAGATTGCTTCCGTATTCCATCCCACCCGCGGAAATGAGCGTGAGGTCGCCATCCTTCTCAGTACTCTGAAGACCTTTGGCTTGCAGTTCCTGATCGATCGTACTCACCACAGTTTCGTAAAGCAACGGCTGCGTAACCGGCATCTGGGGTTTTGCCCACGAGTAGCTTCTATACTTTGAGAAGTCGGTGCTCTTGTCGTATCCGACCTTCACTTTCTGACCCACACCAGACGAAGTGAGCATTATTCCCATGAAACATGCCAAAGCCAAGCTTCTTCGATTCGTCATTCCTGTTCTCTCGTCCGAACGCTTGAGTCGACAGCACGTGTGTCTGCCTTATAAAGTCACACTAACGCAGAGATGAAAGTTAACGAAACTGTCATTAATTACAGGTCGCCAAGAGCCAGGGGATTATGCTTTGCGTTCATTCCGATTGTGGGAGCGACTGACAATTCTGACAGTCGCGAGGTCCCTCGACCGCAGCTAGGCTCTACGGGTGTTTGTCTTAGCCTTGCTTGCCCTTGGCGAGCCGAACGGATGAGTATTCGTCGTAGGGTGAAACGAGGAGAAGAAGGTGCGTGTGGAGACCAACCTTTATGTCACCTCTGCACCGGACGGCCAATTGGTCCGGACCGGAACGACCGACACCTTCAATCCTTCGAACGTCCAGAAAGCGATTAAAGAACTAGTGACGCTCGCGATCACCCATATGGAAAAGGAAGGAGTTTTGTGAGCAGGGCCGCCCCGCCTCACAGTTTGGCTTCGATCCCAGCCAGCCTCAGGTCAGATTGTCGTATCGCGAGACTGTCAACACTAACAGTGGCGGGGTACGTCTACCTCGTTCTAGTTTGAAGTCCGTGATCTCCGCCCGGGAGCACTACGGAATGCGATTGGAATCCACGGCGACGGGCTGCGAAGGCAGTGACTGAAGCCAAGGACTTCTATCTCATCATCGCCCCTCGGGATTCCCGATCTGCGCCTAGTCTGGAGAGTATCGGATACGTCTACAGCGCGACATCAGCGATGCTCCACCGCCAAAGAGCTGCTACTCGGCGGACTAATATGCGTCCTTGCCCTCAGTGCGATTGAGGTCAATGCATTTGCATTTTCTGTTTCTCATCCCCGCCCCGCTGCGCGACCCGCGCCGCAACAGATCGAAGTACTTTTCCTTTCCTGTTTAGATCCGGACTCGCCAGACGTTGCTTCCATGATCGAGCAGGCGGAGGCCCATATTCTCGCGGGCTCCGACAGGCCCGTTCGATTTAGCCTTGACTATCTCGATTTTTCCTCTTCTCTCGCGGATCGTTCTCGCAAGAACGCGACGGAGCTGTATCTACTCGACAAGTATCGCGGAAAGACATTCCAGTTGGTGATCGCGATCGGAGAGGCAACATTAAATTTTGCGGAACAGACTCACGCAAAGCTCTTCCCCGATGCGGCCCTGCTGTTTTTCGTTGTCAATCCACAAAATCAGTCGAACTGGCTTGAACCAAAGCCAAACCGGACGGGCGTTGTGCGGAACTCGAATTACCTGCCCACGCTGCAGCTGGCATTGCGGCAAAATCCCGGTACCTCTCGCGTAGTCGTCGTGTCAGGTTCTTCCGAGGCTGAGCAGCGGGACTTGAAAATCGCACGAGAACAGTTTGGTGAGTACGAATCAAACGTGAAGTTCGAATATTTGACTAATCTTGACTTGGCGGATATGGAACAACGGGTGGCAAGCGAAGGGCCCGGTAGTGTCATCCTGTTCCTCGACTTCGAAGCCGACGTTACGGGGGAGCAGTTCATCCCCGCCCGCATCCTCCCGTCGATATCCAAGTCCGCCACCCGACCGATCTACGGGACCTTTGCCTCGGTCGTGGGCAACGGCGCGGTGGGCGGCAGCGTCGCAGACCTTCGGGACGTTGGGCGCTCACTGGGGCAGGCGGGAGCACGAATTCTCAAGGGCGACAAGGCGGATAGTATTCCGGTCGCCACCGGGGATTTCCAGCGTTACATGGTCGACTGGCGACAACTTCATCGCTTGGGTATCGCAGAGAATGAGTTGCCTCCGGGTAGCGTGTTGCTGAACTGGGAGTACTCACCGTGGACGCTCTACCGCTGGAAGGTTCTGGGCCTTTCTGCCGTTCTGCTGATTGAAAGCTTGCTAATCATCTTATTGTTTCGCAATATCTCCAACCGCAAGCGAGCGCAAAAAAAATTACGCCGAAAAGAAGGAGAACTTGCGGATGCGCAGCACCTAGCGCGGGTGGGTAACTGGCTCTGGGACCCCAAGCAGAAAACCTTCACTTGGTCAGACGAGTTGTATCGCATACACGGACTCGATCCCTCTTCGCCCCCGCCGTCGTTTGAGGAATTCTCGCGCCTCTTTACTCCTGACAGTTGGGAACGCCTGAGTGCCGCAATGCGGCAAGATCTGAAGAAGGGCTCGGTTCAAGAGCTCGACTTGGAGCTGGTATTGCCAGACGGCAGCAAGCGGTGGGTGACCACCCGCGGCGCCGCTATGACCGATGCCAACGGCCACGTGACCCATCTTTACGGTACGACCCAGGACATCACCGACAGCAAGGTTTTTCAGGTCAAACTGCAAGAGAGCGAAAACCGGCTGACAGCCATTGTGGATTCTGCAATGGATGCCATCATCGCTGTCGACAACCAGCAGGAGATCTTACTGTTTAACAATGCGGCTGAGAAGATGTTCGGCTGCAGCGCCAGCGATGCCATAGGGAGTTCTTTGACACGATTTATCCCGGTACGTTTCCGTTCTTCGCACGGTGCGCATCTCCATCGTTTCGGCGAGACAGGTTCCACCAGCCGCGCAATGGGGACGAATGGGTCGCTCTGGGCGCTGCGGACGAATGGCGAGGAATTCCCCATTGAAGCTTCTATCTCTCATACTTCGGATGACGGCGAGAAACTTTTCACCGTTATTATCAGGGACATCACCGAACGCCGCCGCGCGGAACAAGCGGCGTCAGAGAGCGAGAAGCGCTTCCGCCTTATCGCCAATACTGCTCCCGTGCTGATCTGGATGTCTGGTCCAGACAAGTTGTGCAACTACTTCAATGAGCCCTGGCTCCTCTTTACCGGCCGCAGCCTCGAGCAGGAAGTTGGCAACGGCTGGACGGAAGGCGTGCACCCGGACGATATAAAAAAGTGCTTGGATACGTATACACAACACTTTGACCGCAGAGAAAGATTCAGCATGGAATATCGTCTTCGTCGCCACGACGCGGAATATCGGTGGGTCCTCGATATAGGAGTGCCGAGATTCAGCAATGATGGCTCCTTTGCCGGATACGTCGGCTGCTGTATGGACGTCACCGATATGAAGGAAGCAAGGGCCACTCTGGCCGACTTCAGCAGCCGGCTTATCCGGGCTGGAGAGCAGGAGCGGGCGCGGATCGCACGGGAGTTGCACGACGACATCAACCAGCGGCTGGCACTGCTTGCGAATGGCTTGGAGGTAATGGATCACGCGACACCGGCCGGCTCGGACCAGTCACAAAAGCACGAACTGCATGAGATGTGGCGCTTGACGAATGAAATTGCTGCTGACATCCAGCACATGTCTCATCGCTTGCATCCCTCGAAGCTGCAGTACCTTGGACTGGCATCGACCGTGCGGGATCTCTGCCGGGAAGTTTCCCAGCAACACAAGATTGAAGTTGAGTGCATAGTCAGCGGCTTACCGGAGAATCTCGATGAAAATGTCTCGCTCAATCTCTTCCGAACAGTACAGGAATCTTTACGCAATGTGGTCAAACACAGCAAGGCTCGCCACGTCAAAGTGGAGCTGACCTCTCGATCGAAGATGATTTATTTGCGCGTTTCCGACGACGGAGTCGGATTTAATCCTGATCTCCCGCAGCTGAATTACGGACTGGGGTTGGTCAGCATGAGGGAGCGTCTGCGTTCTGTCGGCGGAGACTTCTCCATCTGGTCAAAGCCGTCCCTCGGTACCCTGGTCGAAGGAAATGTGCCAGTTGCTACGAAGTCAGATACGGCAGAATTGACAGTAGCCGCCCCGACGGCCCCAGACTAGGATCATTCTCGAACACTGTTCAATAGGCCCAGCACGGTGATGATATTCATACTTCTTTCCGCCTGCAGTCCCGTTCTTCGGGCCTCGGAAGGGATACTGTGGCGAACGTGACCATACTCCTGGCCGATGACAACGCTGCTGTTCTAGCGCATGTTGGCAAACTACTCAGCAAGCAAAAGAATTACAAAATCGTTGCCGCCATTACAGATGGGACCACCGTCGTTCGGGAATACCTGCGGCTCAGGCCCGACGCCATCGTCCTCGATATTTCGATGGGGAAAGTGAGCGGGATCGATGTAGCCCGGCAACTACGGGATTCGGGCTGTTCTGCCAAAATCATCTTTCTCAGCGTGCACGAAGATCGCGATTATGTGAATGCCGCAATCGGTGCAGGCGGCTCGGCCTATGTCGTGAAACCGAGGTTAGGCTCAGATCTTGTCTCCGCCCTTGAGGCCGCCCTGGTCAATAAGCTTTTTGTCTCCGAGAGCCTAATGTACGAACACGGGTAGACCGACTGGTTGCGTGCAGATGGCTTTGTAGACAGGCAACTGAAGTGTTCCCAAATTCAAGCCGACTGTCAGTATTGACAGTTGTTGAGCTGCCTTCTTCCTCATACCGTTCTCGAGAGAATAGTTGCACAACTCTGCAGTGGCCATCTGGAATGGAAGGAACCAGCAATCCAAATTCAAATGCCTGCTGATGTTTTTTTATATTGATGGTTGCTCTTCGCGGGTCGTGGGAATGAAACGATCGAAGTTTGCATGATACCCGTCAGCCTCGTGGCGCCACTCTTTCTCCTCATACAAGAAAGGCTAATCAGCCTGGCAGACGCCGATATTGCTGCTCTCTCTCTCTCAGTTCATAACTCCTCAAGGACTTGAGAAACGGCTGTAAGAACTGACAGTTCCGTCGCGCTGGCCGCCCCTGTAACGTGCGGTGGTAGAGAGTATCCACCCCGGACGACGACGTTCGAGAGGAGACATCTTTCTTCGTTGTCACTCGTGGGCGCTTAATGCAGAAGGGTAAAGAAAGAATGCGTTGGGTTCGCAAACTTGAGCTTGGGTTGCTGCTGGCGGGTGGGTTGATGCTCGGGTTCTATGTAGCTTCCCGCATCCACAGCGCAGCGTTGTCGAACGCGGAACTGCAGCGGTTCAAGACCCAGCAGCGGGTACTAGTCACCGGGGCCAACGGAGTGCCCATGAGTACTGCGTCTCCCGATTTCAGCTTGTGGTCGGAGAAACGTATCAAGGAGTACCAGGAAAGCTTGGCCGCGCATTTCTCTCCGGCAATCGGCATCCTGCGCATACCCAAGATCAACGTCGAAGTTCCTGTGCTGGAAGGGACCGATGATCTGGTCTTGAACCGGGGCGTAGGACATGTAACGGGGACGGCCTATCCGGGAGAGAACGGTAATGTGGCGATTGCCGGACACCGGGATGGATTCTTTCGCGGACTTAAGGACGTGGCTGTCGGTGACAGGATCGAGCTGATCACACTGCAGCGGACGGACAAGTACATCATCGATCGCATCACCATCGTCGAACGTACCGACGTTTCAGTGCTGGAGCCGCGGTCGCATTCATCGCTGACGTTGATTACTTGTTACCCGTTTTACTTCATCGGCAGCGCTCCACAGAGGTATATCGTCCAGGCGTCCATGGCAGACGCAGTTGCGGCGAATGTTCAGGCCAGCACGTGGTCTGAATCGTGGTTGGAAGGGCTTACACAGCAGGCAGTCACACGATGAACTGGTTCGAGGCTTTACAGAAACTGATGGATCTGAGCAGCACGATTCTGAAACTTGATCAAAGGAGAAAATGAAATGAACTCAAAAGCAGGTTGGATACGCGCATCACGAATGCTCATGGTGGGGGCCGCTTGCCTGGCCGTTATCTCGAGTATGAGTGCGCAAGTAAAGACAAAAACAAGCGCGGCGACACAGGGTGCTTCTGTTGTAACCCAAGTCGACCGTGGTGAAGTCGTGTACGTCTCGGGCAACGATCTGGTCGTTAAGATGGAGGATGGCACGATCCGGCATCTTGCTAATGTTCCAGAATCCGCCAGAGCCACGGTGGACGGCCAACAACTCGGAATTCACGATTTGAAGGTCGGCATGAAACTTCAGCGCACCATCACCACCACCACCGTCTCGAAGGTGATCACCACCGTGAAGAGTGTGACGGGCAAGGTGTGGATGGTAACCCCGCCGAACACCGTGATTCTAACCATGGACGATGGGAAGAACCAACAATTCAAGATTCCCAACAATCAGAAATTCAACATCGACGGACAGATGGTCGACGCTTGGGGGCTGAAGAAGGGAATGACGATCTCGGCAACCAAAGTCATTGAAACGCCGGTGAACGTAATATCTCAAAGCAGAAGCGTGACGGGTTCGTCGCCGCCTCCGCCTCCGCCTGTTGATGTTCCAATCTTGGTGGTCGAGCAAGCACCGGCACCAGCGACGGAAGTGGCTCAGGCACCTAAGGAACTGCCGAAGACCGGAAGTGAGTTGCCTCTTATCGGGTTGCTGGGATTTTTGTCCCTCGCTTCCTCGCTGGGACTGCGAACCATCCGGAAGTGCCTCTAGCAGGCACGCTGGAAACTCTCCGTCCCGGCTGCAAATTGGGGGTTGCCTCCTTAAACGAGTAGGCAACTCCTGTTCTTTTTGGAAAGTGCTTTTCTCCGCAGGGTGTTCGGCCATCTGGTCTGGGCTTATTGCGACTGGCAGTTTTGCCAGTAGCTCGCCGCGGAGTAAGCACCGAATATAGCAATTGAGCTTTTGATGCTCGCTTGAAATATGTCTTGCGGATCAGGGACTGCCACGACGCGCGCCTCTGAATGATGGCTCGCGAGTCTCGAAACCAGAGCCAACGAGGAGAAACGGTTATGAAATTCCTTTTGACGATTCTATTGATTGCAGCGGGTATCCCGGGCGCCATCGCACAAAATAGTCCGCCTCCAGCATGGTCACCAGCAAAGAGCATCGGGATGTTCGCGTATCCAAAGAACAATCAAAACGCGGATCAACAACTAAGAGACGAGAGCGATTGCTACGGCTCGGCCCGGCAGAACACAGGCATCGACCCGCAAGTCCCGCCACCGGCGGAGCCAAGCGCTCAGCAACAAGCAGCTGCCCAGCAACAGGCTGCGCAACAAGCCGGGGCGAGCGTTTCCAAGGGCGGTGCGGTGAGGGGCGCGGCGGGCGGTGCGGCGGGCGGCGCGGTCATTGGTGCGATTGCGGGCGATGCGGGAACAGGAGCGGCCATTGGTGCCACGGTGGGTGCAGTGGCCGGGCGGCGCAGGCAGCGGATGAAAGAGCAAGCTGTTCAACAGCAAGCAGCTGAACAAACAGCACAGGGGCAGCAACAGTCCCACGAACAAGCTCTGGCCCAGTACCAGGCCGGCATTGACACGTTCAAGAGGGCATTTTCTGCGTGCATGGATGCCCGGGACTACTCAGTGAAATGACGCCGTCGGGCAAATTGAAGCGAGAGAACATTTTCGAAGTGAAGATTCAGACCATTTGAAATATCAACAGGAGAGAATTGTATGCGAACATTTTTGTCAATCTGTGCCTCGATAGTCCTGCTCAGTGCGTTCGTTTGCGCTCAGACCGCGGACGCCACTGCCAAGCCTCTCACCGACTCCGATATACAGTTAATGCGTTCCGACATCCAGGCGGGGAAGAACGAGATTATTGCTGCCACGATGCAATTCACGGATGCAGAGTCTACCGCATTCTGGCCCGTTTATCGTGACTTCGCGCGCGATCAGCAAGTGATCGGTGACGAACGCGTGCAGCTGATTAAAGATTATGCCGCGAGTTACGACTCCATGGACGACAACAAAGCGAAGGACATGGTGCAGCGCATGATCAACGTCGAAGACAAGACGTTGAACTTGCGCGAGGATTATTGGCCGAAGTTCATGAAAGCCCTGGGAGCGAAGCGAGCAGCCAAGTTTTATCAGGTGGATAGTCGGCTCAGCCTGCTCATCAACCTGCAGCTGACCGCGGCGATTCCCCTGATTCCGTAACCCAGGGGTTCCGATAGCGGTTGCAAATACTAAAAATCTTTTCTGGCCGAAGGGGCCTTTTGATGTAGTGGGAGGAATGTAAAGTGAGACAACATATCAAGTGGGTACTGCTTATCTTTGGTCTTACTGCTTTGTTGACCCTGAATGCGTGCAAAAAGAAAGCAGCACCACCGCCGCCACCACCGCCGCCACCACCAGCTCCCACGGCTTCGATTTCGGTCAGCCCGAATACGATTCAGGCCGGACAATCCGCTTCGGTGAGTTGGCAAACCACCGACGCAACAGACGTGTCCGTCGATGGAATTGGAGCGGTTCAGCCCAATGGATCGCAAAGCGTTTCTCCCGCCGATTCTACGACGTACCACTTGGTTGCGAAGGGTCCAGGCGGAACTCAGGAAGCGACAGCACGACTGACTGTCACTCCTCCACCGCCACCGCCTCCACCGCCTCCGACGGTCTCGGATGAGGACCTCTTCGGCCAGAACATAAAGGATGCGTACTTCGATTACGACAAATCGGACATCCGTCCTGACCAGCAGGCTTCTGTCGCCTCCGATGTTCAGTTCCTGAGCCAGCATGCCAACATTAATCTAATGATCGAAGGGCACTGCGACGAACGCGGATCGATAGAATACAACCTGGCTCTCGGTGATAAGCGCGCTAGTTCCTTAAAGAACGCTTTGACGACGGCAGGGATCAACGCGGACCGCGTTAAGACGATCAGCTACGGCAAGGAAAGACCATTCTGCGCCGAAAGCAATGAAGCTTGCTGGCAGCAAAATCGCCGCGGCCATTTCGTTTATCAGAAGTAGTGAATTCGGGAGACGCTCGCGTCTCCCGTTTTTCTGTCTGTACCGCCTATTAAGAGTTATGTAAGCAATCACGGTCGTGAAAGGCGAGGTCCAGGTTGAGCCGACGGTCTCAGACCGGGAGTTCCATGATGTCCAACCTCTGGTCCGCAACGCAGCCCCAAACCGCCTTCTCGGTACTTCCGGCTGCATCAAAGTCAAGATTTCTGCAGGGATTGACGAGAGCAGATATAGACTTTGTGATGGCCTGTGCCAAGACACGGCACCTGCCGGCGAACTTCATTGTTACGAACCAGGGGGATCCTGCCGACTATTTCTTCCTGCTCGCGAAAGGCTGCGCAAGATATTTTTCCATCACTGAAGAGGGAGACAAGGTCCTACTGTTTTGGTTTGTACCTGGCGACATATTCGGTGGTGCAACACTTCTCGCCGAACCGTCAACCTACCTTCTCGGCACCGAAACAGTGAAGGAGAGTCGCGTGTTCGCTTGGCACCGCAGTGTTGTCAGGGATCTGGTGGCTCGCTATCCCAGGCTGCAGGAAAACGCATTGCGCATTGCGTCGGACTATTTAACGTGGTTTCACGCCTCGCATATGGCACTAGTCAGTCACACCGCGCGACAAAGACTTGCGCGGGTGCTGACAACTCTCGCGCCCGGCATCGGCCACAAGGTTCCTGGCGGGATCGAGCTCGATATCACAAACGAAGAATTGGCGAACGCCGCTAATGTGACACCATTCACGGCAAGCCGTCTCTTGAGCGAATGGCAGCGGAACGGAGCCATAAGCAAAGGTCGTGGCCGGCTCGTGTTGCGGGCTCCACACCGCCTTATTTTGCATCAGGTCTGACCTTCCCAAGGGCACTTGCTCCCTAGTCACATCCCTCGTTGTTCTTGAGCAAGTACAGGGCTGTCGGTGAGCAACGACTGAGCTTTTCCTCTCTGCAATCATCACCAAATAATGAATGCCGAAATTGAAGAAGACACTTCCTCATTTCATGTGAGGCATCAGCATTGGGTATCGACCCCGGCCCGCATTTTAGTGGTTGATGATTTCGCGCCATTTCGGGAGTTCACTTCCACGGTCCTGAACAAGCAAGTAGGGTTTCATATTGTCGCGGAGGCCGTCGATGGGCGAGAAGCGATTCAAAAGGCGAGGGAATGCAGACCCGACCTGGTAGTGTTGGACATGGATCTTCCCTTCATCTGTGGAATCGAAGCCGCCAAAGAAATCCGCCGTTGCTCGCCCGATTCGTCGATATTGTTTCTAAGCGGAAACAACGATCCCGAAATAGTAGAAGCAGCTCTACAAACTGGCGCTCTCGGATACGTCCTTAAGCTCGACGCCGTCGATGATTTGTTGGATGCGGCGAAGGCAGTACTGTCGGGGAGCAGGTTTGTCAGCCGCGGGTTGAACTCCGGCCACTGAGCATATTTGAGTTATCGGCGCCCTAAACGTCCCACCCAGCTACAGGAACATTGGTCGAGACACTTACGATCGTTGAACACCTCGTCTTCGGGTCGAGTTGAATCGTCGTCCCGCAAACTGTGACTTCTGACAGTTCCCGTCGACTGGGCGCGAAGATAGTTTGATAGCCGGAGGCAGATCCGGAAATCTAAGTACCGGTCCTGTGAGCGAGTTGAGGACTCTTTCCGGACGTGTGATCGCCCCCGGAGCTTTCGAGGCGTGTCTAAACCAAACGCAATCGAAATTCAGAGGTGTTTGCCCATCGGCCCTCAGGAGAATCTCAGAGGTGCGTCGGCACTACGCATCTTGGGTTCTTATCTGGCCGTTGCATTTTGCTTATTCCTGGTGAATTCAGCTTCGGCGCAGCAAACTCAGGCCCACGATGCGTCATCCAAAATCGCGCCCGAGTGGCTGGACAATACTGACCCCGATGTCAGGATCTCCGCGAGCGAAACGGCATCGGAAGATAAAACTCAAGAGACCGAAGGCAAGTCAGATGAGAAGCAGAAGCACCATGCGGGATCGATAGTGGTCGCTCCTCTTCCTCTTGTGAGCCCAGCGATCGGTTCCGGAATCGTCCCGGTCATAGCCTACATCTTCCCGCTCAGCAAGAACGACAAGGTTTCTCCTCCATCGACCATCGCAGCCGCAGGTCTGATAAGCAACAACGGCACTCACGGCTTTGGCTTCGGCGCACAGTTGTTCTTGAAACGGAACACCTATGAGGTGACCACTGGCTATGCGCGCGGCAATTTTAACTACAGCCTCTACGGCGTTGGGATTGCCGCGGGCAATGCTGGCCTCAAATTGCCCCTGGAACAAACTGGCCAGCTGTTCTTAGGGGAAGTATTGCGGCGAGTCATGTGGAAGGTCTTCGTCGGCCCGCGCTTTGTAGACGGGAATTCGCTCCTTGCCTTGAGGTCCACTAGCGACGACAATACGCCTCCCATTCCCCCTGACCTCGGTCTACATACGGCACTGCGGGCTGTTGGTATTCGGGTTGTTCGTGATACTCGGCCTAACCGTTTCTATCCGACCTCGGGAACGAAACTGGAATTCACGGCTGACTTTTTTGCCCAAGCACTGGGCAGCAAGTACTCGTTTCAACGTTATAAAACCAGCTTCGACAAATTCGTGAGCCTGAGCAAGAGTCAGGTCTTGGCCTACGATTTCTATCTCTGTGACACAGGCGGAGAGCCCCCGTTTTACGGGAACTGCATCTATGGGACGAGCAACGAACTGCGAGGATATACCGCTGGCCGCTATCTGGATCGCCATCTGTTCGCGACGCAGCTAGAGTATCGCCTGTCGTTGCCGAAGAGGTTTGGGCTTGCCGGATTCGCAGGAGTCGGAGAGGTCGTGCCCGGTGAAAGTCAGTGGCTCAGAAGCAACAATTTGCTGCCCGCAGTGGGCGGGGGACCTAGGTTTGTGCTGAGCCCGGCGTATCACGTCAATCTTTGTGCGGACTTCGCCCGCGGCAAGAACAGTTGGACATGGAGTATGGGTGTTGGCGAAGCGTTTTAGCACCTGAAGTTGATGTCCATGCCTGCCCCTGGTTTCTCAGGTGGAGGCATTGTCGACGGGAGCAACACCGCGGCTGTGTCTAGCGCTGCACTTGATTTAACCTAAAACAACGATGAGGACGGCGGAGTACACTGCGGCGGCTATTGCAAAAGGCCAAAAACGTCCACCCCGCCCCTCCGGCAATTCGACCACGACAGTGTTCATCAGAACTCCTCCGGACACAAACCCTACGATCCGGGCCATCCATGGGTCTGGGATCGAAGTGAGAATTCCGATGAGCCAGCCGACCAGGACGGACGAGGCGAGGACCCAGCGCAAGCGGCTTTCGTGAGCCCCGTACTGCTCCGAAAATAGTGAGTGATCCACCAGTAGGAAATGAAACGACATCGCCAAAGTGTAAAGGACAAGGGTCGGGGCATCTTTCCAGACGTTGTGGATGAGGAGATACGCGATTAGACCGCTATACGTCGCGAACGCCATGATCCGAAATGCGGAGTAAATGCTGCTTGGCTCGCTCTTCTCCTCCGATGCGACCACGATGTACTCGAATGCATAAAAAATCATGAACCCGAGCATCGCGGCGAGATAGACGGCCTGTTCTGGGAAGAGCGCCACGGCGCGATGAGGCCCGGTTGAGAACCTCGCCTGGTTCTCAGAGATTTCCGGAAGAAGGTCAATGAAAACCCATGCAACCGACACCCCCCCCGCAACGGAAACCCACCGTCGGTGGTGAGACGTCGCGCGCAGCTTGTGACCGAAAAGGTAGACGCTGGCAAGCACCAACGCGGCTGCAAGAGTATACGGGTAAGGCACGGTTCGCCACCTAAACGTCACTTCAACATTGTTCGCGCGCTAAAACGGTCCACTGTGCAGCAGGACACCATAAAACGAAAGAGCCCCAATCAAAATCACAAAAATTGCCACCACAAACGAGATGGACCAGATGTGCCGCTTCGCGGATTCTCCCAGTTCATTCAGAGAAAGCCGGTGCTGCACGGTCGCTGCCATCAATGCGAGGGTTCCGAGAGCGATGAGGGTTAACCCCAGATTGCGCGGCGCCTCTGGACGCCGCACGGTGCCAGCCGCCAACTGAGCAGGCATGTACTGGAAGAATTTGTAGATGGTAAAGCCGAAGCCGATCAGTGAAAGCGCGGTACGGATCCAGGCCATCAGCGTTCGCTCCATCGCGATAATCGTGCGATGAAGCGCCAGATCGGTCCGCTGTTCGGCGAGAATTGTTGACTCGTTTTTCTGTACTGTACGCGTCTGCGGTAGTGCAGTCGTCGCGCTCATAGGGTTCGATCCCTCAGCAACGGTATAAATTCAAAAAGCTGACGACGTTATAGAGCAGGTGGGCAGCAGCGACCACTGGCAGAACTTACAGGAACTTGCGCAGTTTGGGTTGTTCGACTGTCAGCTTTGACAGTTGCTCAGCCGGAACGCCGCTCGTATTGTTGGCGCGAAGGCACTACACAGATCCACAGATCCCATCATTCGGTACTGCGGTACTGCCGTTCGCTGCGCTGATATGGGTGAAAATCGGCCGCATGCACCACGGAGGAGATCACGAGGTGAACGCTCAAGAAGGCGTGGCGATGCAGCCGGCATCAGATGTTCGGCCGACTGAGTTCTCATTGATGTTGGGCGGCCCTTTGTTTCAACTCTATCGGCGGACACATCTCTCGGGGGACGCTCTGGAACTACTCCGCAGACGAGTCGTGGTCATCACGCTATTTGCCTGGTTGCCACTGCTACTTCTATCTGTGTTTGCAGGTCACGCCGTCGGTGGAGACATAAAGATCCCTTTCCTCCATGATGTCGAAGCGAACGCTCGATTCCTTGTGGCATTGCCGGCACTCATCATTGCCGAACTGGTGGTTCATAAACGAATCAGCCCATTGGCTCAACGATTTCTAGACAGGCGCATTGTAGTCGGCGAAGACGTGCCAGCTCTTCAGGCTGCAGTCAAGTCAGCCATGCGAGTACGAAACTCTGTCGCAGCGGAACTGACCCTGCTGGTTTTCGTCTATACCGTGGGGCTTTGGATCTGGCGTAGTGAGATCGCTTTGGGAGCTGCAACATGGTATGCGCACCCGGACTCCAAACATGTGAATCTCACACCAGCCGGGTTTTGGTATGTCTTCGCGAGTATCCCGTTATTCCAGTTCATCCTGCTGCGCTGGTACATGCGGCTTGCGCTCTGGTTCCGGCTTCTTTGGAAGATCTCAAGACTGAACCTGCACCTCAGTGCGGCGCATCCGGATCAGGCCGGAGGGATTGGTTTCTTAGGAAAGAGCTCCTACGCCTTCGCGCCCATACTGTTCGCCGAAGGCGCCATGCTGGCCGGATTGATCGCCAACCGGGTTCTCTATGACGGGCGAACTCTGCTGTCGTTCAAGATGGAAGCCGTCGGGCTGGTAGTCTTCTTTGTTCTGCTCATCATCGGTCCCTTGGTGATGTTTACCCCGAAGCTGGATGACGCTCAGCGACAGGGTTCCAGAGAATACGGATTGCTCGCCAATCGCTATGTGTTCGGATTCGAAGACAAGTGGATCAGGCACGGCTTCCCGGAAGCGCACGAGGTGCTCGGCACCGCCGATCTTCAGTCCTTGGCGGACTTGGGCAACAGCTACGCCATGGTGCGTCAGATGCGCATCTTTCCCTTTGTCTTCCAGGACATCACGCGCCTTGCCGCCGCCACCATCCTTCCTTTTGTGCCGCTGTCACTGACGGTATTCTCGCTCGCGGATGTGCTGAAGTTCCTGGTCAAGATGATCTTCCACTGAAGAAAACGGAGGCGCCTGCTCAAAGCTCGTGAGGTCACGAACGTCACGCTACGGGCAGTACCGGAAGGCTGAAAGGGAAGAGTTCGATGCGCAACATACTTGACTATCCACGTTTGATTTGCGTGCTCTCTTTCCTGGCTCTCTGGGGCGCCGCGCTTGCCGGTTCTTTCGTGCGCAAGAAACTCGAGCCGCTGGATGAGTCCGCGCCAGAAGTCTTCGGGTTTGTCCAGACCGCGATCCTGACTCTGCTGGGTCTCCTCATCGGATTTACCTTCTCGATGGCGCTGGGCCGCTATGATCAGCGCAAGAACTACGAGGAGGCAGAGGCTAATGCTGTCGGTACAGAATACGTCCGCGCAGACTTGCTGCCCGCCACCGAAGCTACGCAAGTACGGAAACTGCTAAGAAACTATTTGGATGAGCGCGTCCTATTTTATACGACCCGCGACTTAACGCAACTTCAGCAGATCGATATCAGGACAACCAAACTGCAGGATGATATGTGGTCAGTCGTGGAAGCGGCCGCCGCCGCGGAGCCCACGCCGACGATTGCCCTGGCTGTTTCAGGTTTGAACGACGTACTGAACTCACAAGGCTACACCCAGGCTGCGTGGTGGTATCGCATCCCACCGCAGGCCTGGGTTTTGATGACAGCCATCGCTATCTGGTGCAATCTGCTGCTCGGCTATAGTGCGCGTCGACCCGGCAAATTGCTCTTCGTGGTTGTGCCGCTTGCCGTGGCGCTCTCGTTCTTCCTCACCGCTGACATCGATAGTCCACGTCGAGGTATGGTTTCCGTTCGTCCGTTGAATCTGATAAGCCTCTCAACGACGTTGCACGCCCAGTGATCGGGAAACGGTTATCCAACGTGAACGGAAGAAGGATTACCTGCGAAGGAGTGGCTGAATGGGATGCATTGGCAATACGTCGGCAGAGCGCCAACATCCTTCCCCCTGGTGCAACGCTACAAGAACTCGGATCGCGCTGGCATTATGCTTTGTTCTTGTGCCGCTCTTGCTATGCGCGCAAGAACCCTCACCCGACGACCTGAGGAATTTCGCGAGGAATCCCTTCGCCAACGTGATCAAGCTACCGATGTCCCCTGATATCTATTTCGGCTCCGGCACGAACCATCGCACCGCGGCAGATCTCCAAATTATGCCGCTCATCCCGATCCGCATATCCCCGGGATGGCTTCTCATTCCCCGCATCGTGGCGACTGTTGTCACATACGTCCCGGACTTGACGCGTGCGACTGGGGGCGAGTTGGGTTTCGGCGATATGGTCTCGACCTTCTTTTTTACGCCGGAGCACGTCGGCCGGTTCGTCTGGGGCGTGGGGCCGGCCTTGCTGATGCCAACGGCGACAGGCAGCGTACTCGGACTCGGCCGATGGGGACTAGGCCCATCGGTCGCTGTGTTCTACCAGTCTGAGTCCGTTTCCGGCTACATTCTGGTCCAGAACATCTGGTCTTTTCCTGCTTCCACCGACCGCGGCCCGGTTCGGCAGATGCAACTTCAACCGATGTTCTCCTACAACCTGCCGCGTCAGTGGTATCTGACAACAAACCCGACAATTTCTGCCGACTGGACGCAAGTTAGCAGTGATCGCTGGTTGGTACCCGTCGGAGGCGGTATTGGAAGAACCTTCAAAATAGGAGGACAGCCAGTCGATGTAAACCTCGCAATCTACAACAACGTTGTTCGACCTGCGAGCCAGGTCTCACCGAGATGGCAGCTAACCCTGCAAGTCACTCTACTGTTTGCACGTCACCGCAAACCCAGGCGATCTTCAGTCGGAGCGAATCATTTCGCGCAGGGTGCTGAAATCACTCGTAATCAATAATCATCCACAAGACGTCAGTGACCGGAGTCGCACAAAAATTACTTGTTCAACGCCCCGCGGTTCGGAAGATAATATTCAATATCACGGTCGGCATTATGCCTTGGGTCACGATTAAGACGGGCCTTACCACGCCAGAGGGCTACGAAGAAAAACTCACGGAATATCTCTGCGACCACCCCGGCTGTCCCAATATTGCGACGCATATGCTCGGCGTCGTCGCGGAACTTCGCCTGATGGCGTCCGTTTGCGATCAGCACCTGCCGAAGCCTCCAGCGCCGAATGGTTTGGAATCGAAGTAGGCTTGTTTCCTTCATCACGTTTCACACGGCTACCCACTGAATCGGAATGAGGCAACAAACGGACTACGGCCCCGTGCACGATGTCACCCGCCCTGCCAGATTTTTCCCAACCTGCGACTGTAACTATTGACAGTTTCGCTCCGCCACCTTGCGACCTAGCCTTCATACGACGGCGAACTGCCCGTTCCAGAGGAGATGAAGACAATGCCTAAGAAACCATTTAAGGGCACGATTAAGCTCGATGTGCGCGACTCCGTTCCCGATTGGGAACCATTTACACCAACCCGAGCTCCTGCGGGAGCGCCGAACATTCTGTTTGTGCTGTATGACGACACAGGCCAGGCTGCCTGGTCACCTTATGGCGGCCGCATCAACATGCCCACGATGCAGAAGCTGGCCGATCAGGGATTGATTTACTCGCAGTGGCACACCTGCGCCTTGTGCGCGCCCACTCGTTCCACCTGTCTCACCGGACGCAACCATCACTTGAACGGGATGGCCTCCGTCACCGAATTAGCGCTTGGATTTGCGGGTCACTCCGGACGCATGCCAGACGAGTGCGCCACGGTCGCGCAGATCCTGCAGGATGGTGGCTGGAGCACGTTCTGGGTGGGCAAGAACCACAACGTTGCCGAAACAGACACTGCTCCAGGCGCCAGCAAGAAGCTGTGGCCGCTGGCCAAGGGCTTTGACCGCTTCTACGGTTTTATCGGCGGCGAGACCAATCAATGGTATCCCGATCTATACGAAGATAACCACGCAATCGACCAGCCCTATACGCCGGAAGAGGGCTATCACCTCTCCAAGGACCTTGCCGACCATGCTTTGCAGATGATCAAGGACCAGAAAGCCAGCAACCCGTCGAAGCCCTGGTACATGTGGTTCTGCCCCGGAGCCAACCATGCTCCGCATCATGCTCCGCAGGAGTACATCGACAAGTACAAGGGCAAATTCGACGACGGCTACGAAGCCTATCGTGAGTGGGTGTTGCCGCGCATGATCGCCAAGGGCGTCTTGCCGAAGGGAACCCAGCTTACCCCAATCAACCCGATGCCACCCGAGGCCGCGTTTCCGGGCGATCATGTGCGCCCTTGGAACACGCTGAATGCCGACGAGAAGAAACTGTTTTCGAAGCTGGCGGAAGTCTATGCCGGAATGTCGGAGTATGCCGACGCACAGGTGGGCCGCATCATTGACTACCTGGAAGAGAGCGGTCAATTCGAGAATACCCTCGTTATTTATGCCGCCGATAATGGCGCTTCCGGAGAAGGCAGCCCCAACGGAACGGTCAATGAGAACAAGCTCTTCAACAGCTACCCGGATGAGATGTCCGAGAACCTTAAGCTCATTGACAAGCTGGGAAGCGCGGATACTTATGAGCACTACCCGACCGGATGGGCCGTAGGCTTCTCAACGCCGTACAAGATGTTCAAACGCTACTCGGAATACGCGGGTGGCACTTGCGACCCGCTGGTCATATCGTGGCCGAAAGGTATCAAAGCGCGCGGGGAAGTTCGAAACCAGTACCATCACTCGGTCGACATCGTCCCCACCATCCTGGAGATCTGCGGTCTTGAAATGCCGAAGATCTACAAGGGCGTTGAGCAGCTCCCGCTCTCCGGCGTTTCGATGCGTTACACCTTCGAAGCAAAGCCTGATGCTCCGACCCAAAAGCACCGCCAGTACTACGAAATGAATGGCACCCGCGGTATCTGGGTGGATGGCTGGAAAGCCGCCTCTCTGCATTCCCCCTGTCCCTCAGACCAAGGCCACTTCGATGAGGACAAATGGGAGCTGTATCACGTTGATGTCGATCGTGCGGAGTCCAAGGATCTGGCCAAGGAGCATCCTGAGAAGCTTCAGGAGTTAGTCAAGGCTTGGTTTGAGGAGGCAGACACTAACAAAGTTTTCCCGCTGGACGACCGCAATGTCACGGCCGTTCTCACCGAGCCAAGACCGACGGAGGAACCGCCCCGCGAACGGTACATCTACTATCCCGGAACCTCCGCGGTGCCGGAAGGCGCTGCCGTAAACGTGCGCGGACGCTCGTACAAGATCCTCGCCGACGTCGAGATCATCGATCCGAATTGCTCGGGCGTTATTTTCGCCCACGGATCGCGATTCGGCGGTCACACGCTGTTCATCAAGGACAAGAAGTTGCAGTACGTTTACAACTTCCTGGGCATCAAGCCCGAACAGAAGTTCGTCTCGCAGGAACTCAAGCCCGGCAAGTACACGCTGGGAATGGAGTTCATCCGTGAAGGCATGGGTAAATACCATGAGTCCGTCGGCAAGACGAACCTCTACGTCAACGACAAGATCGTAGCGTCAGGTCCGATGCGCGCTCAGGTTGGCAAGTTCACCCTGGACGGCGACGGACTTTGCATCGGCTACGACAGCGCCGACGCGGTGAGCCAGGAATACAAGTCTCCCGGGAAGTTTACGGGCGGCAAGATACTCGTGGTCGGCGTCACCACTGAGAAAGAGCAGTACCTCAATCTGGAACAGATGGCAGCAGCAATGTTTGCCCTTGACTAACAGGTCGTCGTATCCATGATCGAATGGCCGGCAGCTCGAACCTGGGCTGCCGGTTTCACTTCTGCTCAAGACAAAACAATCCAGCGCTCTCCAGTAGTCAATCTTGCCAGATTCCAAATCTCAGACTGTCTGTTTTGACAGTTCCCGTACGCAGGCTGGCGGCCTAACTTTCTCCTAGAGGGCGATCGCCCATTCTCGAGGAGATGAAGGATATGGCTAAGAAACCGTTTAAGGGCACCATTAAGCTCGATGTGCGCGACTCCGTTCCCGATTGGGAACCATTTACACCAACCCGAGCTCCAGCGGGAGCACCAAACGTTCTCTTCGTGCTGTACGACGACACCGGTCAGGCAGCCTGGTCGCCTTTTGGCGGCCGCATCAACATGCCTACCATGCAGAAGCTGGCCGATCGCGGCCTGACGTATTCGCAGTGGCACACCACGGCACTCTGCTCGCCGACACGCTCTACCTGCCTGACGGGGCGCAACCACCACCTCAACGGGATGGCCTCCATCACGGAATGCGCATTGGGATTTGAGGGTCACTGCGGCCGTCTTCCTGACGAGTGCGCCACGGTCGGGCAAATCCTGCAAGATGGTGGCTGGAGTACATTCTGGGTGGGCAAGAACCACAACGTTGCCGAGACGGACTGCGCCCCCGGCGCCAGCAAGAAGCTGTGGCCGCTGGCCAAGGGCTTCGACCGTTTCTACGGCTTCATTGGCGGCGAAACCAACCAGTGGTATCCCGATCTGTACGAGGACAACCACGCCATCGAACAGCCATATATGCCCGAAGAGGGTTACCACGTCTCCAAAGACCTGGCCGACCATGCCCTGCAGATGATCAAGGACCAGAAGGCCAGCAACCCGTCGAAGCCCTGGTACATGTGGTTCTGCCCCGGCGCCAACCATGCCCCGCACCAGGCGCCGCAGGAATACATCGACAAATACAAGGGTAAGTTCGACGACGGCTACGAAGCCTATCGCGAGTGGGTGCTGCCGCGCATGATCGCCAAGGGCATTCTGCCCGCCGGAACCGAACTCACGCCCATCAACCCGATGCCTCCCTCGGTTGCGTCCCCGGGCGACCATGTCCGTCCGTGGAACACGCTGAATGCCGACGAGAAGAAACTCTTCTCGAAACTGGCTGAGGTCTATGCCGGAATGTCGGAATATGCCGACGCACAGGTGGGCCGCATCATCGAGTACCTCGAGGAAACCAACCAGCTCGACAACACGCTGGTGATTTACGCCGCCGACAATGGCGCCTCGGGTGAAGGCAGCCCCAATGGAACAGTCAATGAAAATAAGTTCATGAACAGCTATCCGGACGAGTTGTCAGAGAACATGAAGCTCATTGACAAGCTGGGAAGCCCGGACACTTACGAGCACTATCCCACCGGATGGGCCGTAGCTTTCTCGACACCCTACAAGATGTTCAAGCGCTACTCAGAATACGCGGGCGGCACCTGCGACCCGCTGGTGATGTGCTGGCCCAAGGGTATCAAGGCGCGCGGAGAAGTTCGCAACCAGTACCATCACTCCGTCGACATCGTTCCGACCATCCTGGAAGTCTGCGGTCTAGAAATGCCAAAGGTCTACAAGGGCGTGGAGCAGTATCCTCTCTCGGGTGTCTCGATGCGGTATACCTTCGACGCGACGCCGGACGCTCCCACACAAAAGCACCGCCAGTACTACGAATTGAACGGCACCCGCGGAATCTGGGTGGACGGCTGGAAGGCCGCCAGCCTCCACGCGCCGTGTCCGTCAGACCAGGGACATTTCGACCAGGACGAGTGGGAGCTGTATCACGTAGACGTGGACCGCGCGGAATCCAAGGACGTCTCCAAGGAGAATCCCAAGAAGCTTCAGGAACTCATCAAGGCCTGGTTTGAAGAAGCGGAGACGAACAAGGTGCTGCCGCTGGACGACCGCAATGTCATCGCCGTCTTCACCACTCCTCGCCCCACCGAGGAAGCGCCCCGCGAGCGGTATGTCTACCAAGCCGGGACCACCGCGATTCCTGAAAGCGCTGCGGTCAACGTACGGGGACGTTCGTACAAGATCCTCGCCGACGTCGAAATCACTGATCCCAACTGCTCGGGCGTCATCTTTGCCCACGGATCGCGCTTCGGCGGCCATGCGCTGTTCATCAAGGATAAGAAGCTGTACTACGTCTACAACTTCCTCGGCATCAAGCCGGAACAAACGTTCATCTCTGAAGAACTCACACCTGGCAAGTACACGCTGGGCATGGAGTTCAACCGGGAGGGTGCCGGCCCAAACCACGAGTCCGTGGGCAAAACAAATCTCTACGTCAACGACAAGATCGTGGCCTCAGGACCCATGCGCGCACAGGTCGGCAAGTTCACGCTGTGCGGTGACGGCCTCTGCATCGGCTACGACAGTGGCGACGCTGTCAGCAACTCCTATAAGGCTCCGGCGAGATTCACAGGCGGTAGAATCCGCTTCGTCGAAGTCACAACCGAGAAGGCGCAGTACCTCGATCTCGAGAAGGTGATGGCGGCTGCGTTCGCTGTCGACTAACACGTACGTGGATTCCATCAACCGACCGGCAGCTCAAACCTGAGCTGCCGGTTTCACTTTTGCTTATGGCAAACCAATCCAGCGCCTCCAGTGCTCAATCTTGCCAGATTCCAAATCTCAGACTGTCTGTTTTGACAGTTCCCGAGCTAGAGCTGGCCGAGTAACCTGCCTTCCGGAAGCGAACCCCCGTTCTTTGGTTGTGGACGAGCGGCTGCCGTGAACGCATTCAGGACTGGCCCACTTCGTTTGACGCTGCAGAGATGGTGCGCATATGCCTCTGATGACTGAAGAAAATCTGTCCGACCGCACCCCGCCGCGCTTCCACCTGCTGGCGAAGCCGAGTGGATCCACTTGCAATATTGATTGCACCTACTGCTTTTTCTTATCTAAGGAATCCTTATATCCAAACGAAAAGAACAGGATGTCGGAAGCCACGCTCGAGGCTTACATCCGGCAGCTGCTGGAGTCGCACCGCACGCCCAACGTGACTGTGGCGTGGCAGGGGGGCGAACCAACGTTGATGAAAGTCGAGTTTTTCCGGCGCTCGATTGAACTTGTCGAAAAGTACCGCCGCCCTGAGCAGATCGTGCAACACACCTTCCAGACCAACGGCATTCTTCTTGACGATGAGTGGTGCGCTTTCTTCAAGCAGCACAACTTTCTGGTCGGCCTGAGTGTCGACGGACCCCGCGAACTCCACGACGAGTACCGTGTCGACCGCAGCAAGAAGGGCACCTTCGACAAGGTAATGAAAGGCTGGAGTCTGCTTCATAAGCACGGAGTCGAATTCAACGTAATTTGTACGGTCAATGCCGCGAACGAGAAACACGGCCGCATTGTGTATCGCTTCTTCCGCGACGAGATGGACGCGAAGTGGGTGCAATTCATCCCTATCGTCGAGCGTGCCAGTGCGGAGACGATCGACATCGCCAACCAGGGATGGAGCGACCAGCCGAACCGAAAGCGCTTGCTCTACACGCAAGACGGGAACCTAGTAACCAAGCGTTCCGTCGGCGGCGAGCAATACGGCCGCTTTCTCGTGGATGTCTTCGAGGAATGGGTGCGCCACGACGTGGGCAAGGTGTACGTCCAGCTTTTTGATGTGACCCTCGAAGCGTATTTCGGCCGGCATCTGTTGTGCATACACGCTCCTACCTGCGGATATGGCCCGGCACTGGAGTACAACGGCGACGTTTACTCTTGCGATCATTTCGTCGAGCCGCGTTACAAACTGGGCAACATCCACCAGACGCCTCTTGTGCAACTCGTCGCCTCGGCGGAGCAGCGCAAGTTCGGAGATGACAAACGAGATTTGCTAACTGCGCAGTGCCAAGGCTGTGAGGTGAAGCGGCTCTGCAATGGGGGTTGTCCCAAGGATCGTTTTGCACTGTCGCACGACGGTGAACCGGGCCAGAACTACCTCTGTGCGGGCTTGGAGTTGTTCTTCAAGCACACCCGCCCTGCCATGCAGACCATGGCTCAACTGCTGCAGCAGAACCGCGCGCCGTCCGACGTGATGGCGTTGACTGTTGCGGAGGATGCGAAAGCCGGGCCCTACGTGCCTTGTCCCTGCATGAGCGGTAAAAGGTTCCGTTTCTGCCACGGCGACCACGCGCCGCAATCGCCCTTCAGTGGAGTGAGGTTCTCCACGGCCGGAGCGGAGCAGGGAGCGGCAACTTGAAGCAAGACCGCGCAAATCGACGTGATAAACGCGGGACGAATTGGTAATCGCACCAGAAAAAAAAGGTCGATGCATGGCTGCAAAGAGACCGACCTCCGGCACGACATCGGCTGGTCCAACGTCAGGGCCTACAACCACAGCATTGTTTCCGGCGCAAGCCGACAACTACAACTTGAACATCAACTCAAAAGGAAGGAATTAATTATGGCTACAAAGCAACCCAACATCGTCGCCATCATGGCTGACGACATCGGCATCTGGAACATCGGCGCATACCACCGCGGCATGATGGCCGGACGCACACCGAATCTCGACAAACTCGCTGCCGAAGGCATGATATTCACCGACTACTACGCGGAGGCGAGCTGCACCGCAGGTCGTGCCGCGTTCATTACCGGTCAACTGCCGATCCGCACCGGAATGACGACGGTCGGCCAGGCCGGCGCGAAACTCGGAATCCCGGCTGAGGCTTGCACACTTGCAACGGCCCTCAAGTCGCTTGGGTACGCTACAGGACAGTTTGGCAAGAACCACCTTGGTGATCAAAATGAGTTTCTGCCGACCGTTCACGGGTTCGACGAGTTCTGGGGCTATCTCTATCACCTGGACGCGATGGAGGACCCCGCTCACCCCTGCTACCCGCCGGAGCTGTTAGACAAAGTCGGACCGCGCAACATAGTCCACTCTTGGGCCACCGACAAGGATGACCCCACCGTGGACCCGCGCTGGGGCAAGGTAGGCAAGCAGAAGATTGAGGATGCAGGCACTCTCTATCCCAAGCGGATGGAAACTGTAGACGAAGAAATTCGCGATCTTGCACTCAAATTCGTCGACAAGGCAAGAGCCGCCAACAAGCCGTTCTTCCTCTATCTAAATCCCACGCGCATGCATGCTGTGACTCACCTTTCTCCGAAATACGAAGGACTGCGCAATTCCAAGAACAACTGGAGCATTGAAGAAGCTGGCATGGCACAGCTCGACGACATCGTCGGTTCGGTCATGACATACCTGAAGGACAACGGGCTCGAAGACAACACCATCGTTTTGTTCACCACTGACAACGGCACGGAGAATTTCACTTGGCCCGATGGCGGACAGACCCCGTTCGCGGGAGGCAAAGGTACTTGCTTGGAAGGTGGTTTCCGTTGCCCGGCGATCGTTCGCTGGCCCGGCCATGTTCCCGCCGGCAAAGTCGAGAATGGCATCTTTGCCAGCCTCGACTGGTTCCCGACTCTCGTGGCTGCCGCTGGCAATCCGAACATCAAGGAACAACTCTTGAAGGGCGTGAAGCTTGGCGACCGCACCTATAAGAACCATCTCGACAGCTATAACCAACTGGACCTGCTTACCGGTAAGGGTCCATCGGCGCGGCATGAGGTTTACTACTTCGCCGAATCCACGCTAGGGGCGGTACGTATCGACGACTTCAAGTACCGCTTCATTGATCAGCCAGGCGGGTGGCTCGGCGGCACGACCCATCTCGATTGGCCGATTCTGACCAACCTCCGTCTGGATCCGTTCGAACGAACCGGCATAGCTGGATCGCTGGAATACTTTAACTGGTTCGCATATGAGTTCTGGCGCTTCGTGTTTGTCCAGCAGGAAGTGGCAAAACTCGCCATGACAGCCCTCGAGTATCCGCCCATGCAGAAGGGCGCAAGCTTCAACCTCGATGCAGTGAAAGAGAAAATCACGGCAGCGATGGCGAAACACGGGCAGTAGCCGGAGCGCTCGCAGCGATCCGAAAAACATCACGTCGGCTGAAGGGCCAGGAATCTCTGGCCCTTCATTTTTGGAGTCACCGGGTCTGTTTAATCGTGGCCCTCAGCTTTGAATCGTCGGAACGACTCAATGACGTCCGCTTCTTCCTGGGTGAGGAGCATCATTCCTATTTCTTCGGTTGACTGGCAGGCGCGGGCATAGTCTTCAATAATTTTTATGTCCTTACGCAACTGTGGCATTCCCGGAATCATCATCCCAATTCTCCCCTGATCAGTGGCTCTCTGTGGTAGACCGATTAGCACTGTAAACGCTCCCCAGGCCCTCGCCAGACGCCACGATAATCGCTGCGGTTGTCCGAAAAAATACACTGACCGAATATGAGATTCAAGCTCCGAGAGTCAAGAAGGATCACCAATGTAACCAATTGAGCATCGCTCTTGCTGGATGGTCCCCCAATCATTAGCTTTCCGCGCTGGGAAGAATCTCGAAGAGCTTAGTGACCCCTACGGGTGCAGCGACTCGCCTGATCTGTCCTGGGAAGCCAATGACCCCCATCACCTGGTACCAAATCTGCAAGATTGGCCAAATCTCAGACTGTCTGTTCTGACAGTTCCCGCGCTAGAGCGGGTCGAATAACCTGCCTTCGAGAAACGAGTCTAGTACGGCAAAACCACCTCTACCATGCGAAATGTTTGGATGTCCGCTTCATCACCGTCTATCCCGCGAGTTCGAACACCAGGCGTAGTGGCGCTCGCTCACGACTTGAAAACCTTGTTCCTTCGACTGCGTTCGATGTTGGGAAAAGGTTGAAAGAGGAATAATCATGAAGACCAGTGAAGATAAGCCCCTCGTACCGCTGGCATCCTGGATGGATGGAGCAGCGAAGCAATCGATACTTTCTTTCGTCAAACGGGTTACGACCGAAGGCACTCCTGACTTTGTACCGGTGCCGGAACGCATCGCCGTCTTCGACAACGATGGCACGTTGTGGTGTGAGCAGCCGGTCATCCAGCTCGTCCACATCATGGAGCGTTGGGTGGAAATGGCGCAGCAGAATCCGGCGCTGCGCGATCAACAGCCGTGGAAGGCTGCCGTCGACAACGACATGACTTGGTTCCGGACGGCCATCAAGAAGCACTACGGCGGCGACGAAAGTGATATGCCTGCCATTGCCAAGGGTGTGCTTTCTGCGTTCGAAGGTCTGACGACGGAGGAGTTTGCGCAGCGTGTGGATGTCTTCTTCCGAACCAAGTCGCATCCCAAGCTCAAGCGCTTGTATCGCGACTGCGGATACGCACCGATGGTCGAACTCCTGCGCTTTCTCGAAGCAAACGGGTTCACGACCTACATTGTGTCGGGCGGCGGTCGTGATTTCATCCGCCAGATCGCCAGCGACATCTACGGCGTACCGCCGGAGCGCGTGGTCGGCACAAGCACGTCCATCGCGTTTCACGAACAGGGTGACAGCGGCGACCTGCAGATGAAAGCCAAGCTCGATGTCTTCGACGACGGGGCGGTGAAGCCGACGCGGATCTGGAGCCGGATCGGGAGGCGTCCTATCTTTGCTGCGGGCAATTCCAACGGCGATATCCCGATGCTGCAGTTCGCGAACAAGCCACCGAGGCCGTCGTTTCGGCTCCTTGTCCTTCACGATGACGCGGCTCGTGAATTCGATTACGTTTCGGGCGCCGAGAAATCCTTGGCGCTCGCAAAACAGTACGGATGGACGGTCGTCAGCATGAAAAACGATTGGAAAACCGTCTTCGCTTAGAACTGGGATAATCCAGGCACAACCGAACGTTCACCATATTACGAAGGCCCCGTTGCGGAATCACATCCTTATGTGATCCCAGTCCTAGCAATCCGAATCCAAACCGAAGATCATAGCCAAGGCGAAAGCGGTATACCAGCCAATTAGGCGAAAAGAGCTAAGTCATTGCGGCTCAATATTTTACCTGTAAGTCATTGAGCGCCATAGATTATTTCTCAATTTTCCGCTAACGGAATGATTCCAATAGACCGGGGGGAGGGGGGATATCCCTCACACCCGCAAATTTTCAAAATAGTTCGCTCCGTCCAAATGCAAAGATGCCCGACGTATCAGCAAGATCGCGACTGCTTGCCTGCTACTGACTGTTAAAGACACTCCGTTTCTCCAGTCTCGAGCCTAACGAAAATCTCTCCTGGTCTGCTCAGGTTCAAGAGTGGACCGCGGCACAGCTCCCACCCTGCTAGTTCTGACAGTAGACGGTGTTCCGATTAAGCCAGACACTACTGCAGAAAGTGAAAATCTCCTGGACGATCAGAGGCCAGGTGAACATTCCCGGGAATTTCCTGGGCAGACCGTCCAAGCAAAGAAAAGACGTGCCGCATGCGTCACGAATCAATTGGAGGCAACGAGATGTATAAACGTTTGTTCTGTTCTATCGCGATACTTGGTTTCTCTCTGTCCCTAATGGCACAGAGCGCTCCTGCGCCGAAGGATGCGGACATCGATCCCGCAGCGGTAGCCGCGCTCAACAGAATGGGGACTTACCTTCGAACCCTGCAAACATTCCAAGTCAA
>Ga0335072_10000733_pt1 | contig 59219 bp, 47 predicted proteins | sample Lox_Sample_21_FD_206725 | JGI IMG/M metagenome (GOLD analysis project Ga0335072, IMG submission 206725) | Soil microbial communities from Loxahatchee National Wildlife Refuge, Florida, United States - Lox_Sample_2.1 | ecosystem: Environmental > Terrestrial > Soil > Wetlands | place: USA...
AGACGGCGCGGAACGCGTTGCCGTCGGCGTCGTTCGGGAACGCGGCGGCGACCTTGTGGTTGTTGCCGTACTGGGCGCCGATCCGGTTCCACATCGGGATGAACGCGAGCGCCAGGTGCTCGGCGCCGAGGAAGAACATGATCGTCCACTTCGGCTTGAGCGTCGGCTTCTGCGGGTTGCCGCCCAGGTTGATGTACCAGGACTCCCACGGGATGTTGGAGCAGATCAGCGGGGTGCCGAGGGTCTCCGCCTCGGACGCGACCGCGTTGACCGTCTCGGGGGTGGAGGAGGCGAAAAGCAGGTCTACGTTGTCCTGCTGGATGGCCTGCTTGGCGAGGGCGCCGGCCCGGGTCACGCTCGACTGCGTGTCGTAGGACTTGATGTTGACCGTGTAGGTCGAGCCGCCGACCTTGATCCCGCTCTTGAACTGCGGGGTCGCCATGATCTGCTGGATGACCCAGTTGTCGGGGTAACCGAAGCCCGCGAGCGAGCCGGTCAGCGGGTGGATCCAGCCGATCGTGATGCTGCCGCTCGTGCTGGCGCTCGAGGAACTCCCCGCGCTCGCGGTTGCGGACGAGGACGAGGACGAGGACGCGCCCTGGATACCGGAGCTGCAGGCCTCAAGAAGGGCGCCGCCGCCCACGACGGCCGCGCCGACCCCGGCCGCACGGAATAGGCTACGGCGGGAAACACCATTTTCTGTCACTATCGGGACCTCTCGGTTAAGCATCCCGGCACTGGGGCGAACTGGTGCCATGCTGGGATGACATCGGTATTGCCATGTGTCTCGTTGCTGTACCGCTGGCGGAGGGACACGTGAAGTGGTAGCCGTTACGGCAGGAATTGCCGACGGCCCGCGTGGAGCATGTTCCGAGTCTGGGATGTACTGTTCGGATGTCAATACGGCGTTCTAATATTTGGAACATGTCGGATGACGATTCCGTTGCTTCTTCGCAATCGCTCGAACGTGGCCTGGCGATCCTCGCCGCGTTCGCCGTTGACCGCCCCGCACTGGGAATCAGCGAACTGGCGCAGCGGCTGGGGCTTACCCGCAGCACCACGCACCGCTACGTCGCCACCCTCGCCAAGCTCGGCTATCTCGACCAGGACGAGTCGACGCGGAAGTACCGGCTCGGAATCCGCGTGCTTGACCTCGGATTCACCGTCCTGGGCTCACTCGAATTGCGTGAGATCGCCGCGCCGTACCTGCAACGGCTCACCGCGAGCACCGGGCACACCGCGAACCTGGCCATCCGCGACGACACCGACGTGATCTTGATCGACCGGATCCGAGGCCGCCCCGGGAGGTACCACCACCTGGAGTTCAGCCTGCACGCCGGGTCGCGGATACCGTCCTACTGCAGCGCGACAGGCAAGGCACTGCTGGCGTTCCTTGCGCCGCCCGACCTTGACGACGTACTCGACCGGATCGAGTTCCTCCCCCGGGGCCCCCGCACCCTGACGACCAAGGCCACGCTGATGACGGACCTCGGACAGGTGCGCCGCACCGGCATCGCGCTCAACGACGAGGAGCTTGACAGCGGCCTGCGGTCGATCGCGGTGCCGATCAGGTCCCGGTCAGGGCCGGTCGTCGCGGCGATCAACCTCGCGTTCCCGTGGACCCCGGTGGCGATGAGCGAGCTGGCCGACCACTTCGGGCCGCTGCTTCAGGGAACCGCGCGGCAGATCTCGTCGCTGGTCATCTGACGCTCGGCCGTGGCGGGTCAGAGCGACTTGATCGACCTTGGCCGGTCAGATCGTCTTGATCGGGCCGTCTTGACCGACCTTGGCCGGGTCAGATCGTCTTGTCGGTCTCGCCGCGGTCATAACGGGAGACCAGGATTAGTGCCGCGACGAAGACGGCGATCATCGCGATCAGCAGGGCGAGCTCTGTTGTGCTCACCGCCTCCTCGCTGCTCAGGACGAAGAGGATCTTCCTGATCACGGCAACGAGGCCGACCGCGAGCAGCGGCTGCGCGACCAGGTGATGGGCGCGCAGCGACAGGACCACGGTGTGCACGATTTCGACGAGGATCAGTACCAGCAGCACACGGTCGAGCAGTGTGACCACCGCGGTCTCCACCGGTCCCCCGCTGGCAATGCTCTGGAAAAAGTCCACGATGCCGACGACAAGCGTGACGCCGGACAGCACGACAAGCAGCACGCCCACGACGACAGAAATGAAATCCTGGGCGTGCTCGAGCGTCCGGATAACGCCGCCGATCCCGCGCGGCCGCGCCTTCTCCTCTTCTCCGGGCATGCCGCTCATTATTGGGCCCACGGGCGACCTTTGGGAACTGCTGGTGCGATCTATGACGAACCGGAGCGCGGAACACGTGAGGCCGGCACGCCAGAGACGTGCGCGGGACTGACCGGCGGAACCTTGGGAACTGCCGGTCCGCCGGGTTGCGCGCCGGGGCGAGCGTGAGGGAGGTCCGCGCTACGGAGATCTGGGCGGGACTGACCGGCGGAACCTTGGGAACTGCCGGTCCGCCGGGTTGCGCGCCGGGGCGAGCGTGAGGGAGGTCCGCGCTGCGGAGTCCTGGGCGGGACTGGCCCGCGGAACCTGCCGCTGCCGGTCCACCGGGCGGGGCCGGAGCGCGGGTGAGGGGAGGCCCGCGCTCCGGAGTCTTGGGCGCCAGGGACTGACCGCTGGAAGCCGCACCCGGGTAACCGGCCCGCGAGGTGAAGCTTAAGCGAGGCCGTACTTATGATTGTGCACGTTAACATCAACTCCGATAGTGGATCGGGCCACACGGTCGCGTCAAAACCCGCGCTGGTTACATCTTTCTTACGGTTGACCCGGGCAGACCGGGGACGAGCGCTGGTTTTGACTAACCGAACGCTGGCCACTCGACCGGCTGTTTGACTCGGGTACCCATGGCTGCGATAGTGAGGCCATCATGTGACCGATCACATTGCTGGTGCGGGGTCCTCCTGAGACGACTGCGGTAGGGGATATATGCACGGCGAGCATGGCTTTGACGGCAGGGAGATCTGGTTCCTCACCGGCAGCCAGGAACTCTACGGCGAGGAAACGCTCCGGCAGGTAGCGGCGCAGTCCGCGGAGATCGCGCGGTTGCTCGACGCGGCACCGGACGTTCCGGTGCGGATCATATGGAAGCCAGTGCTGACGGGAGCCGACGCGATCCGCAGGGTCGTTCTCGCCGCGAACGCTGACGACCGCGTGATCGGCCTGATCGCATGGATGCATACCTTCAGCCCGGCCAAGATGTGGATCGGCGGGCTGACGGCGCTTGGCAAGCCGCTGCTTCACCTGCACACGCAGGCGAACGTGGCGCTGCCGTGGGCTGACATCGACATGGACTTTATGAACCTGAACCAGGCCGCGCACGGCGACCGGGAGTTCGGATACATCCTCACCAGGCTCGGGATCCGCCGCAAGACCGTCGCCGGGCACGTCTCCGACCCCCGGGTGACCGCCTCGGTCGCGGCCTGGGCGCGGGCCGCCGCCGGCTGGGCCGCTACCAGGGCACTGAAGCTGGCTCGGTTCGGCGACAACATGCGCTACGTCGCCGTCACCGAGGGCGACAAGACCGAGGCCGAGGCCGTCTTCGGCGTCCAGGTCAACACCTGGGGCGTCAACGACCTGGTGGCGGCCGTCGACGGCGCCGCCGAGCAGGACATCGACGCCCTGGTCACCGAGTACGCCGACCGCTATGACGTCGTGCCGGAACTGCTGCCCGGCGGCGCACGGCACAAATCGCTGCGCGACGGCGCCGCGATCGAGCTTGGGCTGCGGTCGTTCCTCGAAGACGGCGGGTTCGGCGCGTTCACCACGAACTTCGAGGACCTCGGCGCCCTGCGCCAGCTGCCCGGCCTCGCCGTGCAGCGGCTGATGGCCGACGGCTACGGGTTCGGCGCCGAGGGCGACTGGAAGACCGCCATCCTCGTCCGTGCGGCCAAGGTGATGGGCGCGGGACTGCCCGGCGGTGCCTCCCTGATGGAGGACTACACCTACGACCTCACCCCCGGCGACGAGCGTATCCTCGGCGCCCACATGCTCGAGGTGTGCCCTACGCTGACCGCGGGGCGGCCGCGGCTTGAGATCCATCCGCTGTCCATCGGCGCGCGGGAAGATCCGGTCCGGCTGGTGTTCAGCGCTGACCCCGGCCCCGGCGTGGTTGCCGCACTGGCCGACATGCGCGACAGGTTCCGCCTGGTCGCCAACGTGGTCGACGTGGTGGCGCCGTCAGCGCCGCTCCCCCGGCTCCCGGTCGGCCGTGCGGTCTGGAAGCCGGCCCCTGACTTCCAGACCTCGGCGACGGCCTGGCTCACCGCCGGCGCGGCGCACCACACCGTCATGTCCACCGCCGTGGGCATCGAGGCGTTCGAGGACTACGCCCGCATGGCCGGCACCGAGCTCCTGGTCATCGACGAGTCAACGACCATGCGGGCGTTCGAGGAAGAGATACGCGCCAACGCCGCCTACTACCGCCTCGCCCGCGGCATCTGAGCGGGACGGTCGGGCTGGGGAGTCAGCGCACATCCGTTCCTCTTATCAATGGCTCTTTCCTAAGCCAGCGTTTTGATATCACCGGGCCTCATCCCGGTTCAGCCGGCAGCCGGCTCCTGGCAGCTCTCGGGTGAGGGCTGCCACTGATTTGATTTCTGTTTAATGCTGATGACAGTGGTCACCGCCGGGACGGGGGTTGTCCAGCGCTGGGTTGCCGACGAAGAAGCCCGCGGGGAGCAGCCGGAAGCCGATCGGGTGAACCGGCATGACCGGCCAGTCCTCCGGGCGGACGACGTGGTTGGTGCCGAAGGTGAACCACACCACCACGTCTGTGTCGGTGAGGTTCCGCTCCCGCGCCGCGAAGGCCGGCAGCCCCGCTCCGCCCGGCGCCTGGTTGGGATAGTCGCCGGTGGCGAACAACTCGTCCTTGTCGGAGGCGGTGACCCAGACCGGGCTGAATATGAACGGCGCGCGCCGTGCGACCGGGGAGCCGGGGTGGGCGAACGGCCTGATCACGTGGTTCGGCACCAGCTTGTAGCCGACGGGCTGGCCGAGGGAGTTGGTGACGTTCTCGTTGACGATCTTCCAGTACCGGCCCGCGAGCGGGTCGGCTTCCCGCCTGGCCATGGTCTCGTCCGCGATCAGCACCTCCTTCGCGTGCCAGGCGTTGCCCACCGGGTTGCCCGGGCCCTCCGGGTCGGCGGTCGGGGTGACCTCGTAGACGCGGTTGGTAGTGCCGTCGACCGCCATGTCCAGCCTGACGTTGAAGAAGTGCTGGTGGTTCGGGCCGTACAGGCCGGGCGCGACGATGACGCCGTGCTCCGGCTTGGCGCCCTCGTCCACCGCGCCATTGGAGATCACGCCGGACAGCTTGACCTCGTACTCGATCGTGCCGTCCTGGTACAGGTACCAGTAGTAGCCGTACTCGTAGTTGCCGACGGTGACGATGCTTGAGATGACCAGGCGGCGCATGCGGCGCACCTCGACCCGGCCGCTGCGGAAGTCGGTGTGCTTCCAGGCGATGCCGTGGTCTTCTTCGTGCAGGCAGATGGCATTGCGTACGGTGAGAGGCTGGCCGTCGTTGTCGTTGACCACGCCGTCCAGGTAGGTGATCTCGCCGAGGCAGTCGCAGCCGAGTTCCAGGGAGTTGGTGAGCAGGCCGATGCCCATCTCGCCCTCGTCAAGCACCAGCTTGCGGTAGTGCATCACGCTTGGATCGCCGTACGGGACGAACATCTCGCTCAGGCTCGCGCGGTGGATGATGCTGCGGCCCTGGTAGGCGATCCGGTGCAGCACGAGGCCCTCGCGTGCGGTGAAGCCGATCCGCAGGTCCCACTTCTGCCAGCGGAGGTGGTGGCCGTCGAGGGTGAAGCTCGGGCCCTCGTGCTGCGTGATGTCAAGCGGCTTCACGTCCGTGCGCGGCCCGTCGGGAAAGTAAGGCACGTTGTCCTGGTCGGTGATCCTTTCCGCCGAGTAGTTGCCCTTGGCCTTCGGGACCGGGGTGACGCCGTAGTCCTCGACGCTGACCACGGTGCCCGTGTCGGTGTTCACCCGGGTGACCACTCCCTCGACCGGGTGGGCGTAGCCGTGGTCTTCCGGGTCGTCGCGCATCCAGGTGAGCGGCGTGACGAAGCGGCCGTCCTCGGGGCCGACGCCTGGCTCGACATTCGGCGTCGGCCAGGGGTCGATCATGCACAGGTCGAAGTTCGTGATGCCGCGCTTGCGCATGGCTTCCTGCCAGCGCGGGTCCTTGCGGACGAGTTCCTCGGCGATCGTGAACTCCTCGAGCATGATGCTCGCCTGGACACCGGGCACCTGCCTGAAGTACACGACATCGGCCTGCGGGAGACTGACCGTGCTCTCGTACGTGGCGCAGGTGGCCCGTTCCCTGATGACGACCTTGGCCAGCCGGTCGGGGACCGGCCCGCCGTTCTCGTAGCCGATGACCTCGTGCTTGGCCGGCTCGTAGAGCGATACGTAGACGAATCGCGCGGTGTCGCTGAGGCCCTGGGCGGACTTGACCGCGCTCGTGGCGGCTTCGATCTCGGCGGCGGTCAGCGGGGCGAGCGGGTGCGGCGCCGGCTGTGGACCATCGGCGGCTGACTCCCGGGCGTCAACAAGAAAAGTCATGCCCTCAAGCACAAACGCTGGACGTTACGCCGTCAACGCCGATCTGCTACGCGCCCCTTTCATCAGCAATGTTCCGCACCATGGGAACGCCGCCCGGGCGACCCCTCAACCGCCCGGGCGGCCCCTTTCCCCCGCGTCACAAGACCATGGTTAGCCGGTACGCAGGCGGGACCAGGCGTCCCCGCCCACCGCGAGCAGCAAGATCACGCCGAGGGTGATCTGCTCGTACAGCGGGTTCCAGCCGAGCAGGGTGAAGCCGTTGCCGATCAGCGCGATGAACAGCACGCCGACCACCGTGCGCCAGATCGCGCCCTCGCCGCCCAGGATCGACGTGCCCCCGACCACGATGCCGGCCAGCACGGTGAACGTCAGCGCCGTGCCGCCGTTGGCCGACGACGCGGACAGCACCCGGGCGGAGTCGATGATGCCGCCGAGTGCGGCCGCGCCGCCGCTGATCGCGAACGTGACCAGCTTGATCCACTGCACCCGGACGCCTGCCAGGCGGGCGGCCTCGGCGTTGGAGCCTGCCGCGTACATGTAACGGCCGGCGATCGTCCTGGCCAGCACCACGCCGAGGACGATGACAACGCCGATCATCGTCCACGCGGCCGTCGTCACGTCAAGGAACTGCGTGCGCGCGAAGTCCGCGTACCCGGTCGCGGTGAAGTTGGTGATCAGGTTCCCGCCGGTGATCAGGGCCGCGCCGCCGGTGATCACGAACGAGGTCGCGAGCGTGGCGATCAGCGAGTTGATACGGAAGAACGTCGCGATCACGCCGTTGGCCGCGCCGACGCCGAGGCCGATGACGACACCGACAAGGATCGCCGCCACCGGGTTGCCGGTGATCGCCATCTTCATCGCGATGACCTGGCACAGCGCGTACGTCGCGCCGACCGACAGGTCGATCCCGCCGCCGATCAGCACCATCGTGCCGGCCGCGGCGATGATCAAGGTCGCGGACTGCTGATCGAGGATCTCGAGCAGGTTGGTCTGGCCGTAGAAGGTCTCCCCCTTCCAGATGGCCAGGACGACGAACAGGATGAGGAACGGGTAGATGATCCCGCCCTCACGCGCCTTACCGAGGACCTGCGGTCCGAGCAGAGCGGCGGGGACGAGCGTTCGCCCCTGCCCGCCTCCTGGCTGGCCGGCCCCCTCCGGCTTGCCTTGCTTCTCCGGCTGCTCCGGGGCCGGCGGCGCGGCCTGCGGCTGGGTCATACGTCTATGCACCTCTCTCGCCTGAGCCGAACGCGGCGCCGAGGATCGCCGCCTCGGTGATGTCGTCGCCGTTCAGTTCGGCCGCGATCCGGCCGCCGCGCATGACGAGCACGCGATGCGCGAGGCCGAGGATTTCTTCCACATCGGAGGAGATCAGCAGCACGCCGAGCCCGCCCGCGGTAAGCGAGGCCAGCAGCTCGTAGATCGCCCGTTTCGCGCCCACGTCCACGCCGCGCGTCGGCTCGTCGGCGATCAGGACCTTGGGGTCGCGCAGCAGGGACCGGGCGAACAGCAGCTTCTGCTGGTTGCCGCCGGACAGCGCGGAGGCGGGCGCCGACAGGCCGCCGCCGCGGGCATCCACCCGGGTGAGCACGTCCCGCACCGTGCGCCGCTCCGCCGCCTGCTTGACCAGGCCGGCGACGCTGACCGCGGCCAGGGTGGACAGGATGACGTTCTCCTTCACCGGGCGGCTGAGCAGCAGGCCCTGCTCCTTGCGCGACTCGGGAATCATCGCCACCCCGGCCCGCAGCGCGGCCCGTGGCGTGCCGGCCACCGCCGATCCGCCGCGTCCCTCGGTGCCGGCATCGATGCTCACCGACCCGGAGTGGACGCGGTTGGCGCGGTAGATCGCCCGCGCGACCTCGGTGCGCCCCGCGCCGACGAGCCCGGCCAGGCCGACTATCTCCCCGGCCCGCAGGTCGAACGACACCCCGTGCACGCCGGGGGCGACCAGGTCGCGGACCGATAGCACGGTCGGCGCGCCCGCGGGCGCGAGCCGCCTGGCCGGGAAGGTCGCGTCGACGGACCGGCCGAGCATCGCCGCCATCAGCGACTGTTCGGTCTGCCCGGCCGCGGGCACGGTCTGCACGAGGCGGCCGTCGCGCAGGATCGTCACCTCGTCGGCGAGTTCGAGCACCTCGTTCAGGAAGTGCGAGACGAGCACGACCGTGGTGCCCTGGGTCGCGAGCTGACGGATAACGACGTGCAGGGCCTCGACGTCCGGTCGCGACAGCGCCGCCGTAGGCTCGTCCATGACGATGAGCTGAGCGTTGCGCGACAGCGCGCGAAGTATCTCGACCTTCTGCTGGTCGGCGGTGCGCAGCGTGCCCGCCACCGCCGCGCCGTCCAGTTCGAACCCGACGGAGTCCGCCAGCTCGCGGTACCTGCGGCGCAGCTCACGCCGGCTCTGGAAGCCGGCCTGCCGCGGCTCGACGCCGAGGAAGACGTTCTGCTCCACGGTCAGTGCCGGCACGATCGCCAGCTCCTGGGCGATGAGGATGACGCCGCGAGCGATCGCGACGTGCGGCGAACCGAACCGCACCGGCTCGCCGTCAAGCAGCATCTGGCCGGAGTCCGCGGTGTGGGCTCCGGCGATGATCTTCCCGAGGGTGGACTTGCCCGCGCCGTTCTCACCGACCAGTGCGTGGATCTTGCCCCGGCCGATGGTCAGGCTGACGCCCTCCAGGGCGTGGGTTCCGCCGAAGGACTTGGAGATGTCCTTCAGCTCGACATCCGCGCCCTGGAGGGTTGATTCCGTTTCAGGCACGGTCAGCCCGTCCACTCACCCGTGAACTCGCTGGCCGTTGCCTTGGTGACGATGCCGCCGTTCGGCTCCTGGGCCACCGGGTTGATGGCACCGCTGACCTTGCCGGTCTGGATGGCCGCCACCAGCGCCGCGACGGCGAGCCGCCCCTCGCTTGCGGGTGCCTGGGCGACGTCGGAGAACCAGGCGCCGGAGGACACGCCCGCGATCGCGGCGTCGCTCGCGCCGTAACCGACGAGGAGGACCTGACCGGTCTTGTGGGCGGTCGCCAGCGCCACCGTGGCGCCCTCCATGCCCTGGTCGGACCCGGTGATCACGTTGAGGCCCGGCTGCGCCTGCAGCATCGTCTGCACGGCGGCCTCACCGTCGGTGGGGGTGAAGTAGGACTGGCCGCTGGTGACGACCTGCACCGGGCTGCCCTTGATCGCCGCACTGAACGCGCCGTAGATCGCCGTGTCAAGCGACGACGCCTTGATGTCATACAGATAGCCGACCTTGCACGGGTTCAGGTTCTTCGACGCGCACGCCGCCACGACCTGCTGGCCGAGCTGGGTACCGATCGTCGTCGGCACGAACGTCACGTTCGCCGACAGGCCTGCGACCTGCGGCGCGTCGGTGCTCAGCGACGGGCCGAGGATCTGGTCCATGTTCACGACCTTGATCCCCTTGGCGATCGCCTGCTGGACGAGCGAGACGAGACCGGTGCTGACGATCGGCTGGGTGATGATGCCGTTGTACTGGCCGGAGCTGATGACGGTCTGCAGCTGGTCGTACTGCGTCTGCGGGTTGTTGTTGGCGTCGAAGACCTTCAGCGTCGCGCCGTCGGTCGCGGCCACCGCCTGCGCCGCCGCGAGCATCGGGGCGTCGTAGGTGTTGTCAACCGCGAACGACAGGTAGGCGATGTTCATCGCCTTCGGCGCCGCCGAGGCGCTCGTCGATGCGGCGGCGGACGCACTTGAGGACGAACTCGAACTGCTACTGCTGCTACAGGCAGCGAGCGCCAGAGCCGCGACGGCGACCGCCGCCACGGCGGCACTGCGGCCCAGGGACCGCGTTGCCGGGAAAGAGGGCACGGCTAAACTCCTTTGTGCTCGCTCACTGGGAGGTGGGTTAGCGGATAGGCCGGTGGGCCGGGTGCCAGCCCGGCTCACCGGTTTCTCGGTGAATCAGCTCATGGTTGCCGTCCGCGCCTTGGCGGGACCCGGCGGTGGTGCCGTCATAAAGACCTCCACTCTGCGGCGGGACGCGTCCCCGTCAGGGGAATCTCTGGAACGGACTAATGTCCGCAACACGGTCAGCTGAGCTTGATCGGAAGCGTGTCTGTTTCTTCGGCGGGTGTCAAGAGCTAACAGTGGCCGCATGCGTAAATGAGACTTAGTGGTGATGTCCGCCATACGGACATGGCTGCCTGAGGGTGCTGCAGGTGGACATGTCGGGATGCGACGGCGGGCGTGGCGGGGCACGCGGGAAGGATCCGCAGCCACCGGTTCGACAGTTTCGGACATATGTCCGCTTGCCGGACGAAGCGGTTCTATCGGGACCATCTTGAAGGGCCGCCGGGTGAGCCGGCGAAGCCTCGCCGTAAGCCCGCCGTAGGGTCGCTGCGGCGGGTAGATGCTGACCGGTAGACGGGTGTGCGGGGCGGTGGAACCGCGCTCCGTTCTTCTTAGTGAATAGAGTTTCCCGGGGCTGACCTGGCAGCGGTGCGGGAAGGCGGCGCAAGCCGGTACGCTACTGGGGACAGCCGAGGCGTCCGCGCCGACGCGCGTCGCGCGGATGTAGCTCAATGGCAGAGCCCCAGCCTTCCAAGCTGGTCATGCGGGTTCGATTCCCGTCATCCGCTCTTATCATTCAAAGCCAGGTCAGGGCCATTATTCGCTAGTTCTGTCGGGTTGCTGCGGGTGTCTGCCTCGGGCGGCGTGCCCGTTGCGTGCCCGTTGGCTTCGGGTCCGTGCCCGATTTGCTGGCGCTGGCCTTCTTGGCTTGGGCGAAGAGCCTGCCCATGCCCGCCGCTATCTTCTGGTCGCGCTCGCGGGTGGCGTGCTGGTAGATGAGCGCGGCGCGCGGGCTTGAGTGGCCCATCCGCTCCATCAGCTCCTTGAGGCTGGCGCCCTGCGCGGCCGCCATCGTGTTCCCGGTGTGCCGCAGGTCGTGGAAGTGCAGTTCCGGCAGGCCGACCGCTCCCCTGGCCCGATACCAGATCTCGCGGAAGTTCGACCTCCGCAGCCGCCCGCCCTTTGGGCCGATAAAGACGAACCCGTTCGGCTTGGGGTCGGCGAAGCGCTCGAGGTGGTCGGCGAGCTCGGGCACGATGTCGGCCGGGAACGCGACGGTGCGGGTACCGGCGCGCGACTTCGGGTCGCCGTCGATGATCCGCCCGTCGTCCATCTCCCACGTCGAGGCGGTCACGCGGACTTCGCATGCGTCGAGGTTGAGCTGGTCGCGGCGCAAGGCTGCGAGTTCACCGAAGCGGAGGTTGGCGAACGTCGCCAGGAGCAGCAGCGCTCGGTATCGCTCGGGCACGTTGTCGAGCAGCTCAATGAGCGTCGAGATTGGGACGACGGGGCGTTCGTCGGAGTGCTCTTGTCCGGCGCCCTTGATGTTGCACGGATTGCGGCGGATGAGCCCGTCTTCGACAGCGGTCGTCATGATGGCGTGGAGCAGGCGGTACGCCTTGGCGATGGTGACCGGGCCGAACGGACGTGCCTGGTCTGGGCCGGCGTTGATGCGTTCCTTGCGCCAGCGCCTGACGTCCCCCTCGCGGATCTTGCCGAGGTCCATTCTGCCGAAGGTGGGCTTGAGGTGGTTCTTGAGCAGGCCGCGGTAAAGCTCGTCGGTGCGCGGCTTGAGCACGTGATCGTGCATCCAGGTGTCTGCGTAGGTGCCGAACAGGATCTTGCCTGCGTCGGGGTCGATCCAGTCGCCGCGGTGGATCTCGGCTTCCTTCATGGTGAGCCAGACGTCGGCGTCGGTCTTAGTGGCGAAGGTCTGCGGAGCGGGCCTGTCCATACCGTCCGGGCCTGGGTAGCGGGCCTGGTAGCGGCCTGACGGAAGCTTCCGGACTCGGCCGAGTCGTCGTTTCCGCATAAAACGGCGTCCTTCTTTGTCGTGGTGGTGACGGGTTCCACAAGTCCGGTGGCGATGAACTCGCGAAGGGCGGACTCGGGGATGCGCACGTGGCGTCCGACTCGGGTAAACCGAATGCGACGCTCGGCGATTAGGCGACGCGGGAAACGCTCGGATGTGCGGAGCATTTCGGCGACTTCTCTCACGGTAAGCAGGCGGTCTGACATTTCGCCGTCGGCGTTGGTCAGGCAGTGCACCCAGGGTGCGGGCGGCCGCACCCAGCGGAACGCTGCGGGTGCCAGACAGGCCGCGAGGCCAGGCGACCTGGCGGATGCTGGCTGCGATCATCGCGAAGACGGCGGCCGTAGTGCCGGACAAGAACGCGGTTGCCGTGCCGGGGATTTCCCGCCAAAGGCGCCACTTCCCTTTTCCTCTTGGGAACCTTGTGAAGTGACTTTATGGCGGCTGCAAGGGCTAACCAATATCATGGTGATATATCACGGTGAGATATTCGGGAATCAGTCAGGAATGGCGACTGCACGAGAATCCCTGGCCAGCGCCGCTGGTTATGCCGCCTGGTTTACCGGTCGGGGTGCGGCTCTGGCTGTTGCCTCGGCGCGGACGGCGGCGACCAGGGCACTGGCCCGGTCCCGGCCGATCCGTAGCCGGGACCGGAGGTTGTCGCGGGAGATGGGCCGACCGGTTTCCGCGCGGTGCGCAGCGTCCAGGACGCGGGCTCTGGCCAGCAGTCCCGCCGGGAGAACTGGCGTCGCTGGCGCGGGCGCTAGCTCTGGTCGCTGACGGACGGCAGGCTCCGGTCGTGCGACTGGCGGGCAGACGGCGTGGATCTGGCGCAGCAGCCAGGGCCCGGCCTCGCTCCAGCCGATCAGCAGGGCAGGGCCGACGGCGTCGACCGGGGCGGTGCCGTACTGGCGGTGGCCGATGGCGCCGGCGATGTTCAGGGCCAGGGTGAGCAGGCCGCAGAACCGCAGCATGCGCTGCAGCCCGGCCAGCTGGGCGTCGGCGTACCCGTGCAGGGATAGGAACCGCATCCCGGTCAGCAGGCCGATGACGCCTGAGGTCGACCGCCGGGGCGACTAGCCAGGCAATCCACGCGGTAATGCCAAGGTTCAGGCAGAGACGGGTCACGTTGCCCAGGGAGAACGCGAACGTCATCGCGACGATGGTCGCGGTGACCGCGGTGACCGCCCGGCGGGTCAGCACCTCACCGGGGAGACCGAGACGATCCGGCTCCGGGACGGCGGCGATGGGGGTGGTGCGATAGTTCATCCCTCACTTCGAGCGCGGGGTAGTCACTCGGGGCCCTGCGGGCCACTAGCGTCGCGGCTGAGCCGGAGATGGCAGCGGCCGAGCCACGGTCCAGCTGGGGCCGGTCCGTCCACCGTGCGGGCACGCTGGACGGAAGGACCGGCCGTGAATGAGTGTCAGGCGCCAGCCAGGCCGCGCAGCAGCAGCACCGACTGCGCGGGGCTGAGCGCGAACGCCCGCAGCTGATCGAACGCTCCCGCGTAAGCGGCCAGGTCGTCCTGGCCCTCCAGGCAGGTGCCGCCGGCGATCCCGCCCACATGCACCTGCCCCTGCCCGGGGGCTCCGGCGAGCTGCACGATGTCCACCGTCCCCTCCCCCGCCGCTATGTGGGCGCCAGACTCGAACGTTAGGACCTGCACGGTGACCGTGCCGCTATCGCCGGCGGCCTGGGCCAGCTTGCGTAGCTGCTCGTTCATCACTTCCGGGCTGCCGACCTGCTGGTGCAGCGCCGCCTGCCCGATCACCAGGTGAACCTCTGGGCGCTGCTCGCCCAGGACCGCCTGCTGGCGGGCCAGCAGCGCCTCGACTGCCCGGTCACGGGCTGTGTCGTCGGCCAGCAACGGGTCCGTCTCCGCTAGGGCCCGCGCGTAGGCGGGGGTCTGCAGCAGGCCAGGGATCCGCTGCGCCTCGTAAGTGGTGATCTTCGACGCGGCCGCTTCCATGATCAAGTAGTCCCGCTGCGGGCCGGGCAGCACGTCGGCGTAGTCCCGGTACCAGCCGAACGCGCCGCGCGGGTCGGCCAGCTCGACCAGGAGCGCCTGCTGATCCTCTCCGGCGCGGTAGTCGGCGAGCAGCTCGCGCAGCTCCTTGGGGCGGATGCCGCGCTGGCCGGTCTCGATCCGACTGATCTTCGAGCGGTCGCACTCCAGCAGCCGCGCCGCGTCTTCCAGGGTGAACCCGAGCCGTTCCCGGTGGGTGCGCAGCGCCCTGCCCACGAGGCGCCGCCGTACGGGAGGTGCAGGAACCATGATGAATCGTCCTTTGCTCTGGGGGTTTGTCCGGTGCCGTCGTCAGGGTTGCCGCCCTGCGACGTTTTTAACGCTACTAATATTTGCGGCGCGCATCAAGATGCTTACCTGCACTCGTTCTGATGGACGGCCTTATTCCTCGTGGAGGGAGAGCGCCGCGCGGATGATCCGCTCCGCAGTGCGGCGGCTGACGCCCCACTCCGCGGCGAGGCCGACCGCCGACGGCTGGGCGCCGGAGCGCAGGTCGGCCAGGACGCGGGCCAGTCGGGCGTCACCCGCGTACGGGTGCGGCTTGGCGGGGGCGCCGGGTGTGCCGGGCTTGTGGCCGCCGCTCATGCCCGTGCGGCTGTCGGCCGCGGCCCACACGGTGGACCGCTTCCACAGCGGGGCGGGGCGTCCGCGGCGGGCCGGGCCGTGGGCGTCGGGCTCGGGGAAGTAGCCGAGGCGCCGGTTGGCGTGGATCACGTACCTGTTGGCGTAGCGGAGCATCCGGGCGGCTTCGGCGGCGTCCACCAGGTCGTCCGGGTCGCCGGCCCGGTCGACCTGGGTCAGCGCCTCGACCTGGCCGCGCTTGTGGGCCTGGTACCAAGCGGTCCACTCGTCCTCGTACCAGTAGTCCGTTCGGCCGATCCGGCCCGCCTTCTCCGGATGCCCCGTCCTGGCCCGGTCCCGGTACCAGTAGCTGGCCGTCACCGGCGAGACGCTGCGCGCCTTCATGTCAGCGCGGCTGATCACCGGGCGCCCGTTGATCGCCGGAATCGGACTACCTCCCTGGGCAGCCGTGCGCCTCCAGGCGGCTCGGCAAGCGATTGCCGACCCGGGGGCGACCTCAGGCCGACCCGGGAATCCTAGCGCCGTCGGCAGGCGCATCACCAGGTGACGGCTGTCCCATGTCTTCTACAATTCCGGCAAGTCCCTCGGCGTTTTATGCCTGTCTCTGGCGGGTGTCCGGGACGTCGCGGGGCCAGGCGGCCGGACGGGACCTTTGCCGAGGCGCTGTTCGCGGTGCCGCCCTCCGGGGCGGGCCCGCCGGCCGCCGCTTTGGTCGGCGTCGAGGACTGACCGGAAGTCGACCTCAGGTCGGGGACGGCCTCGTCCCGGCGTTAAGCTTTTTCGATCGTGAGTATGGCGGGCCAGGTAGATGGCAGGTCAATCCCAGGACCATGGGGCGGCCTGCCCGATCACTCGTTAATCGCGCTGTGCGCCGTCGGGCCAGATCACATCTCAAGGATTCAGGTCATCACACGAGAACACTGCGAAATGACGGTCGTTTACTAATACTGCGCAGTCGAGTACCGAACCCTGCCAAGCCCGCTAGGAGGGAACGGGGACTGTCAAGCGTTACCAAATAGCCGCCTGGGACCGTGACTGGTCAGGTGATGTCGTGCTGTTCCCAGCCGGGCGGGAGTTTGGGCAGGCTGATGAGGGCGTCGATGGCGAGGTGCTCGCGGAGGAGATGCTTAAGTTCCCGGCCTTCGATGATCTGGATGCGGTTGCCGTTGCGGGCGGCGAAGTCGCGGCTGGCCTTGCCGACCCAGGAGGTGGTGACCAGGACGCCCTTGGCGGCGTTCATGTCGTCCATCACCCCGGCGAGGGCGTGCACGGACTCGAGCTCGACGAGCCTGCTGTAGCGCTTGGCCTGGATGATGCACAGGCCGCCGACGATGGGGTCCTCGTTGACCGCGACGCCGTCCACGCCCTCGTCCTTGGACGCCTGGGTGACCCAGGACTTCAGGCCTATCGCCTCGAGCAGCTCGCGTATCAGGTGCTCGAACTCCACTGGCTTGAGCGTTAGCAGGTCCGGGCGGCTGTCCAGCCCGGCCACGACGCTCATCTCGTCCACGAACTTGTACCGCGACAGGTCGAATTGGAGCACCGGCTTGACCGGCTCCAGGTCCCACGGGTGCGGCGAGATCACGGCGTTGAGGTAGCTCCGCAGGCACGCTGTCGGGTCAAGCTCCGGCTCGTCAAGCACGATCCTACTGAATGCATCGCGGTCGGCGTGCACGCTTAGCAGCAGCGGCCGGACCGGCTGGCCGGTGGCCCGGTCCTTAGTCGAGACGTAGCCGTTGAACACGATTCCTGCAACGAGGGTGACCGGGGCGGCGTCGAACGCCTCGGCCAGGGTTCGCAGCGCCACCCGGGCGATCAGCTTCTCGTAGAGCTTGTCGGACTCGGCCTGCTTGCGCGGCACGGGGACGATCTGGTCCCGTGTCTTTACGTATTTGTACGCCATGGCCGCGGGGATAACGTCCTGGCGGGGCAGTTCATACTCGACCCACAGCTCGGCGGCCTCCGGCATGTACTTGGCCGCGCACGAGCCGTCCAGCCCTTCGGGATACACCGAGGTAGCCAGCGCCTTCTGAACCGTGTCCACCAGGGCCTCTGGTCCTGCGGTGTTGAACGCGTCCTCTATCTGGCGGCTGCGCGCGGAAAGACGGCGGTTACGGTCGGTCAGCAGCTGGTCGAATGCGGCGACCTTGGCCTCCACGGCGCCGGTCCGAAACTCCGCCTCCGCCGCGCGCCGTTCCGCTGTCGCCCGCCGTTCGGCGGCGGCGCGCTGCTGTTCCTCCCGTGCCTCAGCCGCCACCTGCCGTGCTGCCTCCCGCTGCTGCTGGGCCGCCAGCCGTTCTGCCTGCGCCGCCTGCTGCTGCCTTGCGCGCTCCGCCTGTTCCGTCTTCCGGCGCGCCTCGGCCTCTTCCTTCGCGAGTTGCGCCGCGATCCGGCGCTGCTCGGCCGCCCACTCCCGGCTGGCTCGCGCCTCCTCCTTCTGCCGTTCCAACTTCGCCTTCTGGTGAGCCGCGTACAACTGGGCAACCAGCGACTTGCGTCTGGCCATCGACTTCTCCAGCAGGTCAGAACGGAGCATGAGGCATAACTACGGGCAAAGGCTGATTAGCTCAACGTAACCGGCAAAGCGCCTCAAGCCAACTCTCTAGGTTGATAGATTTCCGTATCGCCCCGACCGGTCCATCAGCGCCGCCCCCGGCATAATCGCCTCCCGAGCCATAAGCTCGCACCACCGAGGACCTCGGCCAGAGTAACCATGGATCGAGTTCACGGCGGGGATCAGTCAGCTGCCTCTATGTCCAGGTCGCGGCCGACCATCCGTTCCAGTACCTGCGCGGACGGCAGGATCTGGGGTCTCGGCGGCTGGAGGATCGCATCGGTTCGGCGTTCTTTCCAGTCGGGAAATGCCTGGCCGAACTGTTCGTAGTCGGGGCCTTCGGCGGGAATCGTCGGACTTTGCCGCTGGGCTAGTTTGTCGGCGAACTCGCGGTGCTGCGCTGCCAGGTCGCTGATCCGTTGCGCTGTCTGCTCAAGACCATCTTCAGGGGTTAGCGCTCGGCTGTCGTGCTGGACATTGGTCGAGGGTTCGGGCTCGACCGAGCGGAGCGGGGGCCAGGGTTGCGCGGGGTGGCGGCGGCGCAGTTCGGTGTCGGCGGCCACGGCGAGCTGCCGTTGCTGGTGGGTGGCTCGCTCCCAGTCGGTGCTGCCGGCCATCGCTGTGACGAGCGCTGCTTCGCGTTCCCGATAGACGTCGTGCAAGGCCTGGTAGCTGGCGGCCAGCACCTGCTGCCGGGCGCTCTCTCTGTGCCCGCCCTTGCTGCGGGCCGTGGTTGCTTCAGCGGTAATGCGCAGGGCAGCCAGGTAGGCGTCGCGGGCGGCGGCGCGGACCTGGCGGAGCTCTTCACCCACCCAGGGGGGCGCCCAGGCGGTTTCGACGGGGTAGGTGCCGCGCAGGTGCAGCAGCGTCCCGTCGCGCATGCCGCGGACGTCCGCACTATCGACGGGGCCGAGGGCGGCCAGGGCCTCGTACCAGGCGGCCCGCAGGTCCGGGCTGCCAGTCGCGGGCTCCGGGCCGATCGGGTCGACGGGGTGGTTGTAGCCGGACAGCTCCCGGTAGGCGCCGATCGAGGCGGCCCGCTGCTGCCAGGCAAGGCGGGCCACGGGGTCTTCTGGGGCAGCGCCTAGCGCGCTGACCGCCCAAGGCAGTGCGTCGGCGGAGGCGTGCTCGCCGAGCCGTTCCTTGCGGGCGTCCATCAGCACGGCGATCTGGTTGGCGTACTCGCGACGTTCGCCGTCGGCGGTGTCGGGGAGCTGCGCGGACCACGGGCCGCCGGGGACCGGGACTAGGGTGCCGACGCGGCGGCGGATGCGCGCGTCGATGACGGCGTGGACGTCACGGGCGCCGGTCAGGCTGCGTTCGCGGACTGCGTCGGCGAGGACCTGGCGGGCGTCCAGGCCGACCAGTTCCACTGTGCGCAGTGTCCGCCACAGCCATTTGGCCCGGTGAGTCGGCACTTGCTGGTATCCCGGCGGGAGTACGTCGTCGAGCATCCCCTGGTAGCGCTGGTGGTGGGCCTGGGTGGTTTCGGCGATCCAGATAGCGTGCAAGACTGCCAGGTGGTCGGCATCGGCCAGGGCCTGCTGCCAGGCCTGGGTCGCTGACAGCTGCTGTCCGTCGCGGCCCAGTACTTCGGCGAGCACGGCGAGCGGGTCCCTGACGTCTGCGGGCGGGATCACCGGGCCAGGACCGGCCGCCTGGGCGGTGAACAGGTCAAAGCGGGCTAGCTCGGGAGCGGGACGGGGGCCAGGGACTGGGTCGGCGCGTTTGGTTGACTGGGTGAAGACGTAAGCGGTGTTGTCGTGCGTGCCGCGGGTGAGGGCGACATAGGCGTGCTGGCGGTCCTCGGTACCGGCGAGCACGGCCAAGCCGGTGTGCACGGTGCGGCCCTGCGCGGCGTGGTCGGTCACCGCATACCCAGGCTCGGCTTCTTCGAAGTTTGCGTACAGGAACTGTCGGTCCGTCCAGCGTCGCTGCCCGGTTGCCGGGTCGGCGTCCAGTGCGCGGTGGACGAGCAGGCCGCCCGCGGTGACGGCATCGATGCGGAGCAGGTCCCCGTTGGCCAGCATCCGGCCGGGCTCCCCCGGCTCGATACCGTGCTCGTTGCGGGTGCACACGATCAGGTCGCCGCGACTGGCTGGCGCACCGTTGGCGATGCGCACTGTCGGGCCGTTGCTGACCGAGCCAAGGCGGACCAAGTCGTCGCGGATCCGGCGGGACAGTTCCCGGCGCAGGCTGTGGTCGGCGGCCATCAGCAGCACGTCCGTGCCGTCCACGGTGAGGGCGACATGGGCGGACGCGGCGGCGTCCATCACTGGATCCCCCGGCCGCAAGCGTGTTGCGGGCGGACTGGGACGCGGTGATGCCGATCACCGGGCCGAGCCCGGCCGCCCGCCAGGCTCTGGCGATCTCGGCCAGCAGACGGGTCTTGCCTGACCCGGCGGGCGCGTTGATGACTGACACACACCGGCCGTCGGTCAGTACCGACAGAGCCGCTGCGGCCTGGTCCTCGCGCAGCCCGGATTTGGTGCGCTGCGCGTCGCGCGCTTCGCCGTTCAGCGCGCGCTCGAGCTGCGCTTGGTCCGCGCCGAGCGCCCGCGCGACGGCGGCGCGCGTCATCCGCGGTGCGCCTTGCGCGGTTGCCTGCGCAGTCATTCGGTCCTCCATGGCCATCTGCGCACCAGTGGCGTAGCGGATCCCGCCGTGGCGCCGGTAGACGCTCCTGCCGTCGGCACGCAGCAGGCTCGCCGACCTCGGCTGGCTCGGGGGCCTCCAGGCAGAGGACCGGCTCGAACTCCGACCGCAGTGCCCGGTCGGCTAGGTTCTCCAGCAACGCGGTGGCCGCCGCTGGGTCCCGGCCCGTGCGGGGCAAGACCCGCCCTAGCCGCGCTTGGCTACTAGGACTTTGACACCGGTCTTGAGTTTTCAAGCCGGTATGTAGGCGCGAAGGGCGGAGCGCGGCTGGTCAGGCGGCTGCTGGCAGTCGTGCAGCGGCGATGCGGCGGGTGACCTCTCCATCGATGACGCGAAGGGCGCCGCGGAGCGGGGGCGGAGCCTGGGGCTGGTCGCCCGCCATGAGCGGGCGCAGGACGCGGTCGTGGACCTTGGTGTAGAAGATCGCGAACCGCAGGCCGTCGGCGGTCAGGGCGTACCGGTTGCGGCGCGGAATGCGGGTGATCAGGCCGTTGCGGGACAGGCGGCCCAGGTCGTAGGAGGCCTGGTTCATGCTGTAGGGGGTGCCGAGCAGGCCGGTCATCAAGGCGCGCAGGCTCTTGTTCGTGATGCCGGTGACGGTGCACAGCATGTTGGCCAGGGCGCCGGCCAGGGCCATGACTCGAGGGTCGCCGAACCGTAGTCCTGGGGCCCTCCGGCCATCCCCGGTGAGGGTGGGCTGCGATATCCGCGCAAAGGCTGGACTATCGAAGACACATCCCTGGCCGGCTCTTTCAGTGTGCAGCAGGGGGGTGTTGACCGCACGGGCCCGGGCCTGCAGCTCGGGGAGGTTGTGGAGGCGGCGCTGGCAGCCGAGGTCATCGGGTGAGTTCACCACGGTCTCGATCCGCAGGGCGCGGCCGTCCTTCAGGTACTGCTTCACGCGGGAATGGCGCCAGAAGGCGTTGATGGTCACGCCGTCGGCAGCGGCGGTCGATCGCGGTCTTGAACACCCCGCCAGCCTGATCCTTGGGCTTGCGGCCCTGGGGGGGAGCGCTTGAACAGCACCTCGACGTTCTCCGGGCGGCCCAGGTCCAGGTTGTCGGCGATGAGCGCCTCGAAGAACGCCCGGGCCTGCCGCGGCGCGTCGAACACCAGGGTCCGGGACACCCCGGCCTGCCGCAGCGACAGCTCCCACCAGTACCCGGCCGCCCGGTCGGCCGGGGTGAACGGGACCGGGATGACCGCGGCCCACCGGTCGAAGAACGCCTGGATGTCGCCCGGCCCGAGCCGGTCGCAGATCAGCTGCAGGCCGTCGGGATCATCACAGCAGGCGAACCCGTTGGACAGCTCGGTGAAGCCGATCCGGGCCCGGGCCGCGACCCGCTTGGCATGCTCATGACCGTTGAGCCAGACCTTGGCCGGGTACGGGAAGTAGGCGCAGACCTTGATTAACCCGGGCCCCCAGAACTGGTCCCAGATATAGAAGTAGTAGCAGGTCACGCGGCGCTCAGTCTTGGCGAAAGAGAACTGCGGGGGCTTGGCCGGGTCGGTGTGGCGCTTGCGGGCGGTCCACACCAGCTGGAACTCCTGCGCCCAGCCGATCGCCACCACGCGGGGCCTGCCCGCCTGGGCGGCCCGCCGCAGCAGCGGTTCCATGACACCGGCCTTCCGGATGCCCTTCTTGAACTTGATCATCGGGATGTCGTTGTTCTCGGCGAACCGTGCCACCGCCTCCCGAAAGCGGGTGCCGATCTGCTCGAACACCGCCGGGGAGACGATCGGCATGCCGAGGTGATCGTGCAAGAACGTGACGACCTGGCCGCCTACCTGCAGCTTCGGGACATATCCGTTGAGATAGAGGCGGTCCAGGCACTCAATGTCCAGCACCGTATAACCATCGAGCAGCTCCGGGACCGTGACCACACCAGACATGACAACCGCCCTGCTCAGCCATCGTTACGATCCCAGCCTGAAGCAGAACCGTCAACCTCGGCGGTCAGAGGCGGAGCCTCGCTGGATCGTTGACCGGTAATTCGCTGCTGCTGGCAGGCGTTGGCGGCGACACGCCGCGCGGGGTCCGTGACGCGTAAGTGAAGAGTGTCCAGAAGCATCGTTCTCACACACGCCGGACCCTGGAGCCCGTCATGATCGCCGACCTGGACACTCTCCTGACCGCACTCTACGTGGAACTGACCGACCGGATCATCCCGGCGCGGGGTTTTGCCCGCCGCGGGCCCGGCAGGCCGCCGGAAGCCACCGACGCCGAGCTGGCCTGCCTGGCCGTGGCGCAGGTCCTGCTCCGCTACGACGACGAGCGGCGCTGGCTGCGGGCCGCCCCGGGACTCATCGGGCACCTGTTCCCCCCGGCTGCTGCGCCAAAGCGAGTACAACGCCCGGCTCAAGGCGCTGGCCCTGCTGATGGAGGCCGCCCTGCGCTGGCTGGCCGATGCGACGCCCGCGACCGCGGAGCTGCTGCGGCTGATGGACGCCACCCCGGTCCGTGCGGGACCTCCGCGGTCACCGCGAAGCGCTCCGGCCTGTTCGGATACGCCGGATACGGGTACTGCCCGAGTCATTCCCGCTGGTACTGGGGATGCAAGCTGCTGCTGATCTGCACCTGCGACGGCACCGTGACCGGGTTCAGCCTGGCCAACCCCAAGCTGCACGGCGAACGGGACCAGGCCCGCCAGACGCTGGAGCGCCAGCCCGCGAACAGGCCCGCGCCCGGCACCGCGGTCGTCACCGGCAAGGGCCTGTCCGCCGCCGGGCCGAACCAGGTCTACTCCTGGGACATCAACAAGCTGCACGGCCCGGCGAAGTGGACTTACTGCCACCTCTACGTCATCCTCGACATCTACTCCCGCTACGCCGTCGGCTGGATGGTCGCCACCCGCGAGTCTGCCTCCCTGGCCGAGAAGCTCATCAGTGAGACCTGCGCCAAGCAGGGCATCAACCCCGGCCAGCTCAGCCTGCACGCCGACCGCGGCAGCTCCATGACCTCCAAGCCGGTCGCGCTGCTGCCCGCCGACCTCGGGATCACCCAGTCCCGCTCCCGCCCGCACGTCTCCAACGACAACCCGTACTCCGAGGCGCAGTTCAAGACCCTGAAGTACCGGCCGGCGTTCCCGGCCCAGTTCGCCTCGGTCGAGGCTACCCCGGGCCCACTGCCAGGACTTTTTCCGCTGGAACAACAACGAGCACCGCCACGGCGGGCTCGGCCTGCACACCGCCGCTGACGTCCACCACGGCCAGACGGCAGCCGTCCAGGTCCAGCGCGGCCACGTCCTAGCAACCGCCTACCACTCCCATCCCGAGCGCTTCGTCAGTAAGCCGCCGGCCCCGCCGGACCTGCCAGGCACGTCCTGGATCAACCCGCCCCAGGAGAAGGAACCAGTCACTCAGTAAATGACGCTCAGCGGCGCCTCAGACAGGTTGACACATTCCGCGGCCGCGGGTGCGTCCTTAAGGCGGTCCGCGCCTACTGGAACGCCGGCCAGACCTCCCGCGCGAAACGCTCGATCTGCTTGCGCTGCATTTCGAGCGACGCCGTGCCTTGCATAAAGAACAGCCAGTTGAGCCATTCCAGCTTGCCGTCAGCGAAACACGACATCTGACCTTCGAGTTTGCCGATGACTTCTTCCGGGGTTCCGCACAGGAGGAACTCGGTATCAACCATGCGCTGCGCGGTCTCGTACTCGTCGCTAAACCGCACCATCTTGTTCGGGTCGTCGGTCGGTAGCCGCATCTGCTCGGCGTGCCCCATCACCTCGAAGTAGTGGTGGTAGTGGCGGCCGTTGGTCGTCGCCGCCAGCTCGAACGCCTCGTCATAAGAGTGGCCGATCACGATCTGGCGGACACCGCCACAGCGGTCACCCAGGCCCAGCTCATGGCCGGCCTTGGCCGCTTCCGCCTGGTAGAGCTTGCACGCCTCCGCGAACGAGTCCGGGCGCGAATCGGCGATGAACGCGGTCATTCCATTCCTGGCGGCGTTCACCAGCGAGCTGGACGAGGCTGTGACCACCTGGAACAGCGGCGGGTGGGGATCGGTGTAAGGCCGCGGGATGACCCCGATCCGCTTGATGACCCCGTCCTGGTCGAGCTCGCCGTCCGAGCCGTAGGCACGCGTCCACTCGGTCGGCGTCCACCCGGTGATCCCGCTGTGCGGGTATGGCACCTTGAAGTACTGGCCGTCGTATTCGAACGCGTCCTCAGTCCAGGACTTCATCACGATGTCAAAGTACTCATCGAAGATGGCCCGGTTCCGCTTGTCCTGCTCGGCATCGCCGAGCATCGTGCAGGCGTCGTCCCGTTGCATCAGGACGTACAGCCAGCGGTGCTGGTAGCCCCGGGCGAAACAAACACCGACCCGTCCCTGGTACAGATGATCGAACAGGGCGATGTCCTCCGCCACCCGGATCGGGTTGTTCGCGGTAAGCACTACCGACATGGGAACGAACATGATCCGCTCGGTCCGCGCGGCCAGCCGCGAGTACATCAGCAACGGGTTCGGGCATGCTTCGCCGCCCTCGGTGTGGAAGTGATGCTCAGTGGTGCCGAACGCGGTGATTCCCGCGTTGTCCGCGCAAACCGCCAGCCGCTCGACCTCGTCGAGCATCCGCTGGTAGTGCTTGACGCTCCGGCCGACCGGCCGCTCCGCGCGGCGCTCCTCGGGGCTGACCGGAATCGTTGGCATGACGAACAGGTGAACCTTCATGGACAGACTCCTCGTCTGCTCTCGGGGTGCGCCCACGCGGCGCCCTTCTACTGGTACCGGGCTGGCAGGCGGGCACACGTGGTCAGTGAACGCCTGCCAAAGACTCACCCGCGGTGGAAGTCCGCGAGAATCCGTTCGAGAGCCTCGCCGACCTCACGCGGGTGCGTCACCGCTGAGGCGTGCGCGGCCCCGTTGATGACGGTGACGCCACGGCCGTCAGAGAACAGCTTGTTGCCCGCCTCGGCCGTCTCCACGGAAAAGGCGAGATCATCACTGCCGTGGACGAAGGCCGTCGGGCAGGCGACCTCGGCGAGCCGCGGAGTGAGATCGGGCTCGTTGATCCGCTCGATGATCGCGCTCCACGGGTTGCTCCAGGCGGCCGGGGTCCGGGCCTGCCAGCGCAGGACCCAGTCATGGTGCACCGCGGCGTCGCCCGGGCCGAACTGGCTGGCAAGGTTGGCCTCAAGCACCTCGCCAAGCGGACCGGACGTCACCCACGCGTCGCGCATCTGGCTGAATCCCGCTCCGAGGGCCGGATCGAACGGGAGGACCGAGGTGCTCACGAGCACCAGCCCGTTGACGCGCTCGGGGTAGCTGAGGACCGTGCGGAGCGCAGTCCAGCCGCCCTGCGACAGTCCAGCCACCGTGGCCCGCTCAATGTCGAGGCGGTCGAGTACCGCGACGACGTCCCGTGCGGTGTCCCAGCAGGTGAACTCCGTGGTGGCCGACGACAGCCCGTGTCCCCGCGTGTCGACGGTGATGCACCGGTAGCGGCCCGACAGGGACGCGACAGCCGGTGACCACATCGTTCGATCGAGGAGAAACCCGTGCAGAAGCACGACTGCGGGGAGGGAGCCACCGCTGTCCTCGTAGTAGATCCGCTCACCGTCGACGTTGACGAAGGCCATGGCACTTCTCCTCAGTTAGAGGGACGTAGAGCTGACGTGAAGGGGGCGGTGCGCCATTTATGCGTCAGAGTGTCTCATTATTAATTGTCACTATAATCCGCCCAAGAGCATGGAAGCAAGGGTCCGTCTGGCAAGATAATATTGAGATAATCTATATCTTAATTACCTTGGGGGTGGTGCGGCCGGGCGGCCGGTCACGCTCGCTGATCGAAGCGGCGGCCGAGGTACTCCGCCGCGATGCGGGTGCGCTGGATCGCGGGGGTCCCGCCCGCCAGCGCCCAGCCATGGGCGTCGCGGTGCAGCCGCTCGACCTCGTACTCGGCGGCGTACCCGTAGCCGCCGTGCAACTGGATCGCGATGTCGGAGACCCTCTTCGCCATCTCGTTCGCGAAGCACTTGGCTACCGACGCCTCCAGCGCCGACGGGGCGCCGGTGCCGGCATTGGCCGCCGCCCGGTAGATCAGCAGCCGGGCCGCCTCCACCTGCATCACCATGTCGGCCAGCCCGGCCTGGACGAGCTGGAACTCGGCGATCTCCTTGCCGAACTGCTTGCGTTCCTGTACGTACCTCGCCGTCCGGTCCAGCGCGGCCTGGCCGATGGCCAGCGACATCGTCGAGTTGCCAAGGCGCTCGATCGAGAACGCCGTGAACAGCTTCCTGAACCCGCCCTTGGCGACGATGATGTCCTCGACGGGGACGCGAACGCCGTCGAAGAGCATGTCCGCCGAGCCCACGCCGCGGTGGCCCATCAGCCGTTCCTGCGGGCCGAAGGTGAGGCCAGGCGAGTTCTTGTCAACCAGCACCGCCCCGATGCCAGCCGCCCCTGGCTCGGGCCCGAACCGCACGTAGACCAGGTACTTCTCGGCGCGCCCCGCCCCCGAGCACCAGCGCTTCATGCCGTTGATCACGACTTCGCCGCCCTCGATACGGGCGCTGGTCACGGCGTCGGTCGCCGCCGACCCGGCGTCTGGCTCGGAAATCGTCACCGCGATCGTGATCTCACCCGCCGCCACACCCGGCAGGATCCGCTTGCGCTGGTCGTCCGTGCCGAACAGGTGAATCACCCGGGCCGGCCCGGTCGAGGCCTCAAACACCGGCCACGCCGACAGCGGGTTGGCCTTGGCCATCTCCTCGATCACGATCAGGGCGTCGAGCAGCGGCCGGCCGCTACCGCCGTACTCCTCCGGCAGGGTCAGACCGAGCAGACCGAGCTCGCCGAGCTTGCGGCGCTCCTCGACCGGGAAGACGGTCCGGTTCTCGTCCCACTCGCGCGCCTTCGGCGCGTACCGGTCCGCCGCAACCTCCGCCGCGAGCTCCTTAAGAGCACGCTGCTCGTCGGAGAACTCAAACACCCGTTCCTCCTCATATGTTGGGGCTTATTCACCAGACCACCGGGGCTCCCGGCGTTCCACGAACGCCGTCATGCCCTCGATCCGGTCGCTGGTCGTGAACGCGAGCTCGAGCAGGCGCCGCTCTAGCGACATCCCGGTGGAGAGTGTGGCCTCTTCGGCGGCGAGCACCGCGCGCTTGGCGAACCGGATCGCCAGCGGCGGCCCGCTCGCCACGGTGCGGGCGAGGTCCAGCGCTTCGGACCGCCAGCGGTCATCGGGCACGACCGCGTTGACGAAGCCCAGGCTGTGCGCCTCGGTGGCGCGCACCGTCCGGCCGGTGAGCACCAGCTCCATCGCCCGGTGCTTACCGATCGTCCGGGCGAGGCGCTGGGTGCCACCGCCACCGGGCATTATCCCGACCTTGATCTCCGCCTGGGAGAACCGCGCGGACTCGGCCGCGACAATCAGGTCGCACGCGAGAGCGAGTTCGCACCCGCCGCCGAACGCAGGCCCGGAGACCGCCGCCACCAGCGGCACCTCGAGCGCGGCGAGGCGCGTCCAGAACCGGGCGGTGTGCGAGCCGAACACCTCGCGCATCGGCCGTTCCCGCATCGCCTTGATGTCGGCGCCGGCCACGAACGCCCGGTCGTGGCCGGCGATGACCACCGCGCCGACCCGCTGCTCCGCGTCGAGCGCCTCCAGCGTCTCGATCAGCGCGGACATCATGTCCGGGGACAGGGCGTTCAGCGCCTGCGGCCGGTTCAGCTGGACGAGGGCCACGCTCCCGTGGTCTTCAAGCAGGACCAGATCCTCGGGCATAACATCACCCGGGGGCGGTCGGCTGGGCGCGCGGGCTCGCGCTCCACCTGGTACTCGGCTAGATCGGCTTCAAGCGTGCGGTGCCAGTAGTCGATATACTTCCACGGGCTGCTGAGCACTACCCGTCCCGCGTCGTTCCGGTAGTAAGTGGTCATACCCGGATGTACCCAGATGCAGCGGGACAGCGCGTGGTCCAGCTCCTTGTTGTAATCCCAGAACACGTCCTCGCGGACCTCTATCGAGACGTGGTCCCGCTCGACCATCTCACGGAGCAGCTGCATGATGTAGCGCACCTGGAACTCGACCGAGATCACCGCGCTTCCGCCGTGGCCGGCGTTGGTGTTGGGACCGTTGACAATGAAGAAGTTGGGGAAGTCGGGGACGGTCATGCCCAGGTAGGCACGCGCGTCGTCCTGGCCCCACGTCTCGCGCAGCGTCCGCCCGGAACGCCCGCGGATCTCCATCGGCCACAGGAACTGCAAGGCCTTGAAGCCCGTCGCCAGCACGAGCACGTCCGCGTCGAACTCGGCGCCCGACGCGGTCACCACGCTGTGCTCCCTGACCTCCGTCACCGCCTCGGTGACGAGCTGCACGTCGTCGCGGCGGAGCGTCCGGTACCAGCCGTTGTCGATCAGCGGCCGCTTGCCGTAAGGCGGGTAGGGCGGCACGCAGGCCTTGATGAGGTCTTCCCTGCCGCTAAGCTCGGACTCGATGTACCTGGTAAGGAACACGCGGTGGGATTCGTTGGACGCGTTGACGGACCGCTCGGGATGCGGCCAGTCCGGATCGATCTGCAGCGAGGGGTGCAGCCGGTCGCTGTAGTTCCAGAAGGCGCGGAGCCTGTACCACGCGGCGTAGTAGGGCACCGTGTCCATCAGCAGGCGAACGTTGCCGGACACCGCGCGGTGGTAGTTGGGGTGCGGCAGGGCCCAGTGCTGTGACCGCTGGAAGACCAGCACGCGCTCGGCCTGGTTCACGATCGCGGGCACCAGCTGCATGGCGCTGGCGCCGTTCCCGACAACCGCGACCCGCCTGCCCTCCAGCGGGACGTCATCGCGCCAGCGCGCCGTGTGCATCGCCGGGCCGGCGAACGTGTCAAGGCCGGGCAGCGGCGGCACGAACGGCCGGTTCACCATGCCCACGGCGCAGATCACCACCGCGGCCGTCAGGACTTCCTCCGCGCCGCCGGACTCGCGGACGCGCACCTGCCAGCTAGCGGTCGCGGCGTCGTAATCGGCCCTGGTCACCTCGGTTTTGAACCGGATGTTGCGCCGGACGCCGAAGTCGTCGGCGATCCGCTCCAGGTACTCGCGCACTTGCCCCTGCTTGGCAAAATAGTGCGACCACTCCGCGTTGGGCGCGAACGTGAAGGAGTAGAAGTGGCTCGGCGTGTCCACGCCGCAGCCGGGGTAAACGTTCTCGAACCAGGTGCCGCCGAGACCCGGGTTCTTCTCGACCACCGCGTACTCGATGCCCGCCGCCTGCAGCTTGATCGCGGCGCAGAGCCCGGCCAAGCCGGCACCGATCACCAGCACGCGGAGGTTACCCGCGGGCCGCGGGATCTCGACGTCCCTGCTGACCAGCCCCATTTCCTCGGCCAGCAGCGGGCCGTACTCGCGCGGTACCTCTTCGCCGATCGAGACCCCAAGCATCTCGGCCACCCGTTCCGGCGTCAGATCTTGCGGCTTCAGCGCGCCCTGCCGATACTTGAGGATCGCGTCGTACGCCGCTGCGCGAATCTCTCGCTGCACCTGTTCCGGCAGCCCGCCGGAGTCGTTGTCGTCGAGCGGCTTGCCGCGCTTGGGCCGGTACGGGTCGTTCAGCCAGGCGCCGTCGCCGGTCAACTGCGCCAGCACCATGAGCAGCGTGGGCAGGCTGGCCTCCTCGAGGGCCGCGCTCAGTCGCTCATCAGAGCCAAGCGCGTGACCGGAAGCGGTACTTGAATTCCTCACGCGTGTCCTTCCGTGTCTCCCGTGTCCTACGCTTGCCGCGGGCGCCGCCCGTGAAGCCTGCGGCCAAATCTGGTGCGGCCAAGTGCGATATTTTTGATTCTACATGTCTCAAATATATAGCCGCCGGGCCCCGGCGTCAAAGGTGGCGCGAGTCACGGCCCACGTCCCGGCCGTACCGGGCCCAGGCCCAGGAACAGGGACAGGGCGCGGAGGCCCAAGCGCGGCCAGGTGACGGGCCCACCGAACGGGAGATTGCGCCGCGGTCCCGGCCGATTGCCCGGGGCGTTGACAGGGGACGATTTTATGAGATGATGTGGCTCAATAATATATCCCGCTGGCACCCGGTCGCCGACGGTACTGAGCCAGGAAAGCGTGACCGTTCTGGCAGAAAGGTGCACCCCCATGCGGTTCCTCGACGCGGTCCCCGCCGATTCCGCCACGCTGCGGCGCTACTTTGGCTGTTTTCCCAGCGGCGTCGCCGCGGTATGCGCGTTCATCGGAGGAGCGCCGGTCGGAATGGCTGCCAGCTCGTTCACCTCGGTCTCGATCGACCCGCCGCTGCTGTCCGTGTGCATCAGGCAGGAATCCGAGACGTGGCGCCAGCTGCGCAATTCCCCCCGGTTGGGCATCAGCATCCTCGCTGAGGAGCAGGACGTTACCTGCCGCACCCTGTCAGACAAGTACGGTGACCGGTTCTGCGGCGTCGCATGGGACCGCTCGCGGGACGACGCGGTCTTCATCCGCGACGCGGCGGCGTGCTTCGACTGCTCGGTCCATGCCGAGATTCCCGCGGGTGACCACGACATCGTCCTGCTGGCCATCCACGCGGCACAGGCCGATCACGGCATCGAGGCGCTGGTGTTCCACAAGGGACGCTTCCGCAAGCTGCTCGCCGCCGAAGGCGGCTACCAAAACTGACCGTCGAGCAGGTCCGCGGCACCGTCCTGCGGACCAGCGAGAAGGCCGACATGGATGCCTGATCAGTCCCGGCGCTCGCAGCTGGCGTACTCCGGAGCGGCGAGCTTGTGCTTCTGCACCTTGCCCGAGAGCGTCATCGGGAGCCGGTCCACGACGTACCAGGCCACAGGGAACTTCTGCCTGGCCAGCTTCGCCTGCTCAAGGTGCCGGGTAAGCTCGGCGGCCCCCGGCCACCGCGCGCCGTCGGCCAGGACGACGAACGCCACCACGCACTCGCCGAGGCGCTCATCCGGCCTGCCCACGACCGCCACGGACGCTATCGCCGGATGGCTGCCCACGACCTGCTCGATGTCCTGCGCGGAGAACTTCTCACCGCCCCGGTTGATGATGTCCTTAAGGCGGCCGGTCATCACCAGCCAGCCGCCGGAGTCGACATACCCGACGTCGCCGCTGTAGAACCAGCCCTCGTCGTCGACCTGCTCAGCGGTCAGCGCCGGGTCGGTGTACCCGAGCATCTGCTCCGGGCTGCGCACCCTGAGCTCCCCCGTCTCCCCCGGCGGCAGCGGCCCGCGGCCGGGATCGACGGCCTGGATCTCGGTGCCGGGCGATGGCCTGCCCTCGGTATGTGCGCGGCGTTCCAGCGGGTCGTCGGGGGTGGAGAACGCAGTCGTGGGCGCCTCGGTCATCCCCCACGCCCGCCAGGCCTTCACACCCGCCGCGTCCGCGCGTTCAATCAAGCTCGGCGGGATGGCGGAGCCGCCGCACATGAACAGCGACAGGCGGTGCAGCTCAGGGCCGGCCTTCTCGTAGCGGTCGACCAGGTCCCGCAGGAAGACCGTCGCGCCCTGGCAGAAGGTGGCCCGCTCCTCGTGGGCCACGCGGACGGCCATATCCGGATCCCACCCCGGGAGCAGAGCCGTCCGCGCACCGATCGCGGCGGGCAGGACCAGCGCGCACAGCAGCCCGGCGATGTGCGTGATCGGAGCGCCCATCAGGAAGGTGTCGGCCGGCGAGAGGCCGTACACCTGCTGGATCGTCCTGGCCTCCGCTATCAGCGAGCGGGAGGAGTGCATGACTCCCTTGGGCGCCGAGGTCGTCCCCGACGTGTAGAGGACCAGGCACGGCTCGTGCGCCGGCCCGGGTTCCGGCAGGCCGGCCGGCGGCGGATCGTCCGTCCCCGGTGCCTGCGGCAGCGACGACCAGCCGGGAACTGCTTCCCCGACGGCGTAGCGCACCAGCGGCCTGACCCCCAGCCGGTCAAGCAGCACCTGCATCTCATCGACTGGCCGGCGGCCGCCGGACCGGGTGCCGCCTGACCGGGTGCTGAAAGCCACCGCGGCGGGCTGCGAGTCGCCGATGATGTGCGCCATTTCGTGCTCGCGGTAAAGCGGGACCACCGGCACGCAGACCGCGCCGATCCGCCAGCCGGCCAGGTGGAGCACCAGGCCCTCCAGCGAGTTGGGCACCTGCCACAGGATCCGGTCGCCCGGCGAGACGCCGGCCTGGACCAGGTCGGCGGCCACCCGCTCACTCCAGCGGTGCAGGCCCGCGAAGGTCAGCCTGGTCGTGCCGAAGACGACGGCCTCGCGGTTGGGCCACAGGGCCGCCGCCGACCTGAGCAGGCCGCCAATCTCCTCATCGGTCTCCAGGCCCCGGCGCCGTAGCGCGGCGCGGTACCGCTCGGCTCCGGGGCTCACGGCCGCTCCGTCATGGCGTTGACCAGGGCCGCGGTATCCCAGTAGTACGCCCTGATCTCACTCACCCGGCCGTCGACAAAGGACCACAGCTCAAGCGCGCCCGACGCGACATCGTGCCCGGTGCCGGGAACACGCCAGTCGAAGTCGAGTTGCACGGCCACGCGGTCACCGCCGTCCACGAGACCGCGAACGGCAATGGACTGCGGCCCGGCGGGACCCGGCCCCGAGGCCACCCGCTGAAACATTGTCCGCAGCCTGGCGGCGGTCTCCACTCGTCCGCCGTACGGCAGCGACGCCGGGATCACGGCGATCGCGTCCGGCTGGAAACACCCGTCGATCAGCTCGCCCAGCCCGTCATGGTCATGCTCGGCGATAGCGCCGAAGAACCTGCTGACGATCTCGGCCGGGGTGAGCGGCGGGAAATTACCCGGTTCGGGCACCGGTGACCTCCTCAAGGACGGCGGTTTCCCTACAGGCCCAGCGACTTGGCGATGATCAGCTTCATGACCTCACTCGTCCCCCCGTAGATACGGGTCACCCGGGCGTCGGCGTACAACCGGGCCAGCGGGAACTCGTGCACGTAGCCGTAGCCGCCGAATAGCTGCAGGCAGCGGTCGATCGCCCGCGCCTGCATCTCGGTGCAGAACAGCTTGACCTTGGCCGCGTCGGCGGCGCTCAGCTCATGACGGACGTGCTCGTCGATCGCGCGGTCCACCATGGCCTGCCCGGCCTCGATCTCGGCCGCGACCGCCGCCAGCTCGAACTTGGTGTTCTGGAACGAGGACGCCAGAGCGCCGAAAACCTTCCGCTCCTTGACGTACGCGATCGTCTGGTCGAGCGCCGACTTGGCTTGCGCCACCGAGCCGACGGCGATCGTCAGCCGCTCCTGCGCCAGGTTCGCCCCCAGGTAGGCGAACGCCTTGCCCTCCTCGCCAAGCAGGTTGGCCGCGGGCACGCGGACGTCGGCGAACGACAGCTCAACGGTGTCCTGGGTCTTGAGCCCGAGCTTGTCGAGCGCGCGCCCCCTGGTGAAGCCGGGCATCCCGTCCTCCACGACCAGCAGGCACAGGCCGTCCCGCCGGTTGCTGTCGTCCCAGGACGTGCGCGCCACGACGACCACGAGATCGGCGAGCAGGCCGCCGCTGATGAACGTCTTCGCCCCGTTGAGTACGTAGTTGTCGCCGTCCCGCACCGCGGCGGCGCGGATCCCCGCGAGATCGGAGCCGGTACCGGGCTCGGACATTGCGATGGCGGTGAGCAGCCGGCCGGCCGCGATGCCCGGCAGCCACCGCTTTCGCTGCTCGTCGCTGGCGTAGGCGAGGAAATAGGGCAGCACGACGTCGAGCTGGGTGCGGAGCGTGCCGAGCGTCACCAGCGCGCGGGCGGCCTCCTCCTGCAGCACGACGTTGTAGCGGTAGTCGTGCTGGGCTCCCCCGCCATACTCCTGCGGCACGGCCATCCCGATGACCCCGAGGTCGCCGAGCCGCTCGAACAAGTGCCGCGGGAGGTGCCCTGCCTTCTCCCAGTCGGCATAGTGGGGAACGATCTCCTTGGCGATGAAGCCACGGACGACTTCACGGAAAGCCTCGTGGTCATCGGTGAACACATTGCGGCGCAAGCGGTCTCTCCTCACCCGAGCGGGACGTCCACGACGGGAACGCCCGGTACCGGCGCGCCTCCGTACAGCGACTTGATGATCTCCGCGTACTTGGCGTTCACGTCCCGTCGGCGGACCTTCGACGTCGGCGTGAGCGCATCACCGCCTGGCAGCCAGATCTCGGGGACGATCGCGAACCTGCGCACTCGCTCCGGGCCGCTGAGCCGCGTGTTCGCCCGCTGGACGGCACCGCGGAGGGCTTCGGCCAGCCGGGGATCCGCCACCGCGGCGGGCAGCCCGGGCTCGCCGGTGAGCGCGGCGGCACCGCCGGGGTCGGCCGTGACCAGCATGGTGTTGTGCGGCTGCCCGTCGCCGATGCAGACCGCGACGGCGATCAGGTCGGACTCGGCGGAGATGGTGTTCTCGATCATCGCCGGCGACATGTTCTTGCCGGCCGAGTTGACGATGATCTCCTTCTTCCTGTCGACGATCGAGTAGTAGCCGTGCTCGTCGACGGAGACGATGTCGCCGGTGGCCAGCCAGCCGTCGGGGTCGACCGTCGTCGCGGTCAGCTCCGGCTTGTTGCGGTAGCCAGCCATCACCACCGGCCCGCGGACGAGCAGCTCGCCGTCCTCCGCGACCCGCATTTCGACACCGGGAACCGGGATACCGACCCGGTTCGGGCGGGGGGCGTCGCGCGGATTGCACAAGATGATGCCCGCCGACTCGGTCTGGCCGTAGGACTCGCAGATGTCGATGCCGGCCGCCGCGAAGAACCGCAGCGTCTCGGGCGCCAGCGGCGCCGCGCCGTTGTAGAGCAGCTCGGCGTCGTCGAAGCCGAAATCTACCCGGAGCTGCTTCAGCGGCCCGTTCAGGTACGGCCGCCAGCGGGTCAGGTCCCGGGCGTCCGGGGGCCGGCCGACGGCCCTCGCGTCGTGTACGCGCCCTCCGATGGCCAGCCCGGCGAGGGTCTCGGCCCGGCGCGGCTCGGGCAGTGCCGCGATCCCCTGTTCCATCATCACCTGGATCTTCCGCCAGATCCTCGGCACGGTCATGAAGAGCGTGGAGCGGGCCGCGGGAAGCGCGTTGAGCGCGGTTCGCCCGTCGGCGTGGTAGATGATCGTAGCGCTCATCACGATGGGCATGTAATAGGAGCACAGCCGGTCGCCGAGGTGCGCGAAGGGCAGGTAGGACAGGACGCGGCCGCGGTCGGGCAGCCTGCCGATCTCCTGCAGGCCGCGAATCTGCGCCAGCACGTTGTCGTGGGTGAGCTCGACGCCCTTTGGCGGACCCGTCGTCCCGGAGGTGTAGACGATCGATACTAGGTCGTGCGGCTCCCGTGCGGGCTCCTCCCCAACTGCGAGAGGGGTTCCCAGCCCGGTGAGCTCGTCGAACGCGATGTCGCCAGGACCCGCCTCGCGGTCGGCGCTCCCGCCGACCAGGACCAGCCCGGGATCCGTTTGCGCGGCCTGGCGGGCCGCGAGCAACACCTCGGCGAACGCGGGCTCGGTGATCACCACCCGCGCGCCGGAGTCCTCAAGAAGATAGGTGAGCTGCCCGGCTGGCGTGGAGTTGTAGAACGACACCGGCACCGCGCCCAGGTGGAGCACCGCGAGGTCGGCCAGGCCGGCCTCAACGCGGTTCGTCAGCATCAGCGCGACGACGTTACCGGCCCCGACGCCAATCGCGCGCAGCCCGCCGGCGACCTCGCGCACGCGGCGGTCGAGTTCTCCCCAGGTCATCGAACTCGTTCCGTCGCTGTGCCGCACCGCCTCGTCGTCACGGTACGCCGCGACCGTGATCGCGAACGCCTCCGTGATCGTGCCTGCCCTGAGGGCAACCGGAGCGTGCTGTGACAGCTCCATCGGCGTTCTTGTCATCGCACCTCACCAGCGTCACTACTGCATTTATGAGGCATAGCATCTCATAAAATCCTGGCACGTCAAGGCGCAAGCCTCCCCCTCTTGCGGAGCATACAACCGCGCGGATAGACTCCCCCTGGTAATTATGGTACAGGTCATCTCAAATATCTGGCAACGGCGCCCTGTCTGACCGGGTGTCTTCGGGAGCCATCAGGCCATACGTTCCGCAGCCGTGCCCTGAATACAGGCTAGGGAGTACCCACCTGCCGGCCCGAAGGAAGGAAAACCAATGAAGGTCCAGCTCTTCGCGATGCCCACCGTGCCGGCCACGCTCCAGGAGCGCGAGGAACTACGCCCGATCGGCCGCAACAGCGAGCGGTACCAGATGATGCTCGATGAGGTGCGTCGCATCTGCGTGGTGGCCGACGAGCTTGGCTACAACCAGTTCAGCACGACCGAGCACCATCTGCACTCGGAAGGCGGGGAGGCACTGCCGAACCCGCTGATGCTCTACACCGACCTCGCCGCCAGGACCGAGCGGATCCAGTTCTGCCCGAACTCGCTGGTGCCCGTCGCCGATGACCCGATCAGGATCGCCGAGGATATCGCGCTGTTCGACCAGATCACCCGCGGCCGGGTCGCGGTCAGCTTCGCCCGCGGCTACCAGAAGCGCTGGCTGCAGATCCTGTCCCAGGGCGGGAACACGTCGCTCATCGACGAGGAATCGGACCGCAAGAACCGCGAGGTCTACGACGAGTACCTGGAGGTCATCAAGAAGGCCTGGACCCAGGACGTGTGGGACCACGACGGCACCCACTACCAGGTGCCGTTCCCCTATCAGCAGGGCGTGACCGGCTGGGGCGGGGCGGAGTGGACGCGCCAGTTCGGCAGCCCCGGTGAGGTGGACGACACGGGGACCGTCCGGAAGGTGGGCGTCACCCCGCCGCCGTTCCAGAAGCCGCATCCCCAGATCTTCGTGCCGTTCACGCTGTCGCCGAAAACGCTGGTCAATGCGGCCAAGAACGGCTACGTCGCGATGATGTACGAAGGTCGTGCGGCGGAGTTCCTCATGTACGCCAGGCAGTACCAGCAGCTCAGCCAGGAGGCCGGCCGCGAAGCGGGCCTCGGCCAGGGCGTCGGCGCCGTCCGGTCGATCTGCCTCGGCGACACCTGCGACGAGGCGTTCGAGATCGCCGTCCAGACCGCGGCGTACGAGTACCACAACTACTTCAACAAGTTCGGGATGGGCGAGGTGTTCCGCACCCCGGAGGACCCGGCGGACCGCATGGTCATGTTCAAGGACGAGGCCGACGGCGCGAAGCGAATGATCGAGGCCGGGCAGCTGCTGTGCGGAACCCCGGACGATGTGAAGCGCCAGATGGAGCAGTTGCACAACTGTCACGCCCCTAACCGCGGCGAGGGCAGCCTCGAGTGGCTCTCGTGGACCTTCTTCTGCCAGGGAACCCAGCCCGCCGACGTCCAGTCGAAGCAGCTTGAGCTGTTCGCCAGCAAGGTCTGGCCCGCCTTCAAGGACTGACCTAGGCGGGTAGCGACAGGCCTGAGCGAGGGGTGGGGCTTGCCTGCGGCAGGCACCATCCCTCGTTCTTCTGCAGCGCTGGTCCCTCGCCCGCGCTAGGCGTTCGCCTCGTCGAACCGCTGGCGGGCGCGCTCGGCGACGGCCGGGTCGCCGAGCATGTACCGGACCGTGAGCGAGCGTTCGCGGATGCGCCAGCCACCGCGCTCGTTCACCAGGACGAAGCGGTACCGGCCGCCCACGGTAAGCTCCCGGGGCTCGCCGTCCACGGCGAGCTGGTGAACGGCACGCAGGTCGGCCCCGGCGACGGCCCGGTCCCCGGCGACCTCGACGACGTGGTTGGTGACCTGGTGGTGCGTGACGTCGTAGCCCTCAAGCGCGCGCCGGGCAAAGGGGAGGTAGTCGGCCGTCCTCATCTCGCGCGGTTCGGGCAGCGACGGGACGCTGATCAGGATCTCGTCGGTGAAGGCGTCCTGGAAGCGCCGCCAGTCCCGGTCGTCCTGTGCGCGTGCCAGCTCGGTGATGGCGCGGATGACCGCATACTCGTCCGCGAGTGCCCTTGGGCTGTCGTGCATGGTCCCTCCCGGCCGCGATCTGGTTTGGGCTGACCGCGGCTGCTCGTCAGGCGGCGGTTATCACAGGATCGCGACGGGCGTGACGGGGGAACCCGCCGATCCGGTGACCTTCAGTCCCGTCGCGCACAGCAGGAACTCCCAGACGCGGTGCGCGGCGCAGTGCGCCGCGAGCGGCTCCAGGTTGAACATCTCGCCAAGCGTCATGCCCACGTCCCGGATCATCACCATGTGAAAGGGGTGGCGGGCGCCCGCGTCCGGCTCCGCCGGCTGCACCTCCACGAGGTAGTTGTCGCAGGCCACCGCGGCCACCTCGTGCTCGGCAAGCCATGCGCAGCAAGACATGTCGAGTCCCGGCGCGGACCGTCCCATGTAGGTCCGCCGGTCGCCGGCGAGAAAGTGGCGGTACCACCCGGTCCGGACGACCAGGATGTCACCGCTACGCACCTCGACCCCCTGCCGCGCGGCGGCATCAGTGAGATCCCGCGCGGACACCGGCTCGCCCGCCGCCAGCGCGTCCACCCCCTTGAACGCGGCGATGTCGAGCAGCACCCCGCGCCCCACCAGGCGGGGCGCGACGTGGTCGAAGCCGTTGCGGGTGGCGCCGAAAGACGCCGTGACAGCGGTGGCAGGTACGCCGTTGTAAAGCAGCCCGTCATAGCCCACGTGCGTCAGTCCGTCCCACTGCGTGGCGCACTGAAGCGGCATGATGACGATGTCGTCCGTCAGGAGCATCCCGTCGCGCAGCGCCCCGTCTCCGGGGATCCTGGTCATCCGGTGGATCGGGTTGAACCGGCCGTGGCCGTCCTGCGGGCCGTTGTCGTCCAGCGGCATGGCCAGGTCGAAGAGGGTCCCGGTCCGCGCCGCCGCGACGGCGGCGGTGCGGACCTGGTCGGTGATCAGGTTGACCGTCCCGAGCTGGTCCCACGGGCCCCATCGGCCCCAGGTGCGCAGGTCGTCGCCGATTTTCCTGTACGTGGGCAGGCTCATCTGCGGATCAGCGCGTGGCTGCGTCCCTGGCCGCGGGCGGCTCCGGTGATAAACGCGACCTTGCCGTCAAGCAGTCTCATAACGCGTGAAATCCTTTCTGGGCCTCAGCGGAACTCGATGATTTCCAACAGGCAGTTCCCCTCGACCCGGACCGTGCCGACGCGCATCGGCCAGCCGGCGACCTCGAAGTCGACCAGGGTCCGTACCGGCTCGGCGCCGGCCCGCAGGAGCTCCGCCCACGACTCGGGCGCGTCGCGGACCCGGTAGGAGGCCACGTGCAGTCCGGGAAGGACGACATGCCCCGGCCCGCCGTGGGTATCCAGGTCGATGAACTCGACGCGGGCCCCTGGCCGCTCGCTCGTGGACTGAAGCATGACCGTGCGGAACCTGGTGGTTCCGGTCGCGCCGAGGACGCTGCCGAGCAGTTCCGCCTTAGCCTTGGTATACGTCTCGTCGGACAGGCGCTGCCAGCCGAGTGCGGTTTCCTGCAGGAGCGCTGCCTTCTCCGCATCCGGCACCACCGAGGCCAGGTGGTGGACGCCACCGACCGTTCCCGACACGCTCACCGTGCTCCCCCCTCGCCGCCGGAGCCTCCGCCCTCGGCACCCGCTCCAGGCACCGGACGGAGCCGGGCGCGCAGCGCCCTCTTGTCGATCTTCTCGGTCGCGGTCATGGGGACGTCCGAGCGGAACTCGACCGACTTCGGCGTCTTGTAGCCCGCCAGCCTGCCACGGACGTGGGCGATGAGCGCGTGCTCGTCCACCGCCATCCCCTCGCGGACCGTGATCACCGCGTGCACGATCTCTCCCCAGTGCGGGTCCGGGATCCCCAGCACAGCGGCGCGCTCGACGGCGGGGTGCGCCTGCAGCACGTCCTCCACTTCCCGCGGGTAGACGTTCTCACCGCCGCTGATGATGACATCGCTCTTGCGGTCGACGATGGTGAGGAATCCCTCTACGTCAAGGACGCCCAGGTCACCCGTGTGCAGCCAGCCGCCGACGAGGGCCCGCTCGGGTGCGTGCGCACCCAGGTAGCCCTTGATGACACCGGGCCCGCGGACCAGGACCTCGCCGACCTCCCCCGGCCCGGCGGGCAGTCCCTCCTCGGCCCGGAGTCCCAGCTGGTAGCCCTGCATCGCCCGCCCGGCGGTCCGCAGCTTCCCTGGCCCTGGGCCGGCGACGTGATTTTCCGGCGGGAGGGTCACGCACGCCGACGTCTCCGTCGAGCCGTACCACTGGCGCAGGCAGCTGCCGAACAGGCCGAGCGTCCGATCGAGCAGGCTCGGGTCGATGGCGGCCCCGCCGTAGGTGATGGACCGCAGCGTCGCGGGCGTCCCCCGGTGCTCCTCGTAGTGCTGGCAGACACCGCGAAGCACGGTCGGCACGAACTGGGTGTGGGTGATCTCCGCGCCGGCCAGCCGGTCGACTATGCCGCCGACCGTCGTCCGCCGCATGACGTGGTTCGTCGCCCCGTAGAACATGAACGCGTAGGCGAGGTTCGAGCCGACGTGGAACATCGGCAGCGAGGCGAGGAACCGGTCGTGGTCCCCGATCCGCAGCTCGGCGTCGAACGCCACGACCCTCGCGAAGATGTTCCCGTTCGACACCAGCGCGCCCTTCGGCTTGCCGGTCGTGCCGCTGGTGTAAAGCGCCGTGGCCACGGCGTCATAGTCCAGGTCGTCCACCGGGCCGCCCGGCTCGTACCTGGCGATCTCGCGCTCGTAGGGGGCGCCGTGCCCGTCGGTGCCGAGAAACAGCGAGTCCTTCGCAGACACCAGGCTGGCGGGCTCCGCGAGCTCCCGGCCATGGATCAGCATGACCGGCTCGGCATCACCGTAAATCGCTTGCAGTTCCACGGTACTGAGCCGGTAATTGAGCGGGACGAGGATCGCGCCCGCCCGCTGGCACGCCACCTGGATCTCGAACAGCTCTGGCTCGTTGTAGGCCAGGACCGCGACCCGGTCGCCGTGGCGCACGCCGCGGGCCGCAAGCAGCCGGGCCAGTTGGCTGGCCCGCTGATGGCATTCACCGAAGGTGAACGCCGTCTCCTCGCCGACCGCGCACAGCCGGGCCGGCACCCGGCCGGCGCTGTGCCGCAGCAGATCGGGAACCTTTGCGCTCATCTGGTCCCCGCCGGGGGCGCTGACCAGGCCTGTGCCCTGCGCCGCGCGCGTTCGATGAGGCCGATGTCGCCTATGTGATAGCGCTTGCTGAACGAGCGCCCGGCGATGAGCCAGCCCCGGTCTGTCCGGTTGAGTGTGAAGTGGTATCGGCCGCCGACCGTGATCGTCTCCGCCGCGTCCCCGTCATTGAGCTGATGGTAGGCGCTGACGTCCACGTCAGCGGACGCCTCGTTCCCGTCGACCCACACGACATGATTGGTTAGCTGATGGTGCGTGACGTCGAACGCATCAAGCGTCTCCCGAATCATCTCGACGTACTCGCGCCCCGACATGCGGACCAGCTCGGGGTTCAGCGGCTTGTTCACCAGGACGGAATCGTCAAGCAACTCGACATAGGAATCCCACTGCCTGCTGTCCTGCGCCTGGGCGGAACGGGACACCAGTTGCACGATCTCGCGTTCGGCGAGAACCCGGTCAAGATCATCCGGCACCTGAAAGCCCTCCTTTGACTACTTGGCGATCGGGTCGACTGGCCATCTGCCGGTCAGCCCGCCATAACGATGCCCCCGTTGACGCTGAGCACCTGACCGGTCACGAAGGACGCGGTGTCCGAGGCGAGGTACACGACCGCGGCGGCCACTTCCTCCGCCTTACCGAGCCGACGGAACGGGACAGCGCGGATGAGCGCCGCCCGGACCCGCTCCGGCTGGGCCGCGAGCAACGGGGTGTCCGTCGGTCCTGGGCAGACGCAATTCACGGTGATCTCGTACCTGGCCATCTCACGGGCCAGCGACTTGGTGAAGGCGATCACCCCGCCCTTCGTCCCCGCGTAGACGGTCTCACCGCCGCTGCCGACCCGGCCCGCGTCGCTGGCGACGTTGACGATGCGCGCGTTCCGCCCGGCGGCCACTATCGGTTCGAGGAAGGCCCTGGTCACGCGGATCGTCCCGAGAAAGTTGATCTCGGTCAACTCGACCCAGAAGTCATCGGTGTTATCCATGAACGCCTCGTTGCGATCCCAGCCCGCGGCGTTCACCACGACATCGACCGGGCCACTTTGCTTGGTTACCTGGTCGCGCACGGTGAGGATGGTGTCTTTGTCACGGAGGTCAGCGACCATCCCAGACAGCCGGCCCGTGGCGTCGCGGGACACCGCAGAATCCAGCCGGCTGCCGTCGCGGTCCACGCCGATGACGGTCGCGCCCGCCGTCACGAGCGCGTCAGCCACCGCCCAGCCGATCCCCGACGCGGCACCGGTGACCAAGGCTGTCTTACCCTTGAAGTCCATTCGCTTCCTCCCTAGTTCGGTACCCCGCCTGCGGATTCCCGTACCACGGTGGCGATCGCGGCGAGCTTGCCGTCAGGTCGCGTGACGCGCACCTGCACGGTCGCGACCGAACGGCTGAGGTTGAGCACCTGCGGCACGAAGCGAATGTCACCGACCAGGCGGACCGGCCTGAGGTAGGTGACCCGCACCGACGACGTGGTGAATCCGGGCTGCCCGACGGCTGAGGTGGCGGCGACCTCGGCGCAGCAGAGCACGACGCCGCCGTGCAGCACGCCGCTGACGTTCCCGAGCTCCGGGCATCCCGGGAGGCGGAGGGCGGAATGGTCGCGGAACTCAAGCCCAAGCAGGTCCGGCAGCGTGGATCCGCCAGGCGGCCGGGCCGGCCCCGGCGTGGCTGGCGGGGGCGTCGCCCTCGCGAGGTAGCGCTGGCGCTGGCTGCCGATCGCGATCAACTGGCCGTCCTCGCTGCGAAGCTCGCCGGCCCCCAGCCCGCCGCGCCGGCCTATCTGCACCGGGCGGGCCGTTGCCATGACGCGGGACCCGTCAGCGGGAGGCCCCGTGCAGAAGTCGACGGAGATCTCCGTCGTCACGCCCCAGGAGTCCGGCTCCGGCCTGGCTGCCAGCACCGCCGAACCCACGCCGACGTCAATGAGCACGCCGAGGCCACCGCGCACGGGGACGCCGGCCCGGTCGAGCATCCACGGCCCCGTCATCATCGTTGTCGTGGTGGCGCCGTCCGCCGCCAGTTCCGTCGGGGCCATGTGAAAGACCCGCTCGGCTCCGGTAAAGACCGCGGGCAGCACTATCCCGGCCGACGCGTTCGCGCTCATCCGCCCTGCCCTGTCCGCCCCGGCCCGACGACATGACCCGGGCATTCAGCGGGTGCCCGCCCCGACACGTCATCGATGTCGGCCCCCTCCCCGCCTGCTGTGCCGGAAGAGGTCCGGCCGGCGAGGCAGTTAATTTAGAGTCAGTTCGTCGCAAATATAGAGGCCGGGATGGCCTCAGGTCAATTCATGGCCCGCGCCGGGCCGGGCCGGGCCGTACGGGGTGGTGGCGGGAGCGCACGCAAGGGCGGCGGCGAGGGGAATCTCCGGCCGAGACGAGTGCGAAGGCCAGCAGATCAGCCGGGGAGACTGGCTGGGCCGACGCGGGTCAGGCTGATGGCGGCGTCGGTAATCATCTGGGCGTCATAGGGGCCGTCGGGCCGGTACCAGCGGGAGATCCAGATGCACATGCCGAGCAGCAGCCGCGCGACGACCACGGGGTCGGCCTTGTCAAGGTCTCCCGCTTGCATCGCCTGTGTGACGACAACCACCCAGAGTCCCTCGTACTCGCGGCTCCAGCGGTGCCAGCGCGCGACGACGTCGGGGGGCAGGTCGCCGCCGCCGAAGAAGACCGGCATGTAGAGGCGCATCCGGATGGCGGCGTCGACTTGCAGCTGGATCATCTCGCGGAGCCGGTCGCGTGGCTTGGCAAACTCGTCGAGTACGGCGTGCGCCCGTTCAGTCAGCTCGCGGGTACCGCGTTCGAAGAGTATGCCGAGCAGGTCTTCCTTCGTGGAGACGGCGCGGTACAGGGTGGCACGCGATACCGACAGGCGCTCCGCGGCGTCGGGGATGGACACAGCGTCCCTGCCGCCCTCGGCGTACAGGTCTGCCACGACGTCCGCGACCGCATCGAGGTCGATGTCAAGGCGCGGCCTGCCTCGCGCCCGCGTGCCGTTGACCGCCGGCTCTTTCCGCGCTTCGGCCATCAGTCTGCCTCCGATTGGTGTCTGGGCCCGGTGCACCCGCACGGTGGGGCCGCTTCGCGTTGCTTGAGAAGTAGTTTTAAGATTAGCCGTCTTACTACTTGACCTGGCCGGCTGGCCAGGCCGGCCGTCAGGCCTGCGCCGCGACTCCGGAGGCGAGCAGCCGGTCGGCCTCGGTCACCCCGGCGTCGAGCAGCACGTCCCTGGTGTGCGCGCCCGGCGCGACGGGCGGCGTCGGCTGGGCCAGCAGGGTGCGGCTGAACCGGGGGCGGATGCCGGCTGGCGGATCCCCCCGACGTCGGTGAACGTCTTCCTCGCCGCCAGGTGCGGGTGATCGGGTGCCTCGGTGAGCGACAGCACGGGCGCGACGCACGCGTCACTGCCGGCGAACGCCTCGGTCCACTCGGCGCGGGTACGAGAGGAGAACGCGTCCGCGATGGCCTTGCGCAGCCCGGGCCAGGTCGCGGGGTCCCCGCGGTCGCCGAGCGCGGCCGGGTCGAGGCCAAGCCGGCCGAGCAGCTCGGCGTAGAACTTGGGCTCAAGCGCGAACGCCATGTACTGCCCGTCGGCGGTCGCGTAGGTGTCGTACCAGGGGGCGCCACCGTCGAGAAAATTCACCCCGCGCTCGTCCCGCCACCGCCCGGAGGCCATGAGGCCGTGCAGGATGCCGGTCAGCGAGCTCGCGCCGTCCACGATCGCCGCGTCAACCACCTGGCCACGGCCCGAGCGTCCCGCTTCCCAGACCGCCGCCAGTACGCCCATCGCCAGGAAAAGCGCGCCGCCGCCGAAGTCGCCGACGAGGTTGACCGGCGGAACCGGCGACTGCCCGGCACGGCCCACCGCGCCAAGCGCGCCAGTCACGGCGACGTACTCGATGTCGTGGCCGATGACGTGGCCGGCCGTGGGCGCCAGCGGCCCGGACTGGCCCCATCCGGTCATCCGCCCGTAAACGAGCCTCGGGTTGACCTGCCAGCAGTCCTCGGGCCCGAGTCCGAGCCGTTCGGTGACGCCGGGGCGGAATCCTTCTAGCAGCACGTCCGCGCTGGCGATCAGCGTGCGCACCACGGCCGCGCCCTCCGGCGCGCGCAGGTTCACCACGATCGACCGGCGGTTCCTGCGCAGCACGTCCTTCTCCGGCGTCACCGCGCTCGCGCTCCTGCCAGGGCGCTCCACGCAGACCACGTCCGCCCCCAGGTCAGCCAGGAGCATCGCGGCGTACGGGCAAGGGCCGATGCCCGCCAGTTCCACCACCCGCAGGCCCGCGAGCGGTCCAGAGTTATCCACGGAAAGCCCCCACATCAGGATCGTTGGCCTCATCAGCGTCGCTGGCGGTTCTCACCCTAGTGCTGTGCGGCACGGCGCTCCTCTTCACGGTTCCCCGGCGGTTTGACCCAGGCAGGCCAGGGTCGTAATTTATGAGACGTGATGATTCAATATAAGATGGGAAAGAGTGCGGGGCCAAGCGCTCACCCGCGCCAGCGGAGGAAAATCGCGTGACTGCCGAGTACGAGTCGCTTGTGGTGTTCGAGAAGGACGCTGTCGTCGAGATCCGGCTCAACAGGCCGGAGCTGCTCAACCGGTTCGACGCGCAGCTTGAGACCGAGCTGGTCGCCGCGCTGCGCACGGTTGCCGCCGACCCGGCCGCGCGCGCGGTCGTGCTGCTCGCGGAGGGCCGCGCGTTCTCAGCCGGCGGCGACTTCGGGCTGATGCGCCAGGCCAACTCCGATGCCGCGGTGCGCCGTGCCGCGCTGCAGCGGGCGCGCGACCTGCTGAACGCCCTGTGCCACCTGCCGCAGCCGCTGGTGACGGGGGTGCAGGGCGCGGCGATCGGCCTCGGCGCGACCGTACCGCTCGGCGGTGACGCGGTGGTGGCCTCAAGGAACGCGGTCATCGCGGACCCGCACGTCGCGATGGCGCTGGTGGCAGGCGACGGGGGCACCGTGTTCTGGCCCCAGTCCGCGGGGATGCTGCGCGCGCGGCGGTACCTGCTCACCGGCGATCCGCTCGACGCGGCAACCGCGTATGAGTTCGGCTTGGTCACCGACCTCGTGGATGACCCGGGTCAGGTCGCGCCGAGGGCGCGGGAGATCGCGGCGAAGATCGCGAGCCTGCCGCCGCTGGCCGTCCAGGGGACTAAGGCGGCGCTCACCCAGCTCACCCGCCAGCGGGCCGGCGAGGTCGCGGAGACCGCGCTGCTCGCCGAGGGAGACACCCTCGCATCGGCGGACCTGATCGAGGCCATCGCGGCCTTCAAGGACAAGCGCCCCGGCTCGTACACCGGCCGCTGACCGCGTTCAGGACCGTCGAGGACCACCATCGAGACGCACGCAAGGAGCCGCCATGGACACGCATTCGAGGTTTAGCGACGAGCAACTGGCCTTCGGGTCGGCCGTCCGCGAATTCTGCCAGCGCGAGCTCGGCACCAGGGAACAGCGTGCCGCCTACGCCGACCACGGCCAGGAGGCGCACAGCCCGCGGTTCTACGCCAGGCTGGCCGCCACCGGCTACATCGGCGTCAGCCTGCCCGAGGAGTACGGCGGCAGCGGCGGCGGGCAGATCGAGCAGTGCCTGCTGTTCGAGGAGCTGTGGCGCGGCCTTGCTCCGGTGTACGGTGCGGGAACCTCGCACACCGTGGCCGGCATATACAAGAGGTTCGCCGGCGAGGACCAGAAGAAGCGCATGCTCGGCGCGATCTCGGCCGGCACCGTGACGTCGATCAGCATCTCCGAGCCGCAGGCCGGCTCGGACGCCGCCGCCATCGCGTGCAAGGCCGAGCGCGTCACCGGCGGGTACCGGATCAACGGCCAGAAGACCTGGTGCTCGGCCGCTCAGTTCGCCAGCCAGATCCTCGTCGTCGTCCGGACGGGCCGCGGGGACAGGCCGCACGACGGGCTCACCATGCTCGAAGTACCGGCGGACGCCAAGGGAGTCGAGATCCGCCCGATCCCGACCATGGGCGGCAGCGAGGTCAACGACGTCTACCTGACCGACGTGTTCGTGCCGGTTGAGGCGGTCGTCGGACGGCCCGGCGAAGCGTGGCACCAGCTCATGGCCGGGCTTAACGGCGAGCGCCTGGTATGCGCGGCGCAGGGCCTTGGGATGGCCCAGCGGACCTTCGATGACTTGCTCGGCTACCTCAAGGTGCGCACCCAGTTCGGGCAGCCGGTCGGCACGTTCCAGGCGGTGCGGCACCGGATCGCCACGCTGGCGATCGAGATCGAGGCGGCCAGGTCACTGACCTACGACACCGTCTACCGGGTGCATCACGGCATCGGCGACCCGGAGGACCTGGTCCGGCTGACTTCGATGGCCAAGGTCAAGGTGACGGAGACCGCGAAGCAGGTGGCACTTGAGGGGGTCCAGCTTATGGGCGGCTACGGGTACGCTAGCGAGTTCGGCATGGAGCGGCAGCTGCGCAACGCGATCGCGCCGACCATCTACGCGGGGACCAACGAGATACAGCGGGAGATCATCGCCTCCACCCTCGGGCTGCGCTGACCCCTCGGACCGCGCTGGCACGCGCCTCCCTGGCAGCGCGCTGGGGCGGGCTGGCCTGATGGCCAGTCCGGCCCCAGCGTCCGTCAACCCCCGCGCCCGTCAGGCCCGGCGACCCGCCGCGGTCACTGGCCCTTCCAGGCCGGCACCCGCTTCTCGACGAAGGCCCGTGCGCCCTCCGCGGCGTCCGCCGAGGACCGGACCCGGTCCGTGTGCGGGGCCTGCCGGGTGAACGCCTCCTCAAGCGGCCAGTCCGCCGAGCGGTCCACGAGGAACTTCGCGGTCCGGACCGCCAGCGGGGCGTTGGCGGCAATGACGGAGGCCAGCCGCCTTGCCTCGGCCCCCGCCGTGCCCGGCGGCACGACGCGGTTGACCAGGCCAAGGTCGAAGGCGCGGCTCGCGCTAACCGGCTCACCGGTCACCACGATCTCCATGGCGACAGCGTGGGGAATCCGGCGCGGCAGCCGCAGCACGCCCCCGGCGGACGCTACCAGGCCGCGTTTCACCTCGGGCAGGCCGAACTGCGCGTCCGCCGCAGCGACGATCAGGTCGCAGGCGAGGGCGATCTCAAAGCCCCCGCCGAGCGCCTTCCCCTCCACCGCCGCGATCAGCGGTTTGGCCGGGGGCCGTCCGGTGATGCCGAACGCGCCGCGCTCCCGGGTGACCGGGCGGTGACCGCCGGCGGCGAAGGCCTTCAGGTCCATGCCCGCGCTGAACACGCTCCCGGCCGCGGCGAGCACGCCGACCGCGACGTCATCGCGGGCGTCGAACTCGTCAAGTGCCGCCGAGATCGCCTCGGCCATTGGCAGGTCGACGGCATTTCGCACGGAGGGACGGTTCAGCGTGATGACCGCGACCTTGTCCGCGACATCGATCAGGACGGTGTCGCTCACCGCGGCGCCATCCTGATCGCCCCGTCCAGCCTGACGGTCTCGCCGTTGAGCATGCCGTTGTCGATGACGTGCAGTGCCAGCTTGGCGTACTCCTCGGGCTGGCCGAGCCGACTTGGGTGCGGCACCGTCTTCGCCAGCGAGTCGCGAACGTCCTGCGACAGGCGGCCAAGCAGCGGCGTATCGAACGTGCCGGGAGCGATCGTGACAACCCGGATGCCCTTGCTTGCGAGGTCACGGGCGGCGACGATCGTCATCCCGACGATGCCCGCCTTGGCCGACGCGTACGGGATCTGCCCGATCTGACCCTCGAAGGCGGCCACCGACGCGGTCAGCACGCACACGCCGCGGTCCCCGTCAAGGACGTCGTTGCCGGCCATCCGGGCCGCCGCGAGGCGCAGCACGTTGAAGGTGCCGATCAGGTTGATCCCGATCACTTCTGAGTAGAGCTCAAGAGAGCCGGGGCTGCCGTCCTTGCTGACGAGGCGGACCGCGCCACCGCGGCCCGCGCAGTGGACAAGGACACGCAGGGGACCGCGGCTCTGCGCGGCGTCCAGGGCGGCGTTAACCGCGCCGGGGTCGCGGACGTCGGCCGGGGCAAAGACGGCCTGGTCACCTAGTTCCTTCGCCGCCGCGGCACCGTCGGAGCCGGGGAGGTCGGCGATGACAACGCCGGCCGCCCCCGCATCGAGGAGGCGGCGGGCGGTAGCGAGCCCGAGGCCGGACGCGCCGCCGGTGACGAGCGCGGAGATCCCGTTGATCCGCAATGCTGCTCCCTTCAGAGCGGTTAGCTGGTCAGAGCCGCTCGATGATCGTGGCGTTGGCCATGCCACCGGCCTCGCACATGGTCTGCAGGCCATACCGTCCGCCGGCCGCCTCAAGCGCGTTGAGCATGGTGGTCATCAGCCGGGCACCGGACGCGCCGAGCGGGTGCCCCAGCGCTATCGCGCCGCCACGCGGGTTCAGCTTCTTGTAGTCGGCGGAGAAGTGCGCCGCCCAGGCGAGCGGGACAGGCGCGAACGCCTCATTGACCTCGTAGTGATCGATGTCATCCAGCGACAAGCCCGACTTGCTCAGCACCTTCTCGGTGGCCGGGATGGGGCCGGTGAGCATGGTGATCGGGTCGTCGGCGGCCAGGGCGAACGCGTGGAATCGGGCGCGAGGCCGCAGGCCCAGTTCCTTGGCGCGCTCATCGCTCATGATCAGCAGCGCGCTCGCCCCGTCGGTGAGCTGCGAGGAGTTGCCTGCGGTGATGTGCCAGCCGGCCTCAGGGAACCGCGCGCTCATCTCTTCCGTCTTGAACGAGGGCCGCAGCGTGGCGAGCTTCTCCGCGGTGGTGCCGGAGCGGATGGTCTCATCCCTGCTCACCACCGTGCTGTCCGGGGTGGTGACCGGGACGATCTCGGCGGAGAAGTCGGTCGCGGCGGCAAGCTCGTGGGACCGAGCGGAGAACTCGTCGAGCTCTAGGCGACCGAGCCGGTACCGGGCAGCGACAAGCTCGGCTGACACGCCCTGAGGCACCAGACCTGGCGCGTACCGCTCGGCCACGGAGGGGCCAAACGGGTCCATGCCGATGCGGGCGGAAAACATCGGGATTCGGCTCATCGACTCAACGCCGGACGCCACAACGACGTCGCAGGCTCCGGCGATGATTGCCTGCGCCGCAAAGTCCGCTGCCTGCTGGCTGGACCCGCAGGCCCGGTTGACCGCGACGGACGGGACGTGCTCGGGAAGCCCGGCGGCAAGCCAGGCCCAGCGGCCGACCGGCCCGGACTGCTCCCCCGCCTGGCTCACGCACCCGGCGATCACGTCGTCAACGCTGCCCGGGTCGATGTCATTGCGCTCGAACAACTGCCGGTACACCTGGCCGAGCAACTCGACCGCGTGCAGCGAGGACAGCGCCCCGCCTGGCTTGCCGTCGCTTGGCGGCTTACCCTTGCCCATCGGGGACCGGACCGCGTCCACGATGACCGCGCTTCGCGTCATACTGCTCCTCGTCTCGCCGATTGCGTCCGCGTCCTGGCTGACTGACAGTCTGCCAGCGCTGCTCGGGTACGCGTCATTTTTGATTCACTCCATCTCAAATATAACAGGAGCGGGCCCGGGGTCAATTCCGGGTAGGCCGGCACCACCTCAGCGGAGCTCCACCCGGCCGCCGCGCCGCAGCCAGCCCATCATGAACGGCGGCTAGATACGGCAGTGCGCATCGCGTAGGGCGGCCGGGCGGCCGGGACGGGACCGAGGTAGGCGTCGCCGGTCAGGTGGCACCAGGCGGGCAGGTGGAGTGGCCCGGCCGGGTCGGAGGCGACCAGGTGGATCACCGTTCCGGCGGACAGCCCGGAGATGCGCGCCCGCAGTTCCAGCAGCAGGCGCACGCAGGCGCGGTCGCCGCCGTCGATGACGACGGGATCACGAGGGCGGGGTCAGGCGGGCGTCCGCTCTGCTGCCTGGGCCCGGGCCGGTCACGCGCTGGCCCCTGCGGCGACGGGCAGCCCGGCCAGGCGCCAGCCGGGCAGCCCCCGTCCAGCGGCCGGGCAGAGAACCCGCGCGCCCGCAGCAACCGGACCGCCTCCGGGGCGAACACGCAGTAGCGGCCGCGGCAGTAGGCGACGATGTCGGTGCCCGCGGGGATCTCAGCGAGCCGGGCGGCGAGCTGGTCGTGCGGCACGCCTACGCAGGGCGCCGAGTGGATCGCGGCGTACCGGCACTGGGAACGGTAGGGAGCCCAGGCGGATGAGCGACCGAAGGCAGCCCCGCATCCACGGACACGTCTGCCGCCGACCTGCCCGACTGGATCGCCACGCTGCCCACGGCCGGCAAGGGCAAGTTCCTCACCATGGTCGCCGACGGCGAGGGACCAGAGGTCCACGCCCTCCTGCTGCGACGATTCCGTGGCAGTCTCCTGACCCGGAACTTCGCGCTCCGTCCGAGTCGGGTAAACATTTGAGCGCGCTCACACGCTGAAAAGTATACGTTTTAGCGTGCTTGCCAACTAAAACGTATACGGTAAGGGCCGTAGCGAGCATTCGGGGGATTACCATGCCGACGAGGATCGGGCAGATCGCCCAGGAGATCGCCCGGATGAATCCGTGGTGGCGGTCACCGGACTGGGCCGAGGCCGATCATGACCTACGCGAGGTACGGGACAGCGGCCTGGGGTACCGGTCACAATGCCTGGACAACCTGCAACCAGGCGGCTTGTACTTGCTGCGCGGCCCGCGCCGGGTGGGGAAAACCGTGAGCGTCAAGTTAGTAACCACCCGCAACGTGCTCGATTGCACAGACCCGGCTGACGCATGGGCCGTTCCCGCCGGAATCCTGGCCGCTCTCGTCGACACCTGATCCTCGCGCGTGGGCCATCGCCGACCTAAAATCCCCGGCCATCCGGCGGCGAAGCTCTGGCCTGCCGCGATGGCGACCACGACACGTTCACCGTCCGCTTCCTGCAACTGCGGTCCAGGCACGAGCGCAAACTATTGCTCCAAGATCGCCCACAGCCAGATTTCCCAGCACCTGTAAAAAGCGAGATGCGGCCCGATGCCGGGGCTCAACAGGGAGCCCCGTGATTTGTCCTGGTCGGGTTCGACAACAAGGCAATCGGGGACAACGCAGGCTCGGCATCCCGAAGGCACGACCAGAGCCAGCCAACCGAGCGCTTCACCAGCAGGAATCGCGAAGCGTGTCGGCATCTCCTGCCCACTCTGATCGCAGGTACTACATTGCGCCGCCCCCAGACGCCTATACCTTTACCGACGATCCCCACAGCGTCTCCCGGCTGCGACGGGATTCGGCTGCTGGTTGAGCGGCGGCGCTGATCGTTTCGATCTCCTTCCCGGACAGGTCATATCGCGGCCGCCGGGTTTCTTCGAGGTGTGGGAGCGAGCGTGTGCCTGGGATGCTGTAGTAGGGGTGCAGGGCCTTGTGGATCAGCGTCTCACATAGGCCAGCCCGTAGGAGTCGGCGGTGTGGTTGAAGCCGACGCCGTGGGCGGCGCAGACACCACCCGACCGGTCTCGGTTGCGGGGGTGTCAGCATCGAGCAGCTAGCTACGCCTCCCGGTTCGCCATGATGAACTCATTGAATGCACCCGGCTTCAGCGTCCACCCCGCCCAAGCCATCGCCGAGCAGGGCAACAGGGTGCGCGTCATACGCACCCTGCGAGGGATCGACCTGCTCCGGGCCGCCGCGACGCTGTTCTCCGCGATATCGCGGACATCTTACTTTCCAGAGCCGCCAGGGTCCGTTCCACATCCCGGAGACCCGGCCTGGACGGCGACGTGCCCTTGCGCGGCCGCACCGCAGCGACCTGCTTTCCGTCTGCTCGCGCCGGGCTGGAACAGCTCATTCTGCCCGGACGTCCTGCCCTCCGGCGGCGACATAATCCGCAGTGGCCGTGTTAATAGACTCGCGCTGATCCCGCAATGCCTGTTCGCGGGTTGCAGCCGACCGGCGCATCGTCCCGTAGATCGGTTCCAGCGAGCCCTGGAACCGCGGCATGACCTCGGTGGCGAACATCTCCAGAGAACGGCTGGTGGCCTCGGGCGAGGCCCAGTCGGTGTGATTTATCAGGAGGCATCCGAACCCGCCTGATCGGTCCACGAGCCGACTGATGAATTCCGCGGCGTCGTCGGGCGTTCCGATGCACGCGAACTTCACGTCATCGCACACGAACGACAAGATCTCTTCGATCGTTTGCGGCGGCCTGGTGCCCGCTTCCGGCTCCATCCACGCGAAGTCGCGCCCCGCGACCGTCGCGGCGTACTCCACGTACCGCGGGAATCCGTGCATCACCTCTCGGCGCGCCTGTTCCCTGGTCTCGGCGACGTGGATCGGGGCAGCGATCCGCCACGTCGCACGATCGGCGGCTCGCCCTGTGGAAGCAGCCTGCTCTTCGACGACACCCCAGTGACGATCCAGCGCAGCGAACCCCCTCGCGGTCGTGGCGGCTATCGAGACCAGCCCTGCCCCGTACCGGCCGGCCATGGACGGGCCGAACGGCGACTCCATCGCCGTGAACGCGAAGTCCATCGTGGGTTCGGAGTAAGGCCTCAGTTGCAAGATGGCGTCGTCCAGGGTGTACCAGCTGGACTTTGCCGTGATCGGCTCCGGCGAGGTTATCAGGTGGTGGACGACGTCCCACGCTTCCCGCATCATCGACCTCGTCTCGGACATCTTGATGCCGAGCATCGCAGCGTCGTGCGGCAGTGAACCTGGCCCCACGCCGAGGATGACCCGGCCGAAGCTCAGGTGATCAAGCAGGACCGCCCGGGTGGCTACCATGAACGGGTTGTGGTAGGGCAGCGACACCGCGCCCAGGCCGAGCCGGATGCGCGAGGTTCTGGCCGCCGCGGCGGACAGGAACACTTCGTTCGATCCGATCATTTCGAAGCCGCCGGAGTGGTGCTCCCCCACCCACGCCTCCTCAAAGCCCAGGCGCTCGATCAACTCGATCGTCTCAAGGTCGCGCTGCAGAAGCCGGGTTGGATTCTGGGGGACGTGGTGGAACGGCGGCAAGAACATCCCGAACCGCATCCGCCGTGGTGCTGCCGACGTCATTGCGTCCTCTTCTCTCCCGCCGAGCCTGGTGTACCGATTATTGGATGGAGCGGGCCGACCTGTCAAGGCATTCTACGTCCTAAGTATCATGTCGCACAGCTAATGAGCCAGCGCCAGCGACAAGACCACTGCGGCGGCCCCAGCAGCAGGTCGAGCGCTTGCGGGACATAAGACAATATACATATTATGCCTTGACGTGGCTGGCGGTGTCGCAGAAAAGGCTATCGGCGGGAAGCTGGAGGGCTGTCATGCGGACAGGACGGCGAGTCAGCTTCGCGGGCGCCGGCTTGCCTCTGGATCTATCAGCCTACGACGTGCCGAATCCGCCAGCCGATGGCTTGCTCGTCCGGGTCCAGATGGCGGGAGTGTGCGGCACCGACGTACACCTGCTCGACGAAGACGCCCCCGTCCCGCAGGCTGGCGTCGCGATGGGGCACGAAGGCGTCGGGAGCGTCGAGCAGCTGGGCGAGCTGGTCACGTCAGACTGGGCGGGTCAGCCGCTGCGCGCGGGGGATCTCGTATTCTGGAACCCGGCGGGCCGCTGCGGGCGTTGTCATCTGTGTTGCACGCGGCCCCAGGGCATCACATGCGCGAACATGCCGTGGCCGCCAAGCGTTTCGGCGCCGAACGCGGCGGCATTCCAGGACTATGCGACCCTGTCAGGCTCCGTCCCCGTCTACCGCGTACCCGATGACACGCCGCCGGACGCCATCATCGCATTCGGGTGCGCGATGCCCGCCGCCCTCGGCGGGTTCTCCAAGCTCGGGAGCATCAACGCGGGTGACGTCGTCGTCATCCAGGGATGCGGTCCCGTCGGACTTGCGGCGACGATGCTGGCTGCCCTGAGCCCGGCAAGTCAGGTCATCGTCATAGGAGGCGGCCGGCGGCGTCTGGGCGCGGCAAGGAGTCTAGGCGCAACATCCGTCATCTCGATCGAGACAACCGGCACTGACGACCGAAAGCGTGCCGTCGACGACCTCACGCACGGGCACGGAGGCGATGTGGTGATCGAGGCGGCGGGCCAGCTGCCCGCGTTCGCCGAGGGTCTGGACCTGCTCGCCTATAACGGGCGGTACTTGATACTAGGCTTGTTCGCCGGCTCCGGGAGCGTTGCGGTGAACCCTTTCCGGCTCAATAACCGCAATCTCAGCCTCATCGGATGCTATGCCGCGGTGCCTGCCGCGCACCTGAAAACCATCCAGCTGATCCAGCGCCACCATAACGGCCTGAAGCTCTCCCGTCTCGTCAGTTCCCGATTCCCGCTGGGGGAGGTGACGTCCGCGATCCAGGCGATGCGGGAAGGCCAGGAGATCAAGGTCGCGGTCATGCCCGCTGCGGGCTGAGCGGCGCGCCTGCAGTGAAGCTAACTCAAGCCGGCCCGCGCAAGGCGGTCAGCTCAGCGACGGAGGAGCAGGTGCCGCAAGCCGCAGAAACGCGGGAGGTCCGTGAGCCTGTCAGTCTCCTCACCGTGGAGGGCTACCCGACGACCGTTCCGGACAGCGCCCGCTCGATCGCCCGAGGTTCTGATCCGGCATTACGAGACCATGGTCGCGACACGTGAGCTTGATGAGGAGTTCGTGAACTTGGGCCCACATTGATCGAGCCAGTCACCTACCGCATCGGCCCGCACACTACTTCCGACGACCCGGGCCGCTATCGCTCGCTGGCAGAGGTCACGAGCTAGGAGGCCCGGGACCCGATCCTCCGGCTGCGCGGCTACCTTGCCCATCGTGAGCTGTGGTCCGACGAGATAAGCAGGAATGCGCAGGGCAAGGTCGCGGAACTGCGGCGGCTACATCAGGCGATCTTCGGGACCCCTGCTCCGTCGCCGCTGAACTGCTTCGACCACGTGTTCGCCCGCCCGACTGCAGAGCTAGCGGCCTAGCGGGCCCAGCTTGCAACCGAGCTCGGCCGGGAGGCGTAGGCGATGCCGACCCTGAGCATGGTCCAGGCCATCAATGCAGCGCTCGCTGACGCAATGGCCGCCGATGAGCGGGTCCTTGTCTTCGGCGAGGTGGCCGCCAGGGCGGCGTCTTCCGGTCACGGACGGTCTGCGGGATACGTTCGGCAGCGAGCGCTGCTTCGGTACCCCGCTCGAGGAGTCAGCGATCATCGGGATATCGCTCGGGTTGGCCATCCGGGGCTTCCGCTCGGTCCCCGAGATCCAGTTTAACGGCCTCTCGTATCCCGCTTTCGACCAGATCTCCAGTCACCTTGCCGAATACCGCAACCGGACGCGCGGGGCCCTGCCTGCTGCGGTCACCATCCGCATTCCCTCGTTCGGCGGTATCGGCTCCCCGGAGCATTACTCCGAGTCCAGCGAGACCTACTTTGTGCACACCGCGGGTCTGCATGACCTCACGCCCGCGACTCCGGCCGACGCCTACCGGCTGCTCCGGTACGCGATCGAGTCCGACGATCGGTCGTCTACGTTGAGCCCAAGCGCCGGTGCTGGACCAAAGGCGACATCGACCTTGATCTCCCCGGCGAACCCGTCGGCCGGGCGGTCGTGCGCCAGTCGGGAGAGCACGTCACTGTCGTGACCTGCGGCGGGCTCGTCGCCACGGCGCTGCAGGACGCCGAGATCGCCGTGCGCCATCGCGGCTGGAGGCTATAGGTCATCGACCTTCGGTCACTGGTCCCGCTGGACTTTCCTGCCGTGGCCGCGTCGGTGGAGAAGACCGGCCGCTGCGTCGTCCTGCACGAGGCCCCCCGCACGCTGGGCATAGGGCCGAGATTGCTGCCCGCGTCCAGGAGGAGCTCTTCTGGAATCTGGAGGCCCCCGTCCTGCGGGCAACTGGCTTCGACACCCCCGTACCCTCCGGCCCGGCTCGAGCGCTCCTGGCTGCCGGGCGAGGACCGGTTGCTCGACGTCATAGACCGACCACTGGACTATGACCATGCCTGATAACGGTCCGCAGCCGCGTGACTTCCTCGTCCCCGATCTCGGCGAGGGCCTCGAGGGGGGCCAGCGTGGTCGAGTGGCTGGTCCCCCGTTGGCGGGGCGGTTGAGCTCAACTCGCCCCTCTGCGTGCTCGAGACCGCGAAAGCGGTCGTCGAGCCTGGGTTCCACAGCTGATGTAGCGCGATAGACCATGAATTTGGGGGTTGACGTGCGGGAATACGCCGTCGGCTGGTCTGACGGCGTGTATCTAGGCGGCGGGTGCCCGTCGGCTCATGCCTCCACGGGGAGTTTCAGCTGGTAGACGCGGGGCGGGGCGTCGATTTGCAGGGCTTTGAGGATGTCCCGCTGCGGTTTGGTGAGCTCGGTGCGCTGCTGAAAGGTGCCGGCGGGGCCGGCGAAGGTGCCGATGTGGATCTTGTCGAGCTCGCGGCGCAGCTCGGGCCAGGTCCGGCCGGTGGCGTTCTCGCTGATGCGGGCGAGGAGGAGGGCGAGCCAGCAGAGGGTGACGTGGGCGCGGATGCGGTCCTCGCGCCGGTGGTAGACGGGGCGCAGGTCGATGACCTGCTTCATGTCGCGCCAGCCGCGCTCTACTTCGAGGAGCTGCTTGTAGCCGAGGGCGATGTCCTCGGCGGGCAGCTTCGGGTCGGCGGTCCGCAGCAGGTACTTCCCGTCCAGGTTCTCCTCGGCCTTCGCCCTGGCGGCGTCGGTGCGCAGCAGCCCGCCGGGGGTGACGCGCAGGTAGCGGTTCAGGCCGGGCCTGGTGGAGATGACGCCGCGGAGCTCGGCGCGCTTGTCGCGGCTGAGCTGGTCAGAGTCCCGGATCGCCTCTTCGAGGCGGGCGATCATCCTGGCGCGGACGGCGGCGTCGCGCTCGGCGGCCTCGGGGTTGAAGCAGATGACGAACCGCTCGTCGTCTGCGATCTTCACCTCCTTGACCTTGAGGTTCCCGGCGATGTCCTTGTACCTTCCCTGCCGGGACAGGGCGGCCTGCGCTTCGGCGGAGCCGGAGCGGAGCTTCTCCCCGATGATGTAGCTCCCGCCGCCTTTCCTCAGGTATCGGCGGTTTTCCGCTGAGGTGAAGCCGCGGTCGGCGACCCAGATGACCTTGCTCAGGCACCAGTCGCGCATGTCGTCCTTGACCTGCCGGATCAGCTTCGAGTCGGCGGTGTCCCCGGGCCAGCACCAGACCCGGACCGGGATCCCGTCTCTGGTCACGGCCATCCCGATGACGACCTGGGGCAGGTCGTCGCGGTGGTCCTTGGACTTCCCCCAGGTCCGGAACGCGCCCGGCTCCCGCTCCCCGTCCTGGTCGCTGCGCGCGTTCCCGCTGGCCAGGGGCATTCCGTGGTCGTCACGGGCGACGGGCTCGTCTTCGTCTTCCGTCTCGAAGTAGGTGGACGTCGTGTCGAAGAACAGGACGTCGACCTCGAGGTTGAGCAGGGTGACGAGGCCGTCGAAGACCCTGCGCTCCAGGTCGCCGGTGATCTCCGTCAGCCAGTCCATCGCCCGGTAGCAGGCGTCGTCGCTGGTCGCGGGCAGGCCGACGATCATCACGTCCTCGCTGGCCCAGCGGGACGCGGCCAGTTTCGACGACGGCGCGAGCGCCCGGTTCGCGGTCAGCGCGAACAGGACCCTCTCGGCGGTTTCGTCCAGTCTGCGGCCTTTGAGCAGCCGGCGCATCTCTTTCCCGATCCCGAGCCGTGACCACAGCGAGTCCAGCACCCAGGTGCCGCCCAGCGGGCGCGACTCGGTGAACTCCAGCCCGTCGGCCGACGCGGCCAGGGCCGCGTCCGGGTCGAGGAACCTCGTGACCGAGGAGACCAGCCGCTGCAGCGCCTCGCGGTTCGCCGTGTCCTCGCGGCCGAAGTTGTAGACGACCTGCACCGCCGACCTGCGCTTTTGCGGGTCCCAGACGTTGTGGGCGAGCTGCAGGTAGCGGACCTCGGAGCCGTCCTTGTTCCGCCGTGGCGTCGACCGCAAGTACATGGACTAGAAGATACCGCTGAAATCGCCTTCTAGCAGCTCAATTGCGATGAGGCGTGTATCTAGGCGTTCTCGCGATTCCGAGCACCCCGGACACCCCTG
>Ga0335072_10000734_pt1 | contig 59202 bp, 61 predicted proteins | sample Lox_Sample_21_FD_206725 | JGI IMG/M metagenome (GOLD analysis project Ga0335072, IMG submission 206725) | Soil microbial communities from Loxahatchee National Wildlife Refuge, Florida, United States - Lox_Sample_2.1 | ecosystem: Environmental > Terrestrial > Soil > Wetlands | place: USA...
CGTCCACTTGAAGTTTTCAAACAAGCTACCGAGCAGCGAGTGCGTGCCGGTTCGGTAGCGCATGATGGCAAGAGCAATATTACCCAGACCGTTGAATACGATGACGATACTGAACCACACTTTCCAGGAGTCGATGTAGTATTTGTCGAGATAGCCATTGAACCAGCCAATTGCGAAGTAGTTTGCCGTTGTCATGATCCAGGCAGCACCAATTGCGTAGTAGGTTCCGATGTATGATACGATGGTGATTTTGGACGTGAAGCGGATGTTGCTGAACAAGAACTTGCGGAACAGAGGCGTAAATGGACCACGAATGAGCCAGAAACGAATAGGCCAGAAAAGAAGCTCGTTACAGCCATACGCATACTTTTCCCAACGTGCCAATTCATCGTACACGGTAAGGGACACACCTTCCTTGAAGCCATCACCGGCCCACGCGGCGAGACGGATTGTGTAGTGATTGATCTGCAGACGAAGCGACATATCAAAGTCTTCAGATACGTGAGATTCAGACCAGAACTTTTCGTAGCCGTCGTCATCGAAAAACGAGACCTGTTGGATGGCAGACCAGCGGAGAATGGCGTTGTGACCGACGAAAGGTGCAACATCGCCGTTGGAGACTGTGTATCTGATAGCTGTGTAGATGAGGTTTGTGAAGAAGGTGATGCCGTTTTCAAAGTACGTCCAGACAACTTGCATGACACCGGAGGAGAACTGCATGATACCAACCTCGGGTGACTGTTCCATTTCGGAGACGGCATCGAGGATACAGTCGGTGGGTACACGAGTATCAGAGTCAATGAGTATGATGTAGTCGCCAACGCGGATGTTTCCGTCGGCCCAAGCCCGGCCATTCTCTTCGAGCACTTCCTTCAAGCAGCGTTCGTACTCGCGAGCTTCCTCATTCTGAGACCAAAACTCGTGGCGCTGTACTTGTTTTAGCTTCTCTTCGACATTGTTGGAGATCATAAGTCCATAGTTCATGTTCGAAGCCTTCTTGAACTTGCCCTTTCGAATGAAGCCCTCGTGGTTGTGTTTGGGACGTGCGGTCCAGCCAATGCTGTGGTCGGCGTAGAAATCAATGCGAGCTTGGCGTTCCTCTTCAGAGATGATCTGCAGACCATCGTCGTTGATGAACATATTGGCAGAGCCGCCTTGAAGTTCGTAGGTCGAGATGGCCTGTTTGATAGACTTAACGGTGGGTGCGATGACAGATGCGAGACCCTCCTTGTACACGGGGCATTGGATTGTCACGTGTGGCAGTGGGCGAGTTTCCAGACGACGAGGTAACAGAGCTGAGTAGTATCGGGAATTCTCCGTCATCTGCTTGACGGGACCAATCATCTGAGCAATGCAACCGACAATGACTTGTGCGAAGAACTATATTTTGTTAGAACATATTTCTTAAACCGGAATACCAGAGAACTTACGAGAGTGAAGAAGATCTGAATGGGTATGAGAAGTAAGAAGGCACATCGAATGTAGCCTTTGTCGATGGAAATTTCAATGGCAATTTGTCGGAAACCAGCGCCCAACATGGTGACGACAATTACCAAAGTAATACCAACTAAGACGGAATTCTGAATGTTTGTAGGTCTCTTCGAAACGTACTCGCCAGTCTCTTCGTTGATGGTAGTCTTAACGATGGCGGGACCTTTCTTTTCGTTTGCCTCTTCTTCGTCTTCTGGCTCGCCCGTCTTCCACACGAGTTCCATGAGTTCATTCTCAATAGCTTTGGCGCGGGGAATGAGGTTCATCGCTTCGTCATCCCACACGACCAACAGTTGCTCCGATGCTATGAAAGCCGCGAATTGATGCTTTCTGGCCTTCGGCAATTCATCAACCGTCGGCAGAATCTGCACTCGCAGACCATTCATCAATGGCACGTCGACGGCATCAGGTGACCATTGGAGGAAAGTCTTGATAATACGCGAATTGACCGTCATGGCGACCTAGTTATGTTTAGTAGCCGTCCACCGTTAATCCTGTCTTCTCTGCCTACCTGAACGTTTAGAGCCGCACAGGCTAGGCCGAATGGCGAATCCACCAACTGAGGAGGGCAAGACATGTAGAAGCCCTTGGCCTTCCTCAGCATTATACCTTCCAACTGCCCGCTTCCATCTCCGACCCACAAGGCACTGCACTGCTGTTGGAATAGATAGTTGACCATAACTTCGTGCTTGATATCTTCCATCATCGAACTCTGCAACGACCGCGTCGATCCCGCCAACGACGCTCGGCCCGAGAACGACGGCCGGTGCGACAGACGACCTTGTGGTGTGCTGTGACCGGAGCCACCATTTGAGCCTGGAGTCGTCAAGCCGGACGGATAGAAGCTTGGTGTTGGTGGAGCGAGCGTCGTCTCGGCCATCTCGTTTGACCCTTCCGATACTTGCGTTGTCTCATCATCTTGAACCTTCCGTGACTTTCGCCAGTCTGAGAGGCCCATTGTGTGATTAGTAGCCGGCAATGGCCGGAGTTGTATTAATTTTATGAACTAATGATGCTGCCTATGGGCAAAGAACGAGAGAGTGGATTAAGCGAATGGTTTAGTTTCGATCTCTCGGACAGGATCTTGGTGTTTTGGCACCCGAGGTCGGCTCTTTCTAGAATGAAAGGTGTAGTCGGTCCGGATCAGGAGTTCCTTTGGCCAGCGGGATGATTATGTTGAAGAGATTGATCCGAGAGGATCTCGCGTGCACTCGTCTGGGAGTAGCGAAACGAAGGTGATGATGATAAAAGCGAAGGACTGGTGAACTGAGGGTCGTAATGCTGCGGCCCGAAGAACTGCAGCTTCCCACTGTAACACCGCACAAAAAGAGAGAACGAAGGTGAAATGCAGCAGGACCAGGTTGTGGGAGAGGAAACTCAAAGGAAAGCCATGGACGCGGATAAGAGACAGGCCTGTCCTGTATGCTATGGCCACTGCATGGGTCAGTGCACAGGGGAGAGCTTGGGGGTGTTCTAGAGAGACGGTCCACGCCAGACATAGTGGAGCAGGTTTGCAACATGGTGCGCCTATTTTTTGCCATGGCTGGTGCTAGTAGCTCTCGTCGTCCAAAAGGGTAGGCTGGAGCCCAGCTAACGTAGACGAGTATGCCAATATAAGCCACATGGCGTCGCAAACGCCGGTGTTGCGAGATGAGGTCGAACTTTTTGGCGCTGGTCGAACCAAACCAACACTAGCCGGGGGATGTCAAACCTAGCCCAATGGAAGAATGGAAAGCTGAATTCTTATCGAGCGACTACATCGGCCAAAGAAAGCCGAGACTTTGCTCTGTCTCTGAAGAGACAAACTCGCAACGCGGCTCAGGGGACGTACGGGTCACGGAGCAATTGTGTACTATGGGCCATGTCCCGTGAATAAGGCGCACCGTACGGAACGGCACTGGGCTTGGATTGAGCTAAGAGTAAGGGGATTTGCACTTGGCGGCGCTCGGCGGAAGGCGATATCGTGCTATGCAATCTTGACTACGAGGTTCGTCGATGGGAAGTGGAGCGTGCGGTTTGGTCGAGACAGGGGGAGCGCCTAGCGTTCCGCCACAGCTCGGGAGGGTCTGCATGATTTGCTCCGCGCCATGCTTTATTTACAGCCCGCACCCTGGGCTTTGGTTTCGGAAAATACCTGTTGGCGGTGATCCTGCACTGCTGTCGTATTTGTACTTGGCAGTCGAACGAGCTCCTGTCGAATCTCTTGTACAGTGAGAACGCTGATACCGAATGGTACGATGTCTAGGTACCATCTGGTGACGGTACGAATGTCTGGAGTGGATGTTGTAGTGGCCTCCTCGGCTCACTCTTGCACAAGCGTAGCACGTATGAAAACTGATTCATCTTGACTTTAGCTACGAAACATGCTGACCACGTCGGCTACGTCGCTGTGACACAGAAACCAGGCCAAAGCGGGTTTGCCGTGAGCGAATGCGAGCGCGGCAGAAGCAATTGCAACAAAAGCCAGCTCTGGGAATTTGCTTCCGCTTGAGTGGAGTATTGACTATACTGATCTGTATCGGTCCTGCGCGAAAGCATTGCAGCGTGCAGTCACGAAGGCCGAAGGATTTCAGCTCCACCTTTCTTTACTGGTGTAGAGGGCGACCTTCTTCGATAGATAAGGGATCCGGCTTTGATGCCTGTACATTGAGCGGACGATCACAAGGCTACTGCAGGAAAACGAGATGTCTATGATAACGCAAAATCGACAAGCTACAAGTCGCTGGTTGACGAACAGGGCCCCTGGTCCGGCTCATGCCTGTTCCTAATAGTCGTTTGTGCATCGGCGCATTAGCGTAACGACTACTATGTGGCCGTGCGGCACGCGTAAAAGCAGCGAAGTTCTGTGGCTGTTGACCGGGTTCGTTCGCCCGGACTCATAGCGAAAGTGCCGTGAAAATACAAGGCCATTGTGCATCTATGATGTTCTAGTGCATCGACACCTGGTTGATGGTGCATTCCGTCAATACGATAATGCGTTGAACAGTGCAAGTGGTACGCTCCGTTGGGCCCCAATTCTCCGTCTCATCGCCATCACCAACCGTCGAACGTCTTTTAGTAATTAGAGACGCGAGACGCCACCCCAGCGCTACACTCACGCTCTCCTGATGCTAGCCATGGTCCGCAAGTCTCAGCCGTCGCAGAAGTTCTCCTGACGATAGGTCACCACCCTGTGGACGCCTACCGCCGCAAACAAAAAGGTAGCCGCTGGACTGTGACCACAGCAGCGATTCGGCCGTCCTAACGCGGCCGACACGTGGCTGTGATCCGTAGCTCGATGGAGACAATATTGCGCTCATCTCCCGCTGTTATCGCCTTTTTGTGAAAAATGAAACAGCATCATCTAATTTTCGGCAGCGAATTGGGAAAGTTGAGCGTGTACGATGACCGTGCGCAAATTTCCACGGCTGGGCGATGGCGCCGGCGCTACTTCTTTGGGTAGCCGTCGATACAGCCTACCGTCAGGGGCCCCAGCCCATTGACAGTCGGTAGGCAAAGCGAATTGCTGCGTCGAGGTCCTCCGCGGCAAGGGCTGAGTTACGTTCCTACCGCTCCTTGAAGGATATGTCGATGAAATATTCCGCAAAAGCATAAAGCTCGACTGATTAGGAAGCTTCTCACAATAATCGCTGAGGTTGACAACGAACGTGCGTATCACGCTTGCTAAGACGTCGCATCGATGAGCCTGAATGCTTCGACATCGTGCTAAGTTGCATGCTGCCTCAAGTACCGTGATACACGTTGTAGTGTTCCAAAGCTGCGTGATAGCTAGCCCATTGGCGTGATTATCATTCCAATTACATGCGGTTTATAGTACTATTGTATAGGCATAATGCTCCCTGCCCGCTGTCATGTGAAAAGTCTAGTTTGTATATCCAACCCAAGGCCAAACGCCAACGCGACCCAGCCAATGTACAAGATTCTGAAGAAGTAGTCTAGTGGTACGATCACTTGCTGCTCAACACCGCTTAACAGCCATTGTATCCCTTTTGTTGCCACATCTGCGGAATAGTGAGCGAATATTCATAGAAAGAATGTAGAAAGAATCATACCTGAACTCGCTTGACAATCATCTGGCCATTTTCAGCCCAAGTTGGATACCACTGGTCCTGGGCGTCCCAGAAGTCAAGCGCAGCCGATGAGCTGGTGTCAACCCACGGCTTGCCACCAACACCGTCTTGGAACCAGCCATTCGTGCCACCGACGGCCACATTGAGGATGAGATAGAAATCTTCGTCGAACGGAGTGTCATCGCGGCCAGTGAAGCCCCAAGGGTTGTCGAGGCGTGTACCATTGCTGTCCGACAGAGGGAACTGACCCTTGGTCCAGAATGGTTCGTTGAAGCTGACATACATGACTTGGAGAAGGCGAGTGTCGATGTAGGTGAAGACATACTTCTCGCTCCATTCAACACCATAGGTGTGGAAGCCGCTAGCATAGGTTGTATGCAACGCCTGTCGTTTGACATTGTTTCGCCACCAGCCATCGTTAGCAGCATTGGGTCCCCAGTGAAGCGTGCTGCTCACAATGTTGTTGCCACCTTGCGGATAAGTGTGGTTGTTGCCGCGGGATTCCATGATGTCAATTTCACCGGAGCGAGGCCATGGTCCATAGGTGTTTGCGGTTGGAAGCATCCAGATGGCAGGCCACAGCCAATCTCCAGACGGCAGCTTTGCGGTAACCTCAACTCGGCCGAACTTGATCTGGGCGCCAACCTTGGTGCTAATGCGGCCAGACTTAACAGGAGGGACGATGGTGCCATTGGTCTTGTTGGTGGTCGCAACGCAGTCGGTATAGACAGTGCTGCTGCAGATGCCTTGCTGAATAAGGTTGATGACGCTGCCGTCAGTATCGATGAGAGTCTGATCCTGAAGGGTTGGCTTAATGTAGAGCATGCCATCCTGAATGTAGACATTCTCATCAGTCACTGTTGTTTCTTCAAATTCACCGTTGCCATAACCACCGACTTCCGCCTCTTTTGTCCAGATTTGGGTGTTGAACCCCTCCGACCAGTTTTCGTCGAGAACCGGGCAGTATGTGAAGTTCGAAACCGATCGCAATCCGTCCCAGACCAAAACTCCAGATATAGCAAAACCCAAGAAGATGCCAAGGAGTGGGATGATGGTGACCCATTTCTCCTTTGGATCTTTCTTGCCAGCCCACGGCCGTTCAACCTCACCCTTCTTGATTCGTCTGGAGTGGAAGTATTTGGTGTCTGGAAGGGCGAGAGCAGTTGATGAGCCAACTCTGGACGCTGGCAAGGAGCCATACGGGGTGGCGAATGGGTTCACACGCTGGACTGGTGTGATATTATCGCTGTCTGGAGTGCCAGGACGGACTGGAGTCGCCGCTGCCGACGACATGGTCGGCTGGAGATGCTGAGGATTCTGGTGATACATCCTCGCGGCTTGGGAGGGCGAGAGGAGCGATTAAGGTGAACCTTCTACGGCGGATAGGTTCGAATTGTATCTGCACCGACGGCAGTGAGATTAAACGAGGGATTGATGCGATGCTGCAAAAACGAGAGACAATTGCAAGCGAATGTGAGTGAAAGAAAGGCTGACAAGGAGAACGAGAAGTCAACACGGACGGCGGATCCAGCAATATGAAAGTTGGAAAAGGTTAGCAAGTCTTGGGAGGGAGCGATTTTTAGTGGACCATTGGGACCAGTTTTGGCCTGCCACCAGGAGCTCCCCTGACTTTTTGAGCCAAGATAGCTTGCGCACAGCCGGCCGGACACGTCTGAGTTGAATGGCCGGATCGGATCATCAATGAAGAAAGCAACCGTGCTATCAATAGGGCCCGACGCTGTGTCGCTTGCCAGCTCGAAAAGTGGACGGTGGCATCATCCCATTGGGGATGATGCAACGTTTGGGCTTGCTCAATACAAGACTGGTAGACCGCCATGACGCCTCTTCCTTATCGCTCAAGCCTTAATCAATGCCTTTCTCTCCGGAGTTGTTCGAGATGCAGGTCGAATCATGGATGCCAAAACCATCTCTTTGCTTTGCCATCAGTACTCAGCGTCCCATAGGAGAGACGGAATAGTTAGCACATGGATGGATCTTGGATCTGCGGGTGTTGCGTGCCCGGCCAAATGCGAATGGCGGGCGGGAAGATTCATGGTTCTGGTGGTAATTGATAATGAAAGTGCCCCTGAAGTTCTGCGCGGCTCTACGCCAACGGCAAGCTAGCGAAACAGGGGCCTGGATAGAACCCGCGCCGCTTTACCAACCGCCCGCCCATGCACAAATGCAATAGCATCGCGCAGCTGTCACAACCCCCAAATTTAGACTCAGCCACAACCCGTGATCGGGTCTTATCATCGCCTGTCTAACAAGCTGTCTTCTCGATCTGGAAGGACAACTGAACCGGTCTCGCGTTCAAATTGAAACGACTCACGGGCACCGTCGTTCGGAACAGAGCACCGCCAGATTTTATTAGGCAGAGCTGAATTTCACGAGCGGCAAGGACTCAAGCGAAAGCGACTACGGAGTCAACGTTGGAGGGCGAAGTTCAAACTGGGCTTTGCTAGCATGGTTTGAAAGATGGCAGGATTGAGAAGAACGGGATGGGAATGAGCAGTGGTTTTGGCTTGTTGCCAAGTCATCTCGTCTCTGTGAGGCAAGGTGCGTGGTGGATTAGTAATGCGGCGATGCCTTTCAATCCGTCCTTGTGCCGAGTAGCTCGAAAATACACCATATTCTGGCACAACTCAAGATAACAATCAATCGTGGTGCTATCCATTACAGTCCCATGAAAACTCGAATCGGCACCATCTCAAGATGCTACTTTCAAATCATGGACCGTAGCCCGTCAGTGAAGAAGTAAATTAATGAATGCATTCGATCAAAATGAGCAACCTCGACTCCGAACATTCCAAGCCAGATACCATCATGAACCGCGAGGAGAAGCAACACTATCAATGTGGATATCAACCAGTCTTCCATCTGCCTATGCCATAGCATCTTTGCATATCTGGCCGGGTAACTCTACCATTCCCATCACCTCGTAAGTAGTTTCAAATTTCTTCCTCCAACCAAATGGTGCGTGCTACTCTGGAAATGCAAAAAGCGCTAACCAACCTTCCCTTTTGTACATAACCCTTGATCAAGCCGTACGGCGTATTTTTACCTACAAAGAAAGACTGGCCCGTGAATGACGCCTGCAATGCCATGACAAGATCCCAGTCCTAAGAGGAAAACGGATATGGCTGCTGGCTAATCATGTCCAACTTATCCATTCTGTTCTCTTCTATCATTCTCTTCGCAGTGATTCTCTCCGGATAATTTCGCATGAACATGTTCGTGAAGTGAGTACCGTACATAACCGGCTCATCACTGTTCTCTCCCTTTAATTCTTCAAGGGGCCTGATGGTTGCCGAGAAGTTTGGTTCATGGAAGTAGGCAAATGCAAAACGTTCAGCGGTGTTAAGGCCTACTTTGTGTAGAGTGGAGGGTAGGTATAAGTTTGTGAGATATTGCATCATATCTCCAGGGAAAACTGTGAACACGTTTGGCTGTGGTGGAACATACGTCCAGCGGTCGTCATTTTCATGTTCTCCTGCGGCCGAAACTTTCCAGTTCTGATGGTTCTCCCCAGCAATTGGAGGACGAACGAAGAGACCCCCAATCTGAAACGTGTGATCAGATTACATGCTTACAGTGCGCAGAGAATTGGAATGCTTACCTCATCTTGAGCAGCGATGACAAGAAGACCATAGTCTGTATGGCTTCCAATACCTCGCCCACGCTTGCCTTTCCCATTGGTCTTATCGACCTGTGGGAATCTAAGAATCATATTAGACAGCTAACAGTAAACAAGGACGTATTTGACACGAACCTCAAAACCCTCATATGGTGCCAACCATCCACTGTCAGATTGTTGAGAGCGTTTTCATCTTTTAACCCCAATCCATACGCAGTCAACTTCAATATCTTTTCTCCGTACTCTCCCATTTGATCCATGAGGGCCGTCATTGACTCTCCGTATGACTTGGAAGGCCACGGACATGGCCCGTGGCAGGGCCATTGCTGCTGAACTCTTGGGTCTGAGATGGGGAGGTCCTTGGTCACGGTGAAAATTTCCGAATAGTCTCGAATTCCATCAGTAAGTTCTTCACCCGAAGCAATGTATCCTGCGAAGCTCTGATCGTCGACACAGGCCGATTTCTGTGCATACTTTTGGGCGAAAAACTCCCTGCTCTTCATCATAGCATTTTTGAGAACCTCATTCTCGGGAGGAATGGCCACTTGGAAAATGCCATCCTCACGCCAGGCTTCAACGAGGCGCTGTCCGAGCAAGCGATCAGAAGCCGAACCTTTGACCTGCTCAGGGAGCTGAAAGGTTTTGAGATAGGCGATACGAGATGGGTGATGTGGGGGAAGCGTTGCTGCTCCAGGAATGCCTGATAACTCTCTGGTTTCGTGTGTGACCACATTGACAGATGAGACGAATCTTTTCTGAACAGACTTAGAGACCTGCACCATACGCCGCGCAGCTGGAAGACGTGGCTTGCATAACTTGAGAGACGACATGATCATGGTAGTCAAAAAAAGAATAAATTAATTAATTCGACGTTTCACAGCAGTAGTGATACCTAGATTATCCTTCGCTGTTACACCGTCCTTTCACCTCTTCTTATGCTCAGGCCCATCCCTCTGGCATACTCCAAGTTGTGATGGCTAGCGGGTTAGCTTCTAATTACGGGGTTTGGCCCAGACAGGCCTGCTGAGGCAGCGGCAGCGGCCCGCGCACCCCCACAAAATCCCGTCATGCCGAACTAGCGCGCACACGATGGATGTAAGTGCATTAAACTCCTGGCGATCTAGCTTTGAAGGATTAAGTTATTGTTATAATCGGAAATGCGCTACACCAGAATCTTCTATCTCATCCTTTTGTCCTTGGATGAGGATCTGTCCTGAGTAGCAACGCCGTGAGCGCGTTGTTGTGAGTGGGGGTGAATGCTGTGGTGTTGATCAAGCTATAGATGAGGATTACGTAGCCGTATGTCCGACGAACTGCACGGTGCATATTGTGCTTCGGGCGCAACAAAACACATGCGTCACATCGCATCGGTACTTTCTAGATAAAACAACTTATACCGCAGACGCATTTAATCCCAGTCTTTGTTGCTTAATCTCTCTATGCTTCGAGCGCTTGTAGCGCTAGAGACACCATACCCTGGGCACCGTGCAGGCAAATGTAAATGGTCCACTTCCAGCCATATACGGGAGGTGATATCCATATCCACCTATTGAGCTCAGTTTTGAGTTTAAAACGGGTGCGCCCATAAGAACTCATACTGTTGTCAGCATTGAGTTATTAATGGGCAGAGTCTGGGACGGTGGAAGGGAGCTGATATTCGGCGGAATGGAACTGTGGCTTCACGAACCAAAACTCCGCTAGTTACGGCTTGGCAAGGGAGTCGAAATTGATCCTTCATTCACAAGAGCTTTACCATCGCTTGAGGTTCGTAAAGAGAGGGCACATACCATATTTAGCTCGCAAGCCGAGGAGAGTGAATGTCCTTTCAAGCCGAGGAGAATGAACGTCCATTGAAGTCCAGTTCACGGCATTTACCGCCAACATACAGGGTCAAGTCCAAGCCGACTGTTAGCGTGGAGTCGATCTGTACCTAGTTTGTCGACATTTTCGCGATTTTCTATAGGAGAACGTATCGGCTTGAGTAAACGCTAACGGCCGGGCGTTGACTATTCCCTGTAAGGATCCTTGAGCGTAAGGATCTACCCATCGAGCACATCAGCTGGTCGAAAGAAGTCGAAAAATCGTCGATGAAAGCTTATGCTAAAGAGGAATAAGGGGTTGAACTCTTGAATTGTCTAAATTCGGGAGAACTAAGGTCGGGCCTTGATGTCATTAGATGCAGTGAGAACTCTGGACGTCTGGAAAGCTTCCGACTGGCTGGCTTTCACACATTCAACGGCCTAATTGACACCTCCAGTCGAGTCTCCGAGCCAGATTATGACAGGGGATGCGCTGCCGTAAATATCCGCCATCAGTGGAGTTTGCTCCGCAGTCTCAACTATATTGTTTTCATTAATGCTAATGACATCAACTCATACGTCTCTTGGCTTGCACGATCGACGAAGAGTCAGTAGTTCTTCGTACAGATTTTCACCAATGGAGTGTTCCTGGTCATACAGTAATTAAACTTTTTTTTTTTGCAAACTCAAATCACCCCACGTATAAGTCTTTGTTCCGATTGGGATGCTCTGCCAACGGGCGACACCTCGAATCTGCCGAAGGCATGCTGACAATTGCATCCTCACACTCACGCTGTGTCCAATCGACGAGGAAAGCGGATCTCGAATCGAATCGGAATAACAGGAGCTGTGCTTCCGGCCTGTAGCTAAAGATGAGGGCTGCAGTACCCTGCACAGAAGATGTGGGACGGCAGAGAGAGCTCTTCGTAATTGCCGGAGCTCCAAGCTACGTTACTGTCAAGTCGAATTGCCTTTCTGCAGCGAGCCCGGAAGAGACTGCCAAGATAACGCCTATTGATACCCTAGCTTAAGGCTGAAGAACTCCATCGATCGCCACGTAAGGCTGGAATTGTCCATCATTCCTCTTCCAAAGCATGATCTATAAGTTATGTTGTGGTGTCCGGGAAAAGTCTCTTCGCAATTATCGAAGTCTGTCGTTCTGGAGACAAGCGCACCTACGCCTGTCATGAACTGATTCACTTGAACCGGGCCAGCTTTTGAGTTCCTGTGGCATGTATGAGCATGGCTGGGATATCTCTAGTACATCGACATCTCGAACCGACGGAGAAAACATGGATAAATGTTCGCTGTGAACCATTTACAGCTAATAAGGTAGGTGCTTCCAGGTAGACTCTACCTATTCAGAAGCGCGCTTTGAGTGATACCGCCCTTCATAGCTTTAGTTTCTTCGCGGCGACATCTTAATCGTCTCACTGTGATGCACCTGTATCATCGTTGCAACCCCGACAACGCATGCTGACGCGAGAATTATCTAGCTCTCATCCTCGGTCGATTTTCTCTTTTCCCTTCTTTCGTCTCCCTTTTCCTCAAACTTGACTTTCTGGCTCCGTTTACCTTTCTTTTTATCCACTTTCACATTCTCTCTCCTTTCGACAATCAAACCTCTCAGCCAGCCGTTTTCCCTCTCCAACTGCCGACACTTCTCTTCCAGACCTCGAACCTTCTCGCTCATTTCGACCGTCGTCCGCTCCAACTGCTGTTCGCGTTCCTTCTTCTTGATACGGAACCGTGCGCTGGCCTCAGTGTTCCGCCGCCGCTTGTCTTCGTCGACCGATTGCCGGGACCCGGACGGACCATCCTGCGAGGGTGACCCGGAATTGGGTGTCTCTGCCTGAGGTGATGGCAGCGGCGCGAATTCTTCGAAGAACGGGCTGAAGTCGGACTGCGGTGCTAAGTCGAGGTGGAGTGATTGTGGGTGTGCAGCGTGGGCTGCATTGCTTGACGAGAAACCGTAAGGATTTGCATGAGAAGGGTTCGTCGGCGGAGCCATGGCCGTCGGCAGTTCGAGTGAGGGTGTACTTGGATCTCTTGAGCTTCGGCGCGGAGCTAATCGGTGGATGTGGCGTGGCGAGCGGCCATCCCGTTGCGGAACGGAGGCTACTATATCTTAATGAACCGCTGTCAGCTCCTCTTTCAGCTCGCTACCTACGTATACAAGTACATGTATTGATATGGCCAATCCTCGGTTCGGCGTACAAGAGCGGTCACGTGTTTTGACGTGCTTCAATTGCGGACAAACGTCATAAAATGTCGCAAGCGGCACCACTGCTGTGGACATTGGCTTTTCGACCTCTCAATTCACCGAGCGCTATCGTTCGGTTGGTGCAAAGTGGTAATTTTGCGGGGTGGGTGGTGTGTCCCTTGCCGCAACTGCGATGTACGATATGACGAGCTGGAATTGCGTCAAGCTGATCCGCGAGGATGCTCGTGACTGCCGCTCGAATAGAAAGAAAGAGAAATGCCGGAGCGAAATATCAATAGGTGCAGGAGATGTTGCTGCTTACCATCATCTTCACCGGAAGCTGCTAGGACTCCTGGGTTGACACATATTCGAGGAGTCGGAGGCACGGATACGCCGGGGAACTCCCAGTCTAATTCGATGCTCTCTGCGACTTCCTGGTTATTACTGGATCTGTGGGTAGCTGGCGAGCTACCGTCACTGTCGACGACACGTGATATCGAGTTGTTGGACTGATTATGGATTGCTAAAGGCTTTGGAGGGTTAGAGAAGAGGTAGGCAAGATTTGGTGATGTGGTCTCGTCCGGGGACCAGAAACTCGAAACGAAAGACATGGAAAATCATCACGCTGCGTGAAGTGACAGTAGGTGCTAGCTTTATAACCCGTGAAGGTGCCCAGAGTCGCCAAAAGCTACCTCGCTGCGTCATGGATGCAGAAAAGTAAACTGCGACCGGAACGGAATCGAGAAGACTAGCTGTAACCGGCTACAAATATGATTACCCTATGATCTTGGCCCGCCTTGGCCGCACGATCAACTCGACTTTGTTGACTTTGTGCTCATGGCTGATTGTTCGGCCGCGAATTGCGCCTTAAGTCGTGGGTCGGTGGCGATATTCGCACGAAATCGTCGAATGAAGCAAAGATTTTTACCGAGATAATCGCAGTGGCTTGGGGTGACCCGCGAATGACGGCTTCGAGCTGGTTCGATGGCGCTTTTCGTGAACGTACCTACTAGTCACGAGAACGCCCAGCACCAACTTGGGTACTCCACCGTGTCTTCTGCCCATCTTATCTAGTCTTTGCTTTTGCAAACTCCATTTGGCCATAATACTCTGATTCTGGCACAATTACATTAACATGAGCGTAGACGGTTGATGGAAGCTTGTACGTCTGCGGTCGGGTGCAAAAGTAATCCGCCGTGATACTTTTGAAAAGACCTTGTATCAAACAATTTCTGTGGACATGAGGGCTCTTGGAAGACCTGAATATTCTGTGCGTGTCTAATATTTCGCATAACACCGAGTCCGATCGGAACTCCTAACGTCCGCTGACTTGAGTATGTACATAGCTTTGAAGTCACGCCATGACTATGCGCTCGATTTGACCAGTTCCGTGATCTTGCTCTCTATTGCTTTATCATCCAGGCCTATCGTGCATTAGCTGAGCAATATAAAAGCATGGTGATCGCAAGTTTACCATTCAATGGCACCATCTTCTCCTTCCCAAACTCTGTAGGACCGTTAGACGGGCTAATGGAAGGACTCGGTAATGGGAATGCATGAGCTCACCATATCTCACCCACACCTTTGGTTGCACGTCAAGGGCTTCCCTGATCATGATTGGGATGTGTGGATTATGCTTCTTCATGGTGGGATATGTGCGCAGCAGGAATTGCCTGTGCAAGCCGTCAGTTGTCGAAACAACCTTTTCAAAGGGATTGAGGCTTACCGTGCCGCCGCGCTGTGCTCAGATGTCTGACATAGGTGGAACCTGAGCTCTTTTAAGCCTTGAGCAAAGGCGTACTTGGTCGCCATTGGGTGATGGTCGGCAATCGCAGAGTTGCTTTCTTGCGAATCCGTTACGTCTACATCTTGGAGCTCTCACAGCAGCTTCGGCACTACGTTCTGCCGCCGTCTCCGACTTCGCGCATGGAGATAATGAGACGCCACCAGCGGACTCAGCACAATCTTCTCCGATACTGTTGAACCCAAACAGTCATCGTTAACCACAAATTCAATTCAGTTCATCGAGCACTCAGAATCTCCACTCCTTCACCCCCTTCTCCATAATCCGCTTCCTCCGCCATGTCTTCCCGTCTCGGCCTGCGCTTTCTGCGTGCCAGCCAAACACTGCGCACGCAGTTCCGGCAACCAATCCAACGGCGAATGCAGACTACCACTGCAGATGCCGCCGCTGCCTCCGAGCATCCAGCCCAGAGTAACTTCTCGAAGTTCATTAACAGCCCCGTTGGCCCTAAGACCGTACATTTCTGGTGAGACTACGTCCTAGTGTTGCGTTCCGTCATACTGGACTTGGCGAACTTGCACAGACACTTCACAAGTATCATGGACTGTATGCTGACTATTGCTTTCCCCAAAGGGCGCCAATCATGAAGGTAATACTCACGTCGCTCCTCTTCCTGCATTGGTCTATCCGTCGAAGCTCTCGTGCGAAGCCGTACGAACGCAACCACAACGGTCCTAATTTGCGTCTACACCTTTCGTAACGTTTCCCATACACCATAGCACCTAACTAACTCATACAAATCATAGTGGGGCCTCGTCCTAGCAGGAGTTTCAGACTTCTTCCGGCCAGCGCAGAACCTCTCGCTCCAGCAGAACCTCGCACTAATGGCCACTGGCGCCATCTGGACACGCTGGTGCTTGATCATCAAGCCCAAGAACGTCTTCCTCGCCACCGTCAACTTCTTCCTTTTTTGCGTCGGTGCTACCCAAGTTACTCGGATTTTTGTGTGGAGGCAAAGCGCGGAGGGCAAGAATGCTGTCGCCGTAGCGAAGGAGTTGGCAAAGGAAGAGGGACAAGTCGTTGAGGGTGCGGTGAAGGACGCAGCTAGCGCAGCGAAGCAAGCTGTGAAGGCGTAGAAGGTGCTAAGATGCAGAGGCTTTGGTAGGAAGGAAGGGAGAAGGTCCACATGAGACGATTCAAAATGCACCCATCCGCATCTGATTTTGGATGGTACTTGAGGAAGAAGGTTGGCGAGCACGTGTACTTCTGCTTAGACGTTACCAGGTCCTATCGGATGTATACAGGCGTCCTAGCGAGAATTGAATGGCATTATTTGCTGTTTAAAGTCTGATGATTATCTTCGTGAAGGAAGTAGTCGTAAGCGATGAATGAATAACAGTACCTTAGGCATGTGCATCTACCTAAACCTCTAAAAGTTGCAATAATATGGAGCTAATCCATAACTAACAGCAGTGGCCCGATGTTTAGACTTTATTCGTTCGAAACATTGCGCGAGCAAACAATAATTTGACGCTGAACTGAGAGGAACGGCGTTCTGAATTACCTGATTGAGGGATATTCCATCGAAGGTGACCAGAGAGCACATTAGATCCATAATTCGGGCTTCCGCTCTTTGTTAGGTGCAAATGAGGATTATCGTTGTTAGATAATAGTAAATATTTGATTGAATAGATAGAGAGTTAGCTATTAAGACATATTGAAGCATTGCAAGGATCAGTTCTCGATCTTTACCTGTTGACGAATCCCGGACTGTTGAAGGTCCGTGGTTGAGTGGTTGCCCGGTCCCCACAAACCAATTGTTGTTAGCAAAAGCGCCACTGCCTTGCCCACCACCATCAATCCTAACTCTTTATAAGCAATCCATTTCAGTGGCATTCTTCTTATTCACCTTTCTCTGATCTTCTCATGAGAACGTGTGCATGAATGCGGCACAGCGATTATGGCGCTGTTCGAGCAGCAGTGGATCACTGTGCAACAAAAGACGTTTACGAAATGGTAAACAATGACCATTCTACACCTCGCAGGATCAAGCAATGATTTGAAACTCACGGATTCATAGGCTCAATAGCAAGCTCAAGACACGAGAGATTGTTATTAAAGATTTAGTCTCAGATCTCTCTGATGGCGTATGTACATACTCACTCCGCACTACCATCCAGACGTCTCCGGAGCACTTAGCTAAACTGACGCTGCGCAGGTCTGCCTCATCCACCTCCTTGAGATACTCGGAAACGAATCGCTCGGTCGCTATGCATCCAAGCCGAAACTTCGAGTGCAACGATTTGAAAACGTCAACATTGCCTTGGATTACGTCAAACGAAGGGGTATCCACTTGACAAATATTGGTGCTGAAGATGTGGTAGATGGCAATCGCAAGATCATCTTGGGTCTTATATGGACTCTGATCTTACGATTTACCATAAGTGACATCAATGAGGAAGGGTTGAGCGCAAAGGAGGGCCTGTTACTTTGGTGCCAAAGAAAGACAGCCTGCTATGAAGAAGTGGACGTTCGAGACTTCTCGACAAGCTGGAATGATGGCTTGGCTTTCTGTGCGCTCCTCGATATTCACCGGCCCGATCTCATTGATTACGACACCCTTGACAAGAGCGACCATCGAGGCAATATGGCGCTCGCCTTCGATATTGCGGCGAGGGAGATTGGCATCCCGGATTTGCTTGATGTCGAAGATGTTTGCGATGTCGCTAAGCCTGATGAGCGTTCTCTGATGACATACATCGCCTACTGGTTCCATGCCTTCTCACACATGGAGAAGGTCGAAAATGCAGGGCGTAGAGTTGAAAAGTTTGTCACACACATGCAAGGAGCTTGGGAGATGCAGAACTCTTTCGAGCGGCGTATGAAGGAGCTACTGCGTCAAATCGCCGAGCAGAGGAAACACTGGGAGGAGGCACTCTTCGATGGTACTTACAACGACGCGAAGAACCAGGCCAGCAGGTTCACGGCGTACAAGACAAACAAGAAGCGAAGTTGGGTAGCGGAAAAGGCAGATCTTACCTCGTTGCTCGGAAACATCAAGACCAAGCTTGCCACTTACCGACTGCGACCGTATGATCCGCCCGCCGAGCTAAGTCTGGAGACGCTCGAGATGGCCTGGGCCGGATTGAATAAGGCAGAGAGGCAGCGGAGTCAGCTGATCAATGAGACCATTAGAGATATAAAGGATAGTCTGCGACGCTCCTTTGCGGACAAGGCAAACTCGTTGGCTCTCGCCCTAAGCACGGTATCAACTACAATTTCTGGTCTTGGAGGTGATGTTGAAGATCAACTTCGAGATACAAAGCGACTCAGCGACAACTTACAGCCTTTGGAGGAATACCTGCGGGTGATTGCCGATGTGGATGGGCAGTGTCAGGAAGCAAACATAGAGGAGAACGACTACACGACGTACACATACGACGAGCTCGAGTACGAACTTGGGCTGGCAAAGTCCAGCGTGTCCAAGAAACTGGCCTTCCTCGAAAACCAGATGGTAGCGCGAGACATGACGAATCTCACACCAATCCAGTTGGAGGAATTTGAATCCGTTTTCCGGCACTTCGACCGTGACCTCAGTAACTCATTGCAGGAGCTCGAGTTCTCTGCGGCGCTAGCAAGTCTCGGCCTGGTGTACGACGAGAGGGAAATGCACCAAAAATTCCGTGAGACGAGCAACGGCCGGGACTATGTAACATTTGAGCAGTTTATCAGATTCATGGTTGACGTAACCGAAGACCAAAACACCGCGGAGCAGGTATTCGAGAGCTTCAAGGAGGTCGCAGATGGCAAGGTGCGTTATGCAAAACAGACAGCCAAATCCCCATTGCCATATTTCCACGAAGATAGCACATGCAAGGTAAAACGACACTAACTTCAATATGCAGCCCTATGTAACGGAGCTCGATCTCCGTCATTCGCTGATTCCCGAGGAGCTCGTGGACGAAATGGTTCAGACGATGCCGGAGCATCACGGTGCAGGAAATGAAGAAGACGGCAACGCACCAAAGTATGACTACGTGAGCTTCATGAGTCGGCTGATGGAGTCTCCGAGGAGCAGAAACGCGCACGGAGCCAATGGGAGGTGAGAGAGGCGTGAATTGTTTCTTGTTGCATTGTCCTTCGGCGGGCGTCTTTGCAGTTCCAGGTAATGAGAATCAGGTAGATTGGAGCTGTCCTTCTGTTCTCGGTCGGTTTGCCGTCGGAGGTCAGGGGCACGACAAAGATTATTCGAGAGGTGTACATAACGCAAGTAGCATCGAGGGGTGTGGCAAGCCAATGGACGTGCATTCGAGAGGCAAAAGGACGAAGTAAGCAACTACAGGGGAGCACAATGGATACAATGGCAGATCTGAATCTCTTAGTTGGCGAATGTGAAACGGCGAGGCCAGGATTGTATTCGAGCGCCTGAAACGCGCCACAGAGGAAGTTGCGCGAAGAGGGTCCGGTTGGCGAGGCCAGAAGCGGCCATCTCGGTGATGGTCAGGAGTGGCACGCCTCTCCCGGTAAATATTTTGTGGTTCGTTAGTGGTGGCATTAAGCTTATAGGTAGACGTCCAAGTACTGTCGTTGTTGATGCACTCAACCCGCCAACAGAGAAATCCAAGTGATTTGGCACTCAATTCGAATTCGTGTCGCAAAGTGTGGGCGGAAGGCAAACGGCAAGCACAGCAGCGGCGTGTACCGGCTGCGTATATGCTGTCACGACTCACTCTTCGCACGCCGCGCAGAAAAGTGACTTACTCCTCAGTCACAAGCTGGTCAACCAGCCATCGTTCACGCGTATTTCAGCACGCCGACTTTTTCGCACGCTCGGCCTGGCATCGACACGTCCTGCTTGCTGAGCACAGGAGTCTGGCTTCGAAGAGACGTCGACTGGCTGTATCTCAGTCTTCCGCTTGGCAGTCGGCCCTCCAGCTTCCTTCTGGCTGACCGCAACACCGGCCACTTTCTCACTACAACTACACGACCCTAAGTATCCACCGCCAGCCTCGCAAAACACCACCACTGCCTGCAACACGACACTAATCTCTCGCTCGGAGAGTTAAAACATAATATCGCGCCCTTCTCAACCCACGCTGCTGCCCACTCTCACCCACTGACCACCTTCCGTCTTCAAACGCCGCGGTAGAAACCCCTCTTCGTTCGATACCGGTCGAGACCCAAGAGCAGCACATCACGGCTGTACAGGCGCGCAATACCGCCTCCAACGCAGCGCCATCGAAGCGACATTGCCCGACATGTCGTCCTCGAACGCGTCGTAAGTTTATCTTGCTCCATTGACAAGACACGCGCCCTCTAGCTTAACTCGTGCACGTTCGATCACCCATTCTTCACCTGAAATCGCAACACAATCCTCACTAATTCGAACATATCCGAGCGCGATGTGTTTGCTAACCTTCGTTTCTAGACTCTATACGCCGGGTCAGTTCATGAACCCAGGCCCGGCGCCGCGACCACCTACCGACCGACCACGGTTAAATCTTACCCCTTCCGTCTCGAGTCTGCCCGGCAGCGTGTCTGCTCTCAGCCTCCAAACACCAACCAGCACATCCTCAGCGTCGTTTGGACCCTCTTCAGCGACGTTATTGAACAGGTCGCAGTCCGAGAAGATCGGCAGCGGCGCATATGCGGTGGTCAAGGACGGGCCCGCCAAAGTGAAGGAGGAAGGAGGAATACTCCGCGGACTGGTATGGAATGAGAGATGGCTGGTACTGCGAGAGTTTCAACTGGACTTCCTGAAGAGCAACACATCTCCAAAGGTCGCGTTTACCGTCCACCTCCGCGATGTCACCAACATCACCCGCTCCGAAATCCACGCTAACTCATTTGAAATCACGCGATCATTGAATCCCAGTGGTGGATCATCTCCACCACGCGATGGCCCAACACGCGTAACTGTATGCAAGGTAGAAACTGACGATGAGGTTTATTCTTGGATCGATTCCATTTACCAGCGATGTCCCAGCATGGGCGGTGTTAGCAATCCAACCAACTTCACACATAGAGTTCATGTAGGCTATGATCCTCATACCGGAGTCTTTGTTGGCCTGCCGGCTGAGTGGGAGCGACTTCTCACAGCTTCGGCCATCACGAAGGAGGATTATCAGAAGAACCCGGAGGCTGTTGTCGAAGTCCTTAATTTCTACACGGAGACCGTCATGAAGCGCGCCGACGATCCTCTCGGCTACCCAAGCTCGACACCTGCGCCGCAAATTGAATCTGCGAACAGACAAATTGGCTTTTCTGGCAGCTCAATTGCACCACCTCGACCGACACCTCCAGCCGCCTACCAGCGACAAGATAGCTACCAGGGTAACCGATCGGATAGCTACTCAGCAACGAACGACCAAGCGCAGCGGATGCAGGCGGAGAGGGACGCACGCGAAGCACAGGCGAGAGCCGATGCCGAACGTCAACGGCGGATGGACGAAGAAATCCGCCGGAAGCGCGACCAGCAACAACGCGAGCAGGACCGGCAACGCGACCGCGAAGAGCAGGCTGCGTACAACGCATCCCTACCGAAGTCGCGACCGCCGATGGCACAGCAAGAACTCGGAGGCTACAGTGAGGATGCTCAAACCCGACAACAGCCAGACAGATACAATCCGCAAAGACCAGCTCCCGGTACACCTACCAGCCAGCGACCGTCTCAGTCCCAGCAACCGCAATCGCTACGGCCGAACCTGCAAGCTCAGCGACCTGCTCCTAGCGCGCCAACGAACGGAACTAAATCATCACAGCCCGCGGCGACCAAACAGCCTGCTAATGGCACAAGGCAGCAACAGTCATCGAGTAAATATGGTAATGGAGGTTCCACACCTCGAGCAGCTGCTAATGGCACCGCTCCACCGAGCAGAATTCCAGCAGCGACGGCACCAAAACCACTCAACGTGCAAGCTAAGCAAGCGACCGGTGCATCGACCCAGAGTGACGCAGTCAAGAAGGCCGAGCAAGCTCTGACGCGAAAGGATGATGGCGGCGGCGGGCGTAAAGAGGTACGCATGTCGTCGATGACCGAGGCCGAAGTCATGGCCAAACTGCGAGAAGTCGTGTCCAAGGAGCGACCACTGGACTCATACAACAAGCAAAAGAAGATCGGCCAGGGTGCGTCCGGCTCGGTGTACGTCGCGCGCATCCGTGAAAACGCGACCAGCCCAATGGCTAGGCGCATCCTCCGCGAGCAAGGTCCAAAGGCTCAAGTGGCCATCAAGCAGATGGATCTGCGGAATCAGCCGCGTAAGGAGCTTATCGTCAACGAGATCATCGTCATGAAAGAGAGTCGTCACGAGAACATTGTCAACTTCCTGGATGCCTTTTTGCAAGAGGAAAGCTCCGAGCTTTGGGTTGTCATGGAGTTCATGGAGGGAGGTGCCCTTACGGATGTCATTGACAACAATCAAGACATTAGAGAGGATCAAATTGCTACGGTTTGCCTTGAAGTGAGTTATCTTTGAGCTTTTGTCGTGTTCAAGACATAGTGCTGACAATTCTCTAGACTTGCAAAGGTCTTGCGCACCTACACGCTCAGAATATCATCCACCGTGATATTAAATCCGACAACGTTCTTCTGGATGCTCGGGGAAATGTTAAGATCAGTAAGTTTCTCCCACTCTTCCTAGTGTCACACCAACGTATGCTAACCTATGCCAAACAGCGGATTTCGGTTTCTGTGCGAAGCTTACTGAGCAGCGTTCCAAGCGTGCTACCATGGTCGGAACACCTTACTGGATGGCACCAGAAGTTGTCAAGCAGAAGGAATATGGTTCGAAAGTAGATATCTGGTCGCTGGGCATCATGGCCATTGAAATGATCGAATCAGAGCCGCCATACCTGAACGAGGAGCCACTCAAGGCGTTGTATCTTATCGCGACACACGGTACACCTCGCCTCAAGAAGCCTGAGAAGCTTAGTAAGGAGCTCAAGGCCTTTTTGAGCGTGTGCCTTTGCGTCGACGTTAAGAGTAGGGCTACCGCTAACGAGCTCATGGATCATGAGTTCTTGAAGCATGGTTGCCCTAAGGAGAGTTTGGCGAGTTTGCTGGCATTCAGGACGACCAAGAGCGGCGGTCATTGAGCGCATCACTCGCCCATGCCGACTGTTCAACGACTTTCTCATTTCATCTGCCTCCATTCGCTTCCGCTTCTCGACTCGCAACCGATCATGCGACCTGTCTATAACCTCGACTTGCCATCTCCCAGATTTTTCTTACCTCTCACCAATGCATCGAAGCGACGACTTGAGAATGTCTAATGTCTGGTTTCCAATTTCCTTAGCTCTCTGCATGGTCCCCAACCCCCTGAGCTTTACACGGCTTTGATTTTCCAAGACATCGAGGAGTTCGGACTCTTTCCGTTCTGTTATGCTTTCTTCTCTCACATCCGGACACAAGAGATGGACTAGGGGTGATGCTGATGCTGAAAGAATGCGACCGCGCATTGGGTATAAAATTATGTAGCCGCTATAGACAAGATAGGTTGAACGAAATGGCCTTGCCGCGGCAAGCGTTTGCGCAAGGTAGTCTCTTCCTCTATTACAGTGAATGGGTGCTAAATTCATTCACGCTAAGCACTGAAGCACGGCGATTGATTGATACAGCTGCACAGAGCATGGACAGTGACAAAGAGTAACACGATTAGTAGCTTTGATTTATGCTCGTTGGCATTCAGCACCCACACTCAAACTCATTCATTGGCACGCTGCAGCTCATCGCGTCCAGCACCATACAAGATTTCACAGACGCCTCCAATGGGCACGTCCATGACCGCGTCAGTCCCTTCACTCCACAAGGCTTTCCAGTCGAGATCCTTCCCGAGCAGTCCAAAATCCCTTTCCCTCTCCTTCTTGCTCTCCCTCGAATCATGGCGCCGATGCCCAACCCTCCTCTTCCCCTTCCTGCCCCCCGCAGCGTCCACGCCCGTCTTCTCCCTCAGCCAGGGCGGCGCCAGCGGCGCGCGCTCCCTCCTCTTCACGATCCGGCCAGCGGAGTCGAGCACAGCGACAAACGCGCACTCATCGACCATGCACTCGGCGCTCTCGAGGCGCAGCGTCAGATAGCCGCCGTTGTACGACGCAAGCGCAACGTAGATCCACAAGCCAGCGACGACCAGCCACGCCGGCACGGCCAGCGCCCACCAGCGGTCGGGGAAGTAGTACACGCCGAGCTGGTGCAGCAGCGCGGACGGCAGGTACGCCCACGCCAGGAACATCAGGAAGGCGGCGGCGCTGGCCAGGTACAGCGCGAAGCCGTAGTACTCGTACGCGGGGATCTTGGGCGGCGGCGCCGGCGCGGCCGCGTCGCCGTCGCCGGCCCACGCCCGTCGCCCCGTTGACGACGATGCGCCCGTCCCGCTGCCGCGCTCGCCGCCGCGCCCCCCGCCGCCGTGCGACTCTGCGTCCGAGGTCTCCGGCGTGGTTGGCCGCGACGCCGCTGCGCTGAAGGGCGGCCCGCCGCGCAGCAGCGATGTTAGCGATGGCGATGGCGGTAGCGGCGTCGGCGGCCGGTTGTAGAACGGCGGGAACAGCGTGCTGCTGCTGGGCGGGAGGTGCGTGTGCGAGCGGGAGGAGTGGCCGGAGTGTGGCCGGCGAGGGCTGCCGGCGACGTCGGTGGAGCGTGTTGGTGCGTCGTCGTTGTCGTCGTCTGCGGAGGAGGAGAAGTCGGACGAGGAGGAGAGGAAGTCGCCGTTCGGCTGAGCGTCGTCGGTCGGGTCTTCTAGAGATGTGGGCTCTGATGGCGTGGCGTCTTCGGATGGTGAAAGAGTTCGAGGGGGGCGTTCCGGTGATGGGGACTCGTCTGCATATGAAATGCGGAGAGGGTTGGCGGTGGAGAGATTGGGCGTGGACTGAGATTGGAGGCCACTTGGCAAAGCGGAGCCTCTACTTTGAGGAGGCATGGTTGAATGGTAATGTGCAAGGAGTTATGCGTGGAAGTTGGAAATATCTCGCAGTTCCTGAGCAAGCAGGTTGAAGCACTGGCCAGCTGTCGGAGACGATTCCGAGGCTATGCGCGTGTGCGGAAACGAAAGAACAGCACAGCGCGTTGATAGGCAATTCACGAGTGAATTCTACCAGTATCAATGAATAAAGAGAAGATACATGCTCTGAGAGGAGGAAGAGTAATGAATACATTTCGCCCAGACCGTAGCGGGAGCGGAGAAGTAACATTATCATCAAGTATGAGAACAGCTGTATCTACAGATACATAATTGGCATGCGGGTACCTCTAACGCCATCCGCATACACGATATTCGCAGCTTCCATTGTACCACTCCTATTCTTCTTCGCTGTCATGATACCAAATGTCATTTAACCAGAACCAGCGGCAGCTTGAGGCTCAGCATCGGCGTGGGACTCGCTGGCGGCGTTATGCGGCTTGGAGAGGACCTCGATACTTCCTGAATGAAAGGTCAGCATTGGTGATATAAATACAGTGAGAAAAATAGATGGTGGACGTACGGTGGATCAGGTTCAGCCGTGACACCTTCTCGCCCTGCTCGTTCTCGTATGTGCTCATCTGAGCATCGGCATCAAGGTGGACCAGAGTGCTGTAACATTGTTAGTACCCGCTTGCTTACAATCATATTCTCCATAACTACAATCACACTCACCCCTTGGGCAGACTCAGAAGGTGGTTCCTCCTGTTTCCATCCTCCATGAAGGCCGCGATACGGAACCAAGATGTCTGTCTGTTATCTTGAGGGCCGTAGTTGGTGGCCAGATTGTAGCGCACCATCTGCCTACCAGTAGAGGTGTCGACCAGCTCTGGCTCCGCACCTAGGCGTCCGATAATTTGCATGCGAGCCAGCTGTGAACGCGGAGTAGTGCTGAAAGCGCGGACTGAGGAGAGGCGAGCGAGGCCCGAGAAGGACGAGCGCGAAAACATATTTGGAGTGGAGTCGAAGGGATGGCCTCAGCGGTTGCGACTGTGATTCAGAGCGGAGAGGAAGGATTACAATGAATTCCGAGTGGAAGTTGATATTGCGATGCTTTCGGGTGTTATTTGTGCTGATTGCAGAACGACTTTAGGGGGTGAGCAGTGCAGCCAATCACAGCGCAGTGTGGACCAGAGCCCGAGCATCCGCGTGTAATAGACGCGTTTTACACGTGAAGCTGATGCAGCTCAACATCAGACGGAGGATTATTGACTACGGCCAATACATGCCAGTGTTTGAATCATGGCTAGCGGAGTAAGGCTATAATGGTCCATATTCGATTGGGTATTGCGTGTTAGTTACTTATACTGAGACGTTCCATATCGCAGCACCCTGACAGATATTGGACTCAAAGGCCATGGGAGCGACAGCAGTAATAATCTATACATTTCATTCATTCGATCCTCTACTAAAGGGACGAGAAGCGCCAACCGAACCAACTCCAAGGTCAAGTCATAAACATAAAGCCATACAAGCCCAACCCAAACGAGTCCGTTTTCGTTCCCCTAGAGAAGCCAAAGGTAGTCCATTCCAGATCGACGCCGATCACACAGTTGCGCCGTGTTTCCGGGATCAATTTGCCGTTTCCTTGCCCGCGCTAGAAGAAATGAAAGTGAAAGAATAAAGAGGAACCCAATTGGTGTACATAAAGCGCAAACTTAAGCTTCAACGCCGAAGCCTGAAGCCGAGCTCAACTGAGCCGCAAAGCTAGTCCCGGCAGTCGGAAACCCATTGATATCGTCGCTGATGCCAGAGCCACCGCCAACATGCGGCTGCCAATCGTGCCAGTCCTCGCCGCCGCCGGCAAGCGTCATGAAGTCGAGGTGGGCCGCGTCGGCCGGGTCGCCGCCATCGACAGCGGGCATCTCGCGCAGCTCGGGGAAGTGGGCCATGGCGATGTTGGCGATGTCGTGGGACTCGAGGCTGGAGTCGGGCGCGCCCATCCAGGTGGCGCCGGCGAGGCTGAACTTCTGCGGCGGCAGCGACGTCGGCGTCTGACCGCCGCCGGTCGTGCTGCTGCCCAGGCTCCCCGCGTCGATGCCGCCGCCCCCGTGCAGCTCCGCCGTCGACAGCGTCGACCAGCTCGCTGGCCCGACGTCGCTGCGCGGCGTGATCATCGTCCACCCGTCGTGCGCGCCGCCCGCCGCGTCGCTGTCGCTGATGCGCCGGTGCAGCGGCGCGATCGTGCCGCCGCCCAGCGCGGGGTCGATGGCCCCCAGGTCGATGCTCATGGCGGTGCTGCTTAGCCGGTGGAAGGTCGAGCCTGTCTTGGTCGAGTGGGTGCGCGCGATGGGCCGCTGACGCTTGGCGAAGTTCGGTGGATCAAGCTCGTCGACCGTCGTGCTGCCGCGTCGAGCTGGTACTACTCCTCTCGCCGAACGGAAGTTGTTGGTGAAGTCACCTGGCGTGCCGCGCAGCTCTGCGAGCACCGCCTGCAAAACGATGAACATGCGTTCCGCTGGCTGGTATGTGTAGGCCATGTCCTGGAGCGCCGCCGACAGGCACTCGAGGTACTGCATGTTGTTATTGCGGTCGCTGGCGTCCTTGAGGAAAGCAAGAGCTGCGACCAGCGCTGTGGCCGCTGTGCCTGCGTGCTGCAAGCCCGTCACGAAGATTTGTCGTGTGTCAAAGCGCTGACGATGTTGCCAGAAGATGCGTGCAACCCGGATGGCGTGCTTTGTACACACGGTACGTGATAGAGCTGAGAAATGGCTATCTGGTCCACCGGTACCGACACCATCTTCACTGTCGGAGGATGCAGGCTCTTCATACATGGCGAATGGACGGTGCAGGAGGATTAATGCGGCGTGGTACTGTTGGTGGAGAAGGAAGAACGAGAACGGTGCAGTCTGGATGTTTGCTGGCGTCCAGCGGAGCGGTTCTGGCAGACGGGCATACCAGTTGCCAAACTCCCGGTCCAATGCCGCCATGCGTAGATATGCATCGCGATCAATGTTTGCTTCCGTTTGTGCTCTAGGATCCATATTTTCAGTGATCTTGCCGGCAAGTTCCATCAAGTCAAGCAGAGCTTCGTATATTTGCGTTTCAAGCGCTTTTCCAGGTCCGGCAGGTTTGCAGGTTCCAAGTCGTTCGAATTGCTTTGCCAGATGGTAGACCTCAAGGTCGGAGCTCTTCATGCTAGTAGGTCGACCCAAGAATAGCGCCCAGTACTTGTCGTAGATAACGCAGGCCCAGAGGGTCATTCGACGAATCTCGACCTCGCGCTCTGGGAGACCAGAGTCGCGGGTGTCGAGATGTAGACCAATGTCAAATGCGATTCTGTGATCTCAAATTAGCTACCGAGTGCATGTGAGTATCGATCAGAGGCATATTTGCATACCGCACAGCCATTCCACCATAAAGCCAGCCCAGGTTGTCTCTTCCCACACCGCATTCCAGATCGCCTAGAAGCAACAAAGCCACAACGGAAGGAATTCCTCCAGGCCTTTCAAGTTCATAGTCAAGCATGTACTTGGCATCACGATGCAAGGTGCTTTCCCGTCCTGGCAGACTGATCCTCTGCATGTCCGGTCTCGTTCTATCTGCAAACCGGTATCCCATGGCAAGAACGCAAACGTGCAGGAACCCGGAGTAGAACTGAGTTCGGCCGTTGTCTCGATCTTCTTGAAAAGCTTCCTGGTGCAGAACATGGAGGACGGCGTTGTAGTGCTGCCAGAAGAGATTCATAAGATAGTCATGCGTTTCCATGGACAGAAAGCGGATCGACTTCTCGGCGCGCCTTGCCTGTTCCAGTGACTCCTGGTTGCTCTCGAGGGAAACACCGAGTTCGCTGTGGACGTGGCAGTTGGTGGTGGGACCGAAGTACCGCAGTCGACCACTAAGTTGGTCGAAACTGAGATGGCCACGAGTGGAGAGAAGACGGCTGACCATGCCGTCTTTCTTAGGAGGTGGAAGCACTGATGGAGAGCTGGCGGAATGTACTGAATCTCCATCTCCATGGTGGGAGTTGCTATCTATTGGCTCGAGGTGATCGCCGTCCAGGGAACCGTCGTGCTGACTGCTCGGGCTGGAGTGCTCCGGAATTGATGGAGGTGCTGTGTTGGAACTCGACGTGGTTCCTGAATTGAGAGCTGTTAAAAGAGATCTCTTGCGAGATGGTGAGAGGTCCTCGATTCTTGCGGGACCATGACGGGTCATTGGAGGGTGGTTGGCTGGTGGAGGCTCGACATTGCGTTCCTTGAGCATGCCTTCGAGTAAAGCCACGCGATCAGTTAATGAACACATGTACGCTCGAGATATTGGCCTAAATTTGGTGTCAGCGATGGACTAGCAAGAGAATTTGATGCTGCAGAAGAGCATATCGATGAGCTTACCGCCGCCGTTCGTCGTCGTTCTTTATGACACATTCTATGCCGGATCGTTTGCACTGGGTGCATTCTGATTCTCCGGCGGGCACAACGCACTGTCTGATATCAACAACAGCTACCGCATAGAAGAAATGGAAGTGCATACACGAATTCTTCTGTCTCTACACGAGGCACATGCAACTGAAGCTCTATGTCTGCTCTTCTGATGTTTGGCGCCAGATCCTTGATTATCATTTTGCATGTCCGGAAGTTGGTTTTCCGGAGTGAGTTCCTGGGAGCTTGTCGAGTTGGATGCCGCAACCATGATTATGATACAGGAGATGGGTGTGGGTATATTAGTCAACTTGCAAAGGCAGCATCAACAGACGGCCTTGGTGGAGCGAGGACAAGGTGATGTGAAGAGGACAAAATCTGGGGAAATGAGAAAGGCACGAGGGGAGAGGTGGAGAAAGATATGCTGGGGAACAAGAGAATTGCCACGGGCAATATTTTTCGGGGATGGGCGCCTTCATCGTTAGCAGTTCACCATTCAACATAACCCTGGGAGCCACGAAAACCCCCGCATTTTAGTCCCCCCATGGGGCCTAAATCAAGAATGGTTAAATGGTATTCAGGCTGGCGCGTTCCCGTGAAGATGATGAACTCTGGAAGCCCTCTCTCGGCTGCCACTAGCCGGGCCTCGACTAATAAATAACGCCGTCAAGTCGGTCCATTGAATCGGCTTGTATTGACCATTGGCTACGCCGAGTCCTCGAGACCAATTTCCACCCAGAAGCATGGCGAGCGAGCGAGGCAGTTGCCCTCAAATTGCGCTCTGTTTGCTTCTACTCTGCTATTGTCGGCTATGGCAACACGTAAGAAACGCCCGTCTGGAGAAATACGGAACAGGTCGGCAGTATCGGCAGTGGAAGTGGGGGAGAAGCGAGGGCATCAACCACAGCTGCTCTGAGCCAAACGGTTCGTTCGAGAGACCCTGAGCGATTGGCGAGCTGGTGCTGTCGAAGCGGAGGTGGTTGTATCGGAATGAGCATGCTCCACCAAAATTCGGGGCTGCTCGGGTGGCGCACCGATTCAAGGACGGCTGACAAGCGAAGTTGTCGTCTGGCCGAGTCAGCGCCGGTACACTCGTCGCCTCTAGATCGAGGTAACTTTGCGCCTGCATGAGTAATGTGGACCCAATCAATCGCCTATCCCGGTGCCACTATGATGGCTTCTGCATGGGCAGAGTCAGATCCACCATCCACAGCCTCTCGTTAACGACTGATGCGCCGAGATAACTGACGGAACCCAGGCCTTAAAGAGCCTATCAATGGCTGACGGAGCAAAGGAAACAACTGGATACGGCCAAGCAGCAGAGGTCTAAGGGACAAAAAAAAGCCACCCCATGCATCCACGATGCACCCCAGACCGTCGAGGCAAACGTTATTCCCGCTACTCTGGCACCTGGGAGCCTGTGCGAGTACGCTGGTAGCAGGAAAGCTTCCCTTTACCTGGCCAGGCCACCAGACTACGCTGGGTAATGAACCCACTACGTGGATCACAGGAACAATCTAACACAGGTGGCACATCTCCACATGCTCCACTGTACAGCCCACTGCGGCGTTTAGTACTGGGTCCGGCGGCTTTCGCGGTCTGAAGTCTTGGCCATATAGCCCTGTGACTCTCCTAACCCGCAATTCTGGCTTTGGAGCCATGTGGCTTCCGGAATTTCCATGTCCGGGATCCTTGTAAAAATTTAATTCTTGGATTGATCTACGTATGAGTGCCAGAGCTCGTGAGACGCCAAGAAGAGAGAAAACCAGGAGGAAAACTGAGCTGTGCGAAACACAACCAGCAGAGCCGTGGTGACATCAAAGGATATCAAGCAAGTATATGCTCTCAGCGGACTTCATACCAACCACCGATGGTAGACACCCAAATGGTGTGCGTCTTCACTCCCTTTCTATGTTTGCTTCTTAGTCAACGTCCCAGTCGTGGTCGTAATTGCGAATGTACGGGCTCAATCCCAGCACGTCTCGGGATGCTGTACCCTTGACATCTCCGTTCCCAAGGAACGCAAACCGGTTCTTATACCTATACCGAATATTATAATCTTCGTAGCGAGGCTCTTTAATCGACTTAAGGAAGTGAATCGTCTGATGTCTTGCGTCAGCCTCGCGTAATGTCGCGCCGGGTAAAAATTGCATAATTTTACTTACCGAGCCCGTCCAAAGATAGATGCGGTTCTTGATTTTACCATCCTTGAACCAACTACGGCACTCCTCACTGAACACGGTTGATTTGTGGAACTCGTCAAAGTGCGCGTAAATCTCATCCAAAGCCTCTTGTTTTACCTCGATGGCCTTGATCTGCTCCGCCTGAACCTTCTTCATAACCTTGATGATGTATTCGATGGTTGTCTCGATGGAGGGGAGAAGCGTACCGTTACTCCACGTCGCGCCAGGGCCAACAATGGTATAGTAGTTGGGGAATCGGGGAGCCGAGATACCAAAGTAGAGATTGACACCCTCGCCCCAGTCTTCCTGGATGGTCTTGCCCGCCGCGTTGATAACCTTGAACGCAGGCCTGAAGGCGACTTGGAAGCCGGTGGCGCAGACCAGGATGTCGAACTTGTGCTCCTTACCATCCTCCGTCAGGATACCTTCAGGCGTGATCTTGACGATGCCGTCGAACACGGGCTCAACGTTGTCCTTTACCAAAGCCTCCAGGTAACCATCACCGGGAGAAATTCGTCGGCATCCTGGCGACCACTTGGGAATAATGAAGCTCTTCAACTTCTCGTGACCTGGTCCCATACGACGGTTCATCTCCTTGGTGATAACATCTCGGAAGTGGTTGGACATCTCGGAACCACGCTGGTACATACCGAACAAGCTGTTGATTTCGGCTTCAATGCGCTTGCGGAAGTCAAGGTGGTATTCTGGGTCGTCTCTGAACCTCTTCTTCTCCTGCTCGCTGAAAGTGTACTGTCTCTGGCCAGGATCGACGTCGGCACCCTTCTGAAGGTCTGACTGCAAGGCACCCGCGCCAAATGGAGGACTGATCCAAGTTGGGCTTCGCATGTACACTTCCATGTGCTTGACCGTCTTCTGCAGTGCTGGCACAATTTGGACACTAGACGAGCCGGTGCCGATGACGGCAATCGTCTTATCTTTGAAGTCGACAGAGTGGTCCCAATGCGCAGAGTGCATCTTAGGGCCCTTGAAGTCGTTGAGCCCTTCGATATCGGGCCATTTCCATGTGTTCAGAATGCCAGTGCCGTTGATGAAGATGTGTGCCCAGTCGTGCCGTAGTTCTTTGGTGTTCTGGTCTTCGAGCGTGATCTTCCACACGCCTTCTTCCTCGTCCCAGCGGCCTTCGACGACTTTGGTGCTAAGTTTCATGTACTTCTTGGATCCTGTGAAAAGTCAGATCTTCCATCCACTTTGATTGAGTTTCCTTACTCACCGTGCCTCTCGGCGAAGTTCTCAAAGTACTTCTGAATTTCAGCTCCGCTTGCAAAGAACTGCGACCAGTTCCACTTGGGGTCCCATGTGAAGTTGTAGTCGTGTGCCGGAATGTCACACGCAACACCTGGATACGTGTTCTCCAGCCAGGTCCCGCCGAACATGGAGTTCTTGTCGAATAGAGTCAATTCCCATGATCCCGGCTTCATCATCTTCTCCATCTTATATGCCAAGCACAGACCCGAAGCTCCAGCGCCGACGCAAGCCACGCGGAGCTTTCGCGCTTTGGAGTGGTACTGGTTAAGGATTTTGTAGGGACCCTCAGGAGTCTTCGCGTCCGGGTACTCGTAGTCCTCTGGAATGCCATTGGCGCCATCAATGCTGCTGGGCATCTTGGAAGGAGCCATTTCTTCTCCGTTCTCTTGAACTGAACGCATCAAACTCTAGGCCACAGGCGAGGACTTAGCACGAGAGATCGAAGGAGTTATGATGATGAGGGTGTGGGAGAGATGGAAAATAACAGAGTTAAAGGTTCAACGACCCAAGACAGGCCAGATTCTCTTTTAAATAGATCTAGAGCACAGATAGAATTGCCACAAGGTTAGGAGTAGTAGGTACCATCACCCCACGATAGCACGAGCGTAAAGCTTTGAACGAAAATGACCAGGTAAGCTTCGAGAAGGGTGGCTTTAACCGCTCCTCGGACTTCGTCAGTCTCGACTCAGGCTCTTTCTCTAGGCTCCGGATGTTCTATGAGAACACGAGTAAGTCTGCGCCGGCTTCTTTCGGTTTTCTTCCGCAGTAGGAATGTGCTGCGGTCTTGATCTCCGTACATCGCATCTCTTGGATGAGATTCTGCGCGTCCACAGAATCGGAAAAGGATAGAGGAAGACATTATCCGGGGAGGCATCGTACACGGCAGATGGAATGACAGCAGCTCCTGGTAGCCCATAATGATCTCACAATGTGCAATGGCATGTAGAGACCGCGTATCGTCGGCACAGTAGCACGCGACGGCTTGTGCGAATTTGATATGAGAGGTTGTTCAATACGTTGTTAGCGAAAATGGAGTTTCCCAAAAGGAGACAATGATCACGTGGTTATTAGACCTGTGCCTTCAAGCATTTGTAGCTTTCGAAGTTACGCTGCACTATGGTATACGAACCTGAATTCATGGCGATTAGAATGGGTACAGTGTAAATTCTGTAGTAGTTCAATTGCTGGCCTTTGTTTAAATGCCATCTCAACTTCTAGCTACGGCCCTTAAAGCGCCCAAGGCCGAACGGAGAACAAGGTTGATCGCATGCAGTAAGCAACGATGTATGACAGGAACAAAATGACAATAGCTCTAAAGTCTAGCTTTAACCTTGGTCTCCATCTCCTTTGCGTCCCTCTTTGCCCATTCCCTGACCAGCTTTCTCACAATCTTACCGCTGGCAAGCTTCGGTACCTCCTCTATAAACATGATGCCGCCGACGAGTTGCTTGTGTTTAGCAACTTTAGGCTTCATCCACTCGTGGATGTCCTTGTCACTCAGCTTACCCTTGGCGTGATCCTTCAGCACGACATACGCTCGTGGCCACTCTTCGTTGTGTCTGGATGTTGTCAGTAACAGTAGACCATGAATACTTTTGAGAACGCTTACAATGTGATGCCAACGACAGCTGCATCTGCAATATCATCATGCTCGAGAAGAACAGACTCGAGTTCTGCGGGAGCGACTTGCAGGGCATTGACCTTGATGAGTTCCTTCCTCCGATCGACGATCCAGAACCACCCCCTCTTATCCACTATGGCTACATCGCCAGTCTTCAACCAGCCATCTGGGGTCAGGGACTCCTTTGTTGCAACTTCGTTCTTCCAATAGCCTAAGCAGACCTCAGGGCCGCGACAATAGATCTCTCCAGGCTCGCCAGGACCAACTTCCTTGCCGTCTTCATCGAGGAGCTTGCATTCAGTATTGGGGTCGAGCGGGCCAACGCTACCAGAATCGTCATCCGCAAAGAATGGGACGTGCATGGCACCGCAAGTTACCTCTGTCATTCCCCATCCTTGCGTAACTCGAATACCAAACCGCTTCGTGATCTCGTTCTGAAGCTCCTTCTTCAGCGGCGCGGCGCCGCAGAGGATGTGCGTTACACTGCTGATATCATATTTGCTCGTCTCAGGCCTCTTGCTCAGCATAACTAGAATCGGTGGTGCGGTTTGCAAAGATGTGATTCTATACGTTTCAATGCAGCGTAGGAACTCCTCGTAGTTAAACTTCTCCATGATGTACATGGGCACATTGAGCTTAACACACATGATGGATGCCCACAGCTGTCCGTATGCGTGATATAGAGGCAGAAATCCAACGTAACGTTCTTTGGGTCTGTTGTCAAGCGTGTAACCTGAGCCTACGAATTTCATGAATATGTGCTGCTCTGCATTTGCGACAAGGTTTTGGTGTGACACGCAGACGCCTTTGGGCAAGCCAGTTGTGCCAGAGGAGTAGTTGACGGTTGCGATGGTGCGTGCAGGCTCGGTGCCGGTCATGGCTGTCCAGTGGTAGGCATCAGCTTCCTCAGGAGTGCCGATCAATTCGCGCCAGTCCGGGATACCATAGAGTGGCGCATTGGGTCTGTCGGAGAATTGGAATATACGGCTCCGTGGGATGTTGCATGCTTCCGCAGCATCGAGAGCGGTTTTAAGGAGGGTTGGGTGAACAAGCATCAATCGGGCACCGGTGTTCCTCAGCTGGTGACTGAGCTCGGAGACTGTGTAGACTGGGTTTGCGGCGCTGAATATCCTTTTGGATCCTACGATACCCAGATATGCGACGGGCACGAAGATGTGATTAGGAGTTAGTATCATGACAGGCTCCTGGGCCGGAACCTTCATTCGGTCCAAGCCAATTGCCAATCTCTTGATCCAGTTGATGCCTTGCTTTGGAGACAGGCAATTCTCCGGGTTGGCTGCGTCCAGCCATATCGGGTTGCTTGAAGGAGTTGCACCTGGAGGAAAGAGATATGAAAGAAGATCAGTTTGAGGAATATCGAGAGGTGGGTAGGGTGATTGAATAACCATTTTGACGACTTTGATGTACAACAAGAGTGAGAGTTTGAAACGTTTCAAGCTACAACCTCCAAACCTACGACCTTCTTCCGACGCGGGGAGACTGTGCTTTTGTTCCTATCCCCGGTTTTGCTTGGTGCTAACCGGCTGCACAGGAAGTGCCTGTGGAGAGGCGGTTGGCTCTGCTCCGGCTGTTCGCGCTGACCGAGATGATCGACCGAGGTGGAAAAGCTCCCGGTCCAATCCAGCCGACCATCAAACTACCTGCAACCTTTCTCTAGCTAAAATGGAAAACTATCAATCTACGCCGCCTGGCCGGCCATCTAAAGATAAAAATCGAAGGCCTTTAACTTGTACTTTTCGTTCACTGGCTGAGTCTCCAGCCGTTCTCCTTTTCAAGCTCTACAATCATCTGTCATGTCAGAATTCAAAGGATTTAACAAACTATTTTCCCTCGATGGCAAAGTCGCCGTGGTAACAGGTGGCTCAAGAGGTCTTGGACTACATACGGCTACAGCCTTTCTTCTCGCCGGCGCGAAAACGGTGATTGTTACGGCGAGAAAGTGGGATGGAGCTGAAGGAATTGGCCAGGCCGTCAACAAGCTCAACCATCTTCCAGGCATTAAAGGAAGAGCCGTGGGCATTCCAGCAAACGTAGCAGACACCAAGGACATCGAGAGACTCATCACCGAAATCAAGAAACAGGAAGACCATGTAGACATTGTGGTTGCGAACGCAGGCGCAACATGGGGCGGCCCATTCGAACCCACTCCAGACTGGTCATCGGCGAAGATCTTGGACTTGAATGTCAGGGGAGTATTTAATCTCGTGAGATTGTAAGAGCTCTTCTCTATGATACAAGCATTGCGACTCATCATATCGCAGACTTGTACCGATGCTCACTAAGAATGCAACTCGCGAAGACCCATCCAGAATTATCATCGTCTCGTCAACTGCCGGCACGCATATCCACCACGTTGGCGATAATGGCACCATCATGTACTCTATATCTAAGGCTGCAGCACACCATCTCAGTCGAAACCTCGCACTTGAATTAGGCCCGCGCAACATCACTTGCAACACGGTCGCCCCAGGATTCTTTCCTTCCAAGCTCGCCAATGGATTGATCGAGCTTCTGGGCGGTCAGAAATCGTTGGAGGATGAAAACCCGAGGAAACGGCTGGGTGAACCCGAGGACATTGCTGGCGTCATGGTGTTTCTTTGCTCACGCGCGGGTGCTTATGTGAATGGCGAAGACATCGCGGTCGAGTAAGTCACGAGCCCTTCCGATGCCTCAAGCGCCCAGATACTAATTTAATACCAGCGGCGGTGTAAGATGGAAATCTCCAGGAGCCCACTCAAAGCTGTAAATTCATGGCAGAAGCTCTCGACGTTGTGCAACTCCAAGTTATGGCCTTGTCTTCGATACATCTTGTTGAGGACACTTCGCAGCGGCGCTTTGAACTTCCGGCGCATTTTATCGGATAATTATATTTCATCAAGCCAATACAATGTGGATTACCATAAACCTTCTACGTATATAGTTTTGCATTGCCACTTTACTAAATGTACGATGTCTTCTGAAAGCAACGGATGAATGACGGCGACTGTATAACGTACTTAGAGCTGCAGCAACAAAGAACAGAGCTCCTTCAAGACCACAAATTTCAAAAATAAGTGCAAATCTTACCAGAGACAAAGTTTCTGGGTATGGCTTTGTTGACCGTGTGCTTCGGAAGATCAAACTCTTATCGATATCCCCCATTTACGCAATCCCTGGATTCTCAACAGTTTTACGTGGTGTCTGATGCTTGCTCCTGGATTTCGTTTTCCAACGGAAAACCTCCACCTCTCCACCACCAATCCCGCTTTCAACCTTGCACCAGACCTTTGCGTCCCATGGCCCTGAGCTTCGTAGTGACCATTAGCGAGTGTGACATTACCGCTGCAGACGATCTCGACCGTCTAATAGTGTCGCCACATGCAGCCTAGCCACGTCCCTCCATCCCGGGGATTTTGATCTCAGGGACAGTTGGAATCTTGAATCATGCGGCCAATGGATGCATTACTCCGTTGTGTCATGGTGGAACTTGTCGTCCTATGGAACCTAGATCGGTAATCCGGCATATCAGCACACCAAATTCTTTGCATGTATATGAATTCGCGGGCTGTCACGTTGGCATCACGCCAGTGAATATCTCTCCCATCTCATCCCCTCGTCTAGTTTCTCTCTTCTCGTATTTCCGACGTTATTCATCATGGGTGGACTAGCGGATTTGGCACTTCCGGCCGTTGGCCTTGTCGCGGCAGCTCTCGTTGGCTTCACGGTCTACACAATCGTCTATCGACTATACTTCCACCCTTTGGCAAAGTACCCGGGACCGTTCTTGAATAAGATATCTCCTCTCCCAGCTATCTCCAGTCTCCTAAGAGGGCGTTTGCCGCTCGAAACCAAGCAATGGCATGACAAGTACGGACCTGTGGTGCGTGTCATGCCCAACGAACTGTCTTTCAACACCGCAAACGCCTGGGAAGATATCTACGGACATCGGCAAGGCCTGAAGAACATGCACAAAGACCCGATCCACGTCGGCTCCGTTGATCCTATTCCCGGTGTCACCACTCTTACTATGGCTGATGACCACAACCACCAGCGCCAGCGACGTGCGCTGGCATACTCATTTTCGCAAAAGGCGCTCCTCGAGCAAGAGTACATTGTCCAGCAATACGTCGATACCTTGATTACCAAGCTCAAGCTGAAGTCCGACCGAGATGAGGTTTTCAACATGGTCGACTGGCTCAACTTTACCACATTTGATATCATAGGCGACTTAGCTTTTGGTGACCCATTCGGCTGCCTGGCTGACGAGATGTTCCACGATTGGGTTGCTCTCATCTTTGAGACCATTAAAGTTGGCGCTCTCGAGCAAGCCACCCGCCGGTTTGCAGAAGCAGGATCTCCATTGCAGAACTGGCTGGTTAAGCAAATCCCTCCCCGTCTCCGAACTCTCCGCCGCTCGCACGTCGTTAAAAGCCGCGAGAAGGTTATGAAGCGCTTACATGACAACGAGAAATCCGACCACCGCGACTTCATCTGGTACATTCTACAGCAGCGCTCTCGTCACGACCTCAAGGATGACGAGATTGTCGTCAACGGTGCTCTCTTCATCGTTGCAGGCTCTGAAACTACTGCCAACTTGCTCTCGGGTCTCATCGCTCGCCTGATCTGGAACCCTGACAAGTTACAGAAGCTTGTTGAAGAGATCCGCGCCACGTTCAAGTCTGAGAGCGAAATCAAGAGCGAAACGGTCGGTCAGATGCCATATCTCATGGCCGTTATTGAGGAAGCCCTTCGTGTTCACCCACCTGTGCCTGCTGGTTTGCTGCGCACTGTCCCACAAGGTGGTGCTTTCATCGACGGCAACTGGGTTCCGCAAGGAACCTCGGTCGCTGTCTGTAGCTGGGCAGCTGGACATAATCCCGCCAACTTCAAGGACTGTGACAAGTTCATCCCTGAGCGCTACCTCAAGGAGTACCAGGAGGAGTATGCAACCGATATCAAGAGAGCTGTTCAGCCGTTCTCGCTTGGCCCGCGTGGTTGCATTGGCCGCCATCTTTCCTACATGGAGATGAAGGTCATCTTAGCTAGACTCTTGTGGAACTTTGACATTGAGAGCGTCGACGGTGCCCGGAAGTGGAACCCCGAGGGTGAACTGAAGTACATGCGGTAAGTCACTCATTATCCAGCTATAGCAACAGTCCGAACTGACGAGTTTCTCCAGAGCGTTCAATACTTGGGAGAAACCCGAGCTCAACATCAAGGTGCATAGGGTTAAGAGAGACTAAATTTGAGGGCAATTACACGATCTGTGACGTGAACAGCACAATTTGATGCATGGAGACCACGGCTACTAGACTTATTATGTCAAAGCTGAACCCTCGTCTTGGTTCAGACATGGCAATCGATGGGCAGCCAAACGGAGTCACTTAAGGCGCCGCATAACAATTTATGAAATTGAGATCACGATGTTTATTGATCCCAAGAGTGCTCGCCCTCCTATGGCTCCATATACCGACCCTGTCTCTCATTACCCAGCCGTGAGAAGGCGAAATAAATCAACAAACTTCCAAATACTTAGCTTCCTTGAAACCTTGCGCAGTAGACGTGGTTTCTTGGTACGTCATGAGTCCTCGATAAAATTATAGGAAATGATTTCCCGTAAAGGGAATGGCGAGCACGAGATGAGTCGGGGAAGCGCGGATCATGCATCCGACCGGGCGAGCTCTTCCATTGAACGTCACCGTACCACGTCTTTTCCGATGTTAACTCCAGATTTTGAGCATATTGGTATCCTATCCAATGGGACTCGGCCCAAATCATCGCCCTAAGTCCAATTCCGTGTGGAGAAAGCTCTCCACGTGCTTGGCGTGCTCTCTTGATCATTTGGATGGCCTTTGAACAAGCGACTCTGCGCTTGCCAGTCACTGGCCATGAATACATTCGCATAAATCAAGATTCTCAGCCCCTATATCAGTGCTTAGATACTAGAGTTGCGGCCAATTCGAAGTGTTTCAACCTGTAAATCTAATCAATATGTCCAAATCTGCGCTGATATTCGGCGCGAGTGGAGTGTCTGGATGGGCGTTTGTGAACGAGATATTGAACGACTATCCCAAGAAAGGAGTTTGGGGGAAAGTCCACGCTCTCACCAACCGCCCACTGAAACAGGAAGACTCTTTGTGGCCCAACGATCCGAGGTTGAACATCGTCTCAGGCATCGACCTGCTCAAGGGTAGCCAGGAGGAGCTGGAGCAGACTATGAAGAACAAGATCAAGGACGTTGATAAAGTTACTCATGTCTTCTATGTCGCCTACAAGGCTGGAACAGACGTCCAAAAAGAACTTCAAGAAGCAGTCGCCATGTGGCAGAGGTCAACAATCGCTATGGATCACCTCAGCCCTGCCCTGGAGTTCGTCGTCATCCAGACTGGCGCGAAAATATACGGCGTGCATCTGCTTGAGAATCATCCAACCGACTATATACATGTTCCACTTCACGAAGGCCTTCCGCGCCTACGGCCACCATACGATACTACCGTCTTCTACCACCCTCAACTCGACTGGATCAAGGAGTACGCCAAAGACAAGAAGTGGAATTGGATTGAGACGAGGCCAGACCAGATCATAGGCTTCATCCCGAACGGAAATTTCTACTCACTCGCGACCTCAATTGGAGTCTATCTATCGCTATACGCCGCTGTTGAGGGGAAAGGCGCCGATTGTCCATTCCCAGGAACCTGGCAAACATGGGAAGTCAAGAACAACGACGTATCTGCAGACATGATTGCACGGCAGACGTTGTATTTAGTGGAAACGCTGCCCATGTCTGCCAAGGGCGAAGCATACAACGTCGCCGACTCAAAGGAACCTGTGATGTGGAGGACCAAGTGGCCCATCCTTTGCGGCTACTTCGGACTGAAAGGCACACCACCACCGGAGAATGCCACGGGTAAGGAGCACGAGGTGCGCACGTACATCAAGAAGCATTTTGATACTTGGCAGAAGCTCGAAAAGCAGTATGGGCTGCGCGAGGGCATTGCAGATAGCCCGGTAACTTTCCCCGGGTTCGAGTTTTGGGTGCTTTCACTCTTCAACTTCGATAGACACTACGACATGACAAAGATGTATGCTACGGGATATACAGAGGAGCGGAGTACGCTTGAGTCATGGGGAGGTGTATTTGACAGGATGAGAAAGGCGAAGCATATCCCGTAAATAGATCCTTGTTCATAAAATCATATCTGGATTTGAGTTCTATTGTTTCAGTGCTCAGGTGATATAAAATTACATTCTGACTGCGGCGCTGCTTAGACTAGTATGTCAAGTTGACCATGATGGTCTTTGGCTCTGTGAAGGCCCTCAGTGCGTGAATGCCACATTCGCGTCCAAGACCACTCTCCTTGCTGCCACCGAACGGCGAATTCATGAACATCAAGCTCACGCAGTTGATGCCAACCATGCCCGAATCGAAATCACAAGCCACACGCATGGCTTTGTTGATGTCTTGGGTAAAAACGCCAGCCATCAAGCCAAAGTTGGTGTCATTGCTCAGCTTCATGATCTCCTCCTCGGTCTTGAAGCTCTTTACGACGGAAACGGGGCCGAATATCTCTTGGCAGTGGATCTCGCTGGTCGGGTCTACGTCGGTGAAGACAGTAGGTTCGAGGTAGAAGCCCTTGTTTCCAATCCTATGGCCACCGACGAGGAGTTTGCCCTGGCCTTTCTGGCCGCGCTCAATGAAGCCTGATACGCGCTTGAATTGGGCTTCGTCGACAAGCGGGCCAATCTGAGTCTTGCTGTCGTCTGGATCTCCGACGACTTTGGCCTTCTCCTCCATGGCAGCCTTGTACTTTGCGATAAACTTGTCGTAGATTCCCTCCTGAACGTAGACGCGCGAGGCTGCGAAGCAGACTTGACCGGTGTTGCTAGTGATGGCATTGGCCGTCCACGTTACGGCGTTGTCGAGATTACAGTCGTCAAATACAACGGCTGGCGACTTGCCACCAAGTTCCAGAGTCACTCGCTTCAGGTTCGACTTGGCCGCCATCTCCTGGATCTTCTTGCCAGTTGCGATGCTACCTGTGAAGCTGACCTTGCGGATGCGCATGTGGCTTGCAATCAGGGCGCCCGTGGAGCCGTCGCCAGAGATAATTTGGAACACACCAGGTGGGAATCCAGCCTCTTTGATAAGGGGCCCGAGGGCAAGAGCGGCGAAAGGCGTCTTCTCAGATGGCTTCAGAATAAAACAGTTTCCAGTAGCGAGTGCTGGAGCGGCTTTGAGGCCGACGGTACCGAGGGGACCGTTCCAGGGAACAACGCCGGCGGTAACACCGAGAGGTTCATTGCGGACGATTTTCATGAACCCATCTTCCTGCGGCCAGGACTCGCCTCCGAACTTGTCGATCCAGCCAGAGTTGTACCTGAATGCCTATCATACTTGTCAGCTGAAATTCACACTCGGACGAGATATGAAGATTTGAGCATACTTCAGCACACATTCCGGCTTCGAACTTGCCGAATGCTTCATATGGCGCGCCCAAGGTAATTCTCGTGAGCTCCGCCAGAGCAATACCATTCTTCTCGATCAGGTCCGCAAACTTGATCATGACATCCCTTCGTTGACCGGCTGAGAATTTCTTCCAGACAGGGAAGGCCTTTTCGGCTGCAGCAACAGCAGCATCAACATCATGCTCCCCACCAAGCGAGACCTTGTCTGAAATCAGAGAGCCGTCCTTAGGGTTGTAAAGAGTGAGCTTCTTGCTATTTTTGGAGTCGACATATTCATTGTTGATGAAAAGCTGTAGAGGCAGCTTCGACTTTGAGAATTCAAATGCCATTTTGACGGTCAGTCGGTCTATAGACAGAAATATTTCGACAAGGGACTGTTTATTTGTTGAGTCCGCAGCTGAGGAGTAAGCAGCAAGCTCTCAGTGGAGTCGCTCTCTCGAGTCAGAGCGTCCATGATGGTACCAGTTCTCCGACTAGGCTGTTGATGCAAAATGAGGGGCTGTGGAGGCAAAAAGCGGCGCTGTCGAAAAGATGGGAATAGTTTTCCGGATCGCAAAGCTGGATGATGAAATCAAGAGCGCAAACCACTTCCGCCGAAACACTGCCGGCATCGGATTTAGGATGGGGATTGGCGCCATGCCCCAGACTTCAGCTTTGCTCCACGGCGCATGTCTAGGGGATATTGGATCCCCTAGCGATGCTAAGAAACGCGTATGCCAGCGTCCCTGTAACGCGATAGAGGCGATTCGGGGAAGTAGACTTGCGGCGCGATGACAGCCAGAAGCTTTGCCAGAAACTGCCGTTTGAATCAGCCTCCATAAAAATCTGCGTTTCTAGCAAATTGGCCGTCTGCTCTAATCCATTCGAAGGTTTGCACTCTGCATCATGAGCGGTTATAGCAATACGAAGGTCGCTATCATCACAGGTGGTGGTAAGTAGAGCTGGATTGCCATATGGGATATAACAGTGTTGATATCTTAAAGCCAGTGGCATGGGCTTGGCCGTCGCCACGGCTCTGGCCAAGCGCGGCGGCTGGGATCTTCACCTCCTTGATATGAATGTTCAATCCGGCGAACAAGCTGTAAAAGAGCTGGGAGATGTTGCCAGATTTCACAAGTGTAACGTCACAGACTACAAGGACCAAGCCGGCGTCTTTGACAGCGTCCACAAGTCAACTGGTCGACTTGACTTCGTTTACGCAAACGCAGGCATTGTCGAGCGATTTAGCTTTTACGAGAAACATGAGCAATCGCCGCCACCAGAAATCAATCAGGCCAGTATCGATGTCAACCTTAAGGGCGTGGTGATCACCAGCTACCTCGCTCAGCACTACTTCAGACTGTCCAAGGAATCCTATGGCAAGGGAACACAGATCCTGATCATGACGTCGAGCTGTGGTGGTCTCTATCCTTCACCGTTCTCTCCAATGTACTCAGCTGCGAAACATGGAGTCGTTGGACTAATGCGGAGCATTGCCAAACACTACTACGTCTGCGATAAGATTCGGGTGTGCTGCACAAATCCAGGAACCATCAAGACAAATCTCCTCGACGTGAGTTGTGCTAGCTTTGATTGATATTAGAAACTAACTCTATCAAGGCTCATGGCTGGTCGACATTTCCCGATTCATTCTTCACACCGATTGAAAAGCTCGTGGAGACGGTGTTGATGCTGATCGATGGCGGAGCCATGGAAGATTCCAAGGGTAATAAGGTCGCTGCCGGCAAGGATTGGATGCTGGCGGTTGAGGTGAACGGCAACAATCACTACTTCAGAGACATGCCAGAGTATAGCGATAAGATGATGGAGGAAGTTATGAGGAGGACTGACGTCTCAGAGATGGCTCCTGAAGATATGAAGTATTACCAATAGAAAATATAACGAGTTGAAATTTTTGGCTTTTTTGAATAGAAGTGCAGTCAATCATTCAACCTGTGCAATGAAGCCACCCTTTGCAACTGTTAGTAAGCTGTCACATCGCCACAGCTATAGCGTCCACATATCGTATATACAATGCGAGTTTGGCCTCTGCTCTCAGTCGCGTACCTTCCTACAATGGATCCAATCATTCTCCTTCTCCATCCAGTTATGACTATTCCTTACCGTAAAGGCGGTCATATGAAGCCTGTGCGGAGGATCAGATCAGAGTCGTACTTTGCTATTCCTAATCGGGTAATAAAGTTTGTTTAAGTGTCGAGCCAAGAATCGGCATTCATTATCCAAGCTTGTTAGTCTTGGGCCAATGGTTCATAGTCCGTCTTAATTGTTCATAGCAGATCAATATATCGTTGGTGGTTATTTCTGTCATGGTAGGAATTCATAAACTGCAATTCATATAGAGTACCGTTTTGGAAAGTCGTCCTTGCGGAGTTCTTTGGCCGAGCTCATACCTGTTTCACAGCTTAAAGATCCACTTTCGAATCTCAAGTACTGAAAACTGCGGGGTAAGACCCTGAAGGCCTTCCCAAAGTCCAATGCACACATAGGGTAGGGTGGCAACGCCGACTACTGCGGTCCAAAGGATGTTGTCTTTGCGGGTAAACATTTGCGTGAAAAGAAGAAGTGCGAAATTCAAGCTGGCTTTGGACTCAGCGGTATATTCTCCATCACAATGGGTACATTGAATATTGGGTTATGAAGACTTCAAGCTCTGGCTTCAGCCGCGAACGTGAAGAAGTTATGCGATTGATCCCGCAAATTGGAATGACACATCGAGAAATGAGACTCTAATCTCTTACTCCTCATGGTATACTAACTCCATTGTTTCCTCCAGCATGAGGAACAGCCTCACCGAAAATCAGGTTGTCATATCCAGCCATGATCTTGATAGGCATAGCCATGAAGTGGTCCGAGTCTGGGAACAGCTTTTCGCTATACGTAGGGCTCTGTCTCCGTATATTAGTAGATGAAACGCATACAAAAAGAACCGGCAGGACTTTGAATACTAGCCTTTGCGAAATTCTCCCAGTCCTCCCAGTTCTTGACCCAGATCTCCGAGCATCCATCCCAGTCCATCAGTTCCATACCAAGACCCTTGACCTTCTCTTTCATTTCTGGAGTCTGATGGAATTGGTTGTAACGCTGAATATGGCATGTTGCGAACTCCTTTGTAGCCACCGTCAAGTCCGCATGAACTGTTTCCCAGTGACGATGAAATTGTTCATAGGAGACATGTGGAAGCTTATTGAAAAAGAAAAGCATTTTGATATAAGGCTGATGATTAGGCTTTGCATCGTAGGAAAGCTGGTTAAAAGCGAATTGATGATCAATCTTAGTGTGCGTCATTGTGTTAGTGAGAACTTTGACGTTTGCAAAGACTGAGAAATGGACTTAGAGGAAGTTGATTATACCGTGATGAAATAGAAGTAACCGGAAATCGAATTCACTTGGACGAATTAAAGCCTTTCAAATCGGGTGGTTGCTAGAACATGTCAAAAGGTAAGGTATGCACTAAGTCCCTTAGTTCGGCATCGGGTTGAATATGGAGATGCGTCTTCCTAACCGGAGATTCACCCTGAAGGTTCGGTAAAAATATCCCATCTTCTTCTTGTGCAGACAAGCATAATGTCAACCTGCTTCTGCTAAGTTCATTTATTGTGGTTAGTACTACGAGAATACGACAGCCATACGCTTTGTAGAGCGCCCATTCTGCATGTCCTCTACCATATTCTGAACTTCTTCAAACTTTCGGAATTCAACCTCCGGTAGGATGTTGTGTTTGATTGTGAAATCGACCGCTTTCTGCATCCGCTGTGGAATACTAGTACTATCACCCTTGATCTTGTAGAGACCAATCGCAATGTCGACAGCCATAACTGGAACTGGATCCTTCGGGAGGCCAACCATCATGAGCGTACCTCCTAGCCTCAGGACTTTCAGGGCATTTGCATACGCCGCAGAGGCATCGCTGAAGACTGCAGCAGCATGAGCACCTCCGCTGGTGAGTTTCTTCATTTCTTCGATATAGTTGCTGTTGGTCTTGGAATTGAAGACCGCGTCAGCACCTTGGCTTTTGCACATCTCCAGAGCGCCGTCATTGATGTCGATTGCAACCACTTTAAAGTCCATGGCCTTGGCATACTGCGTTGCAAGCTGACCTAGGCCGCCTGCGCCGATGACCGCGAGCCACTGTCCTGGTTTGAGCTCGCAACTATCTACGGAGTGGAATGCTGTACGGGTCAGCCTTAGTACATATATTTGTGAAATGACGCCCACCCGTAATGCCGGCGCAGAAGATTGGACTGCATTTTTCCAGAGGAATGTCCTTCGGAAGCTTCGCCAAGTTCTGCCAGTCTTGCACGGCATAATCAGCGAAGAAACCATCCGTTGTGAGGCCTTGAAGTTTTGCTTTCCCTGTAGCACAGAGCATGTTATGCGTCAGGCAGCCCTCGCATTCGTAGCAGCAGTCGATGATGTACAGGAAGCCTACGTGGTCTCCAACTTGGAATCCTTTTCCTTCTGCCGTGGGATGGATCTTCTCAATCACTCCGGCACCTTCATGACCCATGGTAAACATTGAACCGTCGTCCGGACGAAGATTTCTGAGGTTGAAGACACAATGGTCAGCGTCAATTATCGTTAGACAGGGTAAAAAGAACGAACACCATCTCGAGAGCATTGTAGGTTGACGACGTGACGTTGTTTAGGTCAAAATGCAGGCTGAACAGCACTTCAAATGGAATGTTGACATTGAAATCCTCCAGAGTAGTGAATTTAATCTCGAAATACGTACTGCATCAAGTCTGAATGACACAAGCTCGCTGCCTTAATTCGGATAAGCACCTGTCCTTCACCGGGCTCAGGAACTGGAATGTCATTTCGAAGTACGACTTTCTGAGCACCCTGAACTTTCAAGTTTAGCAAGTTGAACAAGTTGAATAATAATATGAAAGTGCTGCGGATGCATATACCTTGTCCCACTGAGCTGCGCGCATGATGACTGAGAAGTTCAGGTATACTGTTCGCAACAATATCTTCACGTAGACGTATTACAGCAGAGAGAGTTCAAACGTGTGCGATCTTATACACATGGCTGTGAGCTTCGCACCGTTTAATGGGTTCAATAGGCACCTCCACAACATCAACTTGCGGAAGACGTACGCCGGAAAAGGTGGGCCGAAGACACGCGGTGAGCCACGAGCATCGGTGCAATGGAACAGGAAGCCTTATTTGATTTTTGTTTATTGCACTCACTAATATGTGAGTCTTGAGATTCGAGATTGAGGTGTATGTCGGGTTCACGTAATCTCAGCGTCGCGGCGTCCCCCCGTGCCTTTGACTGCACCTGGCCCGATCCGTAATTATGATACCTCTATCACATCCTCGCCAACGATCACGGACGCGACACCCACGAGCCAAAGTTGTCCAGATTGCAAATCGTACGATCCCTCCTGCAGTATATACGCCTGTTGCTTTTGCATCACGACACAGCATCGTCTGCAACTGTGAGACTGTCCTTCAGTAACGCCGCATTTGCCACCCTCAAGAATGGCACAATAGCTGTTCTTTCGAAAACAAATTGCCCGAAACTCGACTACTTCAGATTACGTACAAGGAAGCGGGAGGTGTCTTGCTGTTCACATACCCAATACGCCTCCGCGGATTACGGTCTAATGCTCATTGGATCGATCTGAATGAACTTCAGCTGAAACAATATGTGGCTTAATAGCCAACAGCCCAGAATATTGCCGCATCCAATGAACTATGCTCGTCAAAGACAGCCAGTTCAAGCAGCTGAGGAACCATAAAGCATGGCTGTAGCCTCTCTATGTGTACTTTTTACCACAGGCATGAAGCTCCGTTATTTATCCTGTTGTTTGCCTCTTGTGTACAATATCGGCTTTCAGAGACCATTTATAACGTAGCAGACATCACTTGCACTGAAAGATTCCTGCGCTTTATACTTTGTAGACCACAAATTATACTCGTTGTACGCTTCGACAATGGCAAACGACGACTCATCCCACATATCCACCACAGAAACAAAATATACCTGTCGTCGAACGGATGAAAAGCGTCCCCTTGACGATTTCAATGAGCCACAACTAAATGATGCTCAGGGCATTCGGGATTACATCTTTTACGCTGAATTCGGCAAACGACTTGCACAGCTGATTACGGGTGCGTTAAAACAACTTCCAGAATACCAACAAGAGGAAAACGCAACCCCAGAACAACTTCCGGACGACCAACAAAAGAAAATCGCAGCCTCAGAAATGGATCCGCGACTAAAAAAGGCGGCAGCAGAAGTAGCAAAGGATGTGCTGGCCGAGCTACAGAGGATTGAAACCGTTCGAACTCAAGTAATACAAAACGATCGTCGAAAGCTGGTTAAGAATGTTCGTGACTCGCTCTATGAGTGGAGACGGTGGCAAGCACTGAGCTGGGGTGATGGTGGAAAGAAGAGCGAAAAAGAACGGCTTGAAACATGGAGAGCGTGGACAGACCCAAAAAAGGCAAGCAATTTGGGGGAAGAATTCAGAAAAAAGAATCCGGAGGACGTTGTCAAAAAGAAAGTTGAAGACAATGAAAAATTCGCGACATATATGTACGACAGATTCAAACAAGAACTGCGAACGATTATCAATGAATTCGAGACGCCATTCAGTCCGCGGCGGTCGAACAAAACTCTCTTGGAGATACTACGACATCATCCCAGGCTCCGACAATCCATCCAGACGCCGCCATTACCGTCAGCCCTAACCACACTAAACTGGTCAACCCAATCGAAAACGAATACTTTGGCGGCCAAATTAAACCTATAGCATCTCACCACTCTACAGGTCAATCCGGAGAGGTTCAATCAGATCCGACCTACAACGGATCGGTCCGTTCAACAGAACGTCAAGATCGTCCAGAACAAGTTGCCCCTCCCACATCTCAGGACTCTGTGATTGGATCCAACATTGGAAACTCAAGTGTTCCTGAGTGCAATCTGGAAAAAGACATCAAAGTCCCGGTCCTTGAGATCGAAATCCCGGTCCCCGAAATCGAAGTCCGGCCCCTTGAAACTAAGACCTACAGTTGCCATGACCGGGTCATAACTCTTAAAAAAATGTTAAGCGAAGATTTCAAAACGTGTGAGACGAAGAACAAGATTCGTTACTTTCATATACCATACAATAACATGCAGGTAAGCAGGCTGAATTTATCATTGCGGGGCTTGAAAGTACTAGCTGACGCGTATCAAAGTGGGTAGAGGTGCGAGGTTTCATGTCTAAAAAACGCATAGCAATAATCTAACGATGCCCAGGAAGCTATTTCTCGATATTTCGATGAGTTCGAAAAGACTAAAAAGCCTAAGACCGACTTGGCATTACGGGACGAATATTGGCGAGGTCAACAGTATGGTCCAGATGAGTATAAGCAGAATCAGCACTATGGATTAGATGAGGGAATCACTGTGCACTCCCGACACCTCCGCTCTCTCTGTGAAAAGTTCTCAACAGGTTAGATGTAGCAATATGCGGTCTCAGCAAACTTGATTGGCTTACTCTACGCTCAGATACGAAAGATCCACCCTTGGACAAGCAGAACAACGTAGTTTCCTTCGTGAGTAGACTCTTCTTACTTCCTGGTGCTTCGATGGAAAGGTCTAAGGGACTGACCAAGATGTAGATGCCGTATCTCCATTGGGATACTGACCGATACCGAGCTCAAATGGTTGATGTAATTACCGAATTGATTATTAAGAAGGAAAAGGATTTAGACAAGAACCGCCACGAACTGGAAAAGGATTACGACAAGAAAAGGCAGCAAAAGCGTCGCAAATGGAAAATTCAGCGGTGCAATTGGGAACTCGAAGCCTCTAAAGCATCTGGAAATACTACCATCGCAACTTCATGTTCTCACGAAGCTAGTCGGTCAGAAGAAGAAACGACTAATTCCGAATTCAAGGAGCTGACAGGGCCCAAATATTTCGGAAGCCTTAAACCCGGTGAGATCGTCCCGCGACTGATCGAGGACGCATTCCTGTCAGTCTACAGATATTACGTAGAAAAGAAAGAATACGAGCGAGATGCAGGATCGGAAAAATTTACCATGGGCAAATCACTCTGTCGCCCCAAAATTGACAGGGCCGGTCGGCTGTCTCCAGCGCATCCGCTCGCTCAGCTTCTTGTCGACGCTGCACGGCTTTTTGAAACAATGGAAACATTTCAACAGCGGGAAGTGTTGAGAGCCCACCTGTTTCCCGGTCCATCTTTCTTACCGGTCCATCCGAGAAGATCTCTCGACCAAGCGTACTTCTGGAAACTAAGGACAACCCGTCGTCGCGACCGAGATCAGGTAGTTTATCGATACACTATGCCAAAGTTCCTGCACCGTGTTCGATTTTTAACAGAGAAAGAAATAAGGCAGAAAAAATGGGATCGTAAAATTCAAGCCCCTCTAAATTTGTGGAAAAGGATAGGATGGGCAAGGAGTATTAATGAACCGCGCGACTGGGAGTGGACTAGACATGAAGATGAAGAGAGATTTGATCCGAAACAAGCCGGGCAGTCTAAAGAGAAGCCAAAACCACCTACATGCAAGCATTGCAGAGAACAAAGCTGCAAGGTGGCTCGAGCAGTCATGGTAGACCAGCTCTGGATGTGGGTGCTCGACGAAAATACCATTCTGACGTGCTTCCCTCGGAGATACGGTATGAGCAAGAACGATTCGTCTGACGTTCACAATTCAATTTTGAAGCGTGTCAAGGATCAGTCAAAGCCATCTAATAGGATTGGATCTGTATTTGACCTGGCACTGATCATCATGGATGAATGCTTCAATACCTTCTTTGATAAAACGAAGACTATCGACAAACGACCTCAAATGTTGGATATCTTCGCCGAGTCAATTGGCCAAGTCGTACGTTAAAGATATATTAATGATTATTATCTGTAGAGAGATACACTGATCATATCGCTTTCTTAGACAAATAAGCAAACCATCTACTTCCGCCATATTTGGGAGCAGACACAACGACTGAGAGACGCCTATCAGTCAAAAGCAAGAGGCGATATCTCTTCAAAACATCTTCTTACTCTTCTAGATCTTAAAACTGAAAGTAAGCTGCAAGAAGAAATCCGCGATATCATAAACGAGTTGGATATCATGAACTATATAATCGCTCAGCAAAAAGATGTAATTGTGAAGTTCAAGGAAAAGGTTCAGCCAATGCTCCAAGAAGACAGCGGATTTAAGAAACGAGCAGATGAATTGACAGTGGACGTGGAAAACCAGATCAATGAAATTGGGGCCTTGACAAAGAGTGCCGAGAGCACGGCGAAAAATGTAGGCGAGCAAAGAAATTCTTGACGCAGCTACGGCAGCCTGAATCTAAACCTTTACAGGTAGACGACCTTATTAATCTGAAACAGCAGCAGGCTAGCGTAGTTCAAGCTTATCAGGCTACGAAGCAGGGTGAAGAAACTCTAAAGCAAGGGAAAGCCATCATGCTTTTCACCGTAATGACAATCATATTTGTAAGTCTTCTTGCCAAATATGCTTTGAAGGAGACACCGCTAGCCCTAACACTCTCTTTCAGCTGCCCTTGTCCTTTATGTCAAGCATATTTGGCATGAACGCAGTGGAGCTTGGAGGAAACTCTACTGTGATTCCATGGAAAGAGAGCACCTTCACTCCTCTCGAACACTTCCCCACCACCTTCCAGGGCCAAATGTTCTGGATTTGTAAGTAACCTCCAAAATTCAAATCGCCTTCGGCGCTCATTAACGTGTCTCAAGTCATCGCGTCGGCGATCATTGTTTTCATCGTACTTTTCTTAGCTTTCAGTTCTTTAGCACAAACATTGATCATGGTGTCCGGGTCTCTTTTCAAATTCTTAAGGTCATGGATCGTAACCCGTTTGCTTTACCGCCTCTGGCTGATGACTTGGTGGAGATGGATCAATGAGCCAATTGACGACCCTTCTCTTTCTGACTTGTCGGCCAAGGTTTCGAAAGATTTGAAAGAGAAGACTGAACGTATGGAAATAGTGGTGCGAGAACAGGAATACAAGTCGCGAAGGGATCAATGGGACAAGTACTATGATCCCAATGATCCCGAGGAAATGAACAAAAGCGGACAGGGGATAGCTTAGGACGGCTCTATCACTTTATGCAGCAATTGTACGGTGCAAAGTCGAGGTGGGGTAGCATCATATCACGGCAAAGAATAGAGTAATGATAAATCTGATATTACGTCAAGCCCAACCTACGACCTCCATAAGATGATCTTATTCTTTGGCGCGAGAAAGGCTCTGGTGTGGCTGAAGGAAAGGGCGAGGTGTAATATGCTCGGAGCTAGTATACTCCGTATCAAGAGTCCAGACGGGAAGTTGAGCAGTCGAGGTCTTCAGACCAAACCTCTACGCAGGAATTTGGTAGGAATCTCGACGTGTTTTGCTCTGAGGTATTCACATACGTTCTTGCCTGTGAATGGGGTCAGTACGCGATGTGCGCAGATGGTCGTTTGGAGGTTAAAACTTACCCAATCCATCGTAAGTGCTTGTAGCATTGTAGCTGCGGTCCAAATGATCTAATCCAATTGTGAGCGGAGCACTGACTTATAGTGGGTGAAGTAACGAACCATGTAGCAGGAAATGTACCGCCTTGATGTGCGGCATCTCGAATCTGTCCACACCTTTGCCTATACCTTATCAGAAACGTCATTACGCAGAAAGAAACGCGCAAGTTCTTACCGTTATATTCGCGTCCTAAGAGTTCCTTCATCTTGGGGATCGTCAATAATGACCGCAGCCAGTCCCATTCGTCATCCCGCCGCACGAACAGGCCGATGTTGGCATCGCTTGCTTTGTCACCAGAACGACCAAGTACGACCCAGCCGAGCGGACCTCGAACGGTTGGTCCGAAGCTTTCCAATGGAACAGGATTTTTGGTCTCATACGACCATTGTCTTGTTTCATACAGCTTGCACTTCGGCGATGGAGGGATGTTGATGGTTTGGTTGTTGAACAGAAGCTGGACCTGGTGATTCACCTCGGACTGCGGCAGAAGGGCTACCCAATACTCGAAGTATTCCTTGCCAGCACTCTGTCGTAGATCGTTCTCGATGGTTGCTCCGGGACACGACTGAAGGAAGTTCTCGAGACACCACCTGTTGAAGCCTGGAACTTCGATGGTATCCTTCACAACAAGAGACCTCTCCTTGGTCTGGACGAATACTCTGAAGTCAGCTGTAGCAACATCTTGGTTCTCGGGATCGGTCTTGCAATATCCATTCAAGGTGAACTTCAGGACATCAAACCGCTTTGCGTTTTCGCCCATACTATGCAATACCTGCTTCTTGGTCCATTCTGCTTTCTGTTCCAGGTCTATACCGCAGAGATAGTAATGGAACTCTGCCTGAACACATGTGAGTACACGAAGACCTTTGGATCGAGTTTGCTTACCTGGTATCCACCCCACGCAGTAATGCCGACCTTAGTAGTGGTTGGCGGCGGCAGGCCTTTTACACCCGAAAACAGTACACGGTCCTTTGCTTCTTGTACCATTTGGATGCCTTCGAGATTTGCGACTACATCACTGCCGTAATAGAGAGGGCCTTGGATCTCATAGAGCAATTGAGATGCTACGGTGCCAATGGAAATCTCACCACCTGTCCCTGGCTCTTTCTCGATGGTGCAGGATCCGTCAGCATTGATCTCCGCGATTGGGAAGCCAATGTTTTCGCAGCCATCGAAGAGATCCTTGAATCCACTGTAGTATCCGCCGCATACGTAGCTGCTGCACTCAATCAAGTGTCCGGCCATTAGAGCGCCTGCAAGCTGGTCGAAGTCCGAGTCACGATTCCAGCCATGCCACCACATGGCCGCTGAAGATATTGTGTCAGTGTCCGAACCAGTAAAAAGATTGTCATCCTACCTCCGACTGTCGGCGCAGCGTCGGCAACACGACCGCAAATAACGATATCTGCTCCTTGTCTGAACGCTTCCGCAATACCTGCACCACCGAGATAGCATTGAGCTGCTAGCGGTTCGAAGCCCCAGTCTTTGAGTTCGCCACCGAAGCAAATGTTTTCAAACTTCTCCCCTTTCTTCATCAGCTTGTTCACTACATCCATAACATCATCACCTTCGATCCAAGAGACCTTCAGCGTCAGGCCCAGTTGTGCAATAGTCTTCACGACCAGTTTAGCAAGCATCTCCGTGTCACTTGCTCCGGCATTCACAGCAATTTTAATACCCTTCTCCTGAATATACGGCAGAGCTGGCTTGAAGTTGTCCATAAAACTTGGGTCAAATAGGCCGGCTCTTTCCTCGTCAGGAATACCTTTCTTTCGTAACTCATTCTTTGCCGCTCCATGCCATGACATTGTACATTCAGACATCCAGTCTCCGACGATCACGTCGACATCGCATTTTGCCAACGAGAGAATGGCTCGCTGGCGGTCAGTGAAGCCACCAGATGAGCCAGCAATACGAATTCCACGCTTTTGAGAAGGCATATTGACGGTATAGTAGAGGTTAAATTAAAACTATTCTCGCGAAGTTGCAGCTGAAAGGGTCAAATTCTACTTCAGATCTCTGTCTACGGCATCTGAGCTTCTCTTGGATCTCTAGATCCTCGATAGCCTCTCGATTGCAACAGCAGTGCCGTCTTCCGACGAATTCCCAACCCGGTGTGCCGGGGATAGGAAGTTTTAGTCATTGACTATGAAGAGTGGGCTGTCCCATGACTCGGTGGAAGTGTCGGAATATGATTTCCTGCTTGGGATATTGCGGGGTGCATTTTCGCGGAGGCAAAATGGCAGATCACTTCCACCAAATCAGAAAGTTTTCGCGGCATGTATTATCGTCAATTTTCATACGCCAGTACACGACTTTCTGAGGCTAGCTTTACAGCTGCTAACGATTAAGCTAACATACCCCATATGCTTTGCATAACTGCGTTTCGAACTAATACAACCTTCCAGATCTTCGCCTGTATACAATTTTACCTGTCGTTTATTTGGAGTCCGGTTGAAGATGGGCTAGTTATTCTAGTTCTTCACGATAGAACCCACTTCACTCCTGCCACGAGATTCTTCAAATACTCTGCCGACGGCTCCTTAAGTGATGGAGCAGGGAAGGACCAAAAATAATGCGGGTAGCCGGGATATTCATCGTACTTCACCTGCACTCTACTAACAATTAGCATTGGACGCTTTGCGGAATGTGTAAACCTACCCATCCTTCTCTAGAATCTCCTTCATAAGCCTGGCATCGTCCCTCAAAGTGTCAAATCCGCAGCAACTGATATAGGTCTTTGGAAGCTCCTTGAGTTTCGGATGAAGAAGAGGGCTGACGTACTTGTCGTTTGGTGCGGCACCATAGGCGTCTGATGTCAAGCAATTAGCAATTGCGTAAAGGTAAAATCAAGGAAGAAATTGTATACCAAAGAAACCTCTCATCGCAGATTCAGTATTGACGGTATGCTCTGCGTGCTCTTTGTATGATGTGTACTTTGATTTCAGGTCCGAAGGCACTGCGTCTGGATGAACTGTTACTGGGATCTGGGATACAAGACCTTTGATGGCGCTGCCGTATCCCTCGTCAATCAATCTCAGGGCCAGGCCGAACGTTGAACCTCCACCAGCGGATGCTCCTCCAATAATAGCTTGATTTGGAGTGCAATTCAGAGTTTTCTCATTGTCGAGCGCCCATTTGTAGGCAGTGACGCAGTCATCCAAACCAGCAGGATACTTGTGTGCTGGTGCAAGTCTATAGTCGACGGAGACAATAACCACTCCAGCACCTTTGCTCATGACTCGGCAAGGCGCATCGTCCATATTAAGGTCGCCCATAGCCCAACCACCAGCGTGTATGTACACGAACACAGGCTTGCCTCCACTATAGCCTGGAGGTGTGTATATTCGGACCATGAGACCATTATCAATCTGCTTGTCTTCCGTCTTGACGGTTTCATCCGGTGCCGCGAAGTGCTGTGAGAACTTGGCAACCATGCCAGCTCCTATAGCTTCCCATCCTTTGAATATGTCGTCTATATGGCCATGAAGAAGCGGTCTGAATCCAAGCTCTTTCTCACACTACAGCCAAAGTCAGAAATGTACGCAGGCGGTCTATGCTTGCAACGGACGGATGTACCTCGACCCAAGGAGTAGCAAAGCCTTCGTCGGTAGTCATGTTGCCCGTGAAATTCCGCACGTATCAGTTGATGGAAAATAAGGAAACGGCCAATTCGCGACTCTTCGGGCATGGTTGAAGCACAAATATGTCACAGGTTTAACGGTCGCGGCCCTAGGCCATCCGTTAAGCCCAGATATGGACTCGCTCATCCGATAGTGGACTTAATGGTATCGACAAAAGTAGATGGAAATATAAAATCCTGGCTAACGGGTACGTTGTACTATGATTGGGCAATTGTTAAGAGTTCGGCTGAAGCAAACGGATAATCGCAACCGGACCATCACGGTTTTGGTCAAAGTGTAGAGGAACCTCGCTCCAGACCAAGCGTCGACCTCTGCCGGAGATTTGGCTTAGCCGTATGTCGCGGCTAAGATCAGAAAATCTATGTATGGCTTTACTTTTATCAAGTTTCCATGAAAAGTGAATTTTTGTCACCCGAACGCCTCGTGTTTCAGACAACGGCACGATGCCATCTCAACAATTAGAGAACAACCCGGCATTCCAGCACCTCCCACCATGGGTGAGGGCAAAGCTTCGGCCTCAAGCCATCGAAAAGATTCAGCAGGTCTGGGATTGGGTCGAATATGAATGTATTCCTGCTGAACCCATCTTCAAAGCGCAAGTTGCAAAGGACAGATGGACCACTCCACCCATCATGCATGAGCTACGGAAGAAAGCGAAAGCGGCCGGTCTTTTCAATCTTTTCTTGCCAAATCACTTCAAGGAGAGTCCAGGTCTCACCAATCTTGAGTACTCGTGCTGTGCGGAGATCATGGGACGTTGCTATTGGGCAGCTCAGGTTGGTAGCACTTGAGAGACTGGGTCGCATGTTTCTTACCGCAACTATAGACTATGAACTGTCATGCTCCAGAGACCGGCAATATTGAGCTGCTGGCCAAGTATTGTAATGATGAGCAAAAGGAAAAGTGGCTGAAGCCTCTTATGGAGGGCAAATTCTCGTCTGCATACTCCATGACAGAGCCGGATCAAGCTTCCTCAGATGCCACCAACATTGCATGCTCGATGAAGATTACGGACGACTCAGTCATCATAAATGGCCGCAAGCTGTATGGAAATGCTCAATGGAATGATGAGATGCAAATATACATCTTAATGGGCTGCTCTGATCCCAAAAATCCGGATCCCTGGAAGCGGCACACTACAGTCATTGTTCCATCGCGAACTCCAGGCCTCAAAATGGTCCGAAACCTCACAATCATGGGCTATGATCATGCGCCGGAGGGCCACGGCGAGTATATCTACGAGAACGTGCGCATACCCAGGGAGAACATCATCTTGGGGCCCGGACGCGCCTTCGAAATCGCCCAAGGACGCCTGGGACCTGGCCGCATCCACCATTGCATGCGGTTGATCGGACAAACGGAGCGAGCGTACGAGCTGGCGCTGATCCGGTGCGCGGACCCAGCGAAGAAGCCACGTGGCAAGCTCATCGGCGCCTTCGACTCCAACATCGAGCGTGTCGCCGACATGCGCATGGAGCTCGACGCCATGCGCCTGATCGTGCTCAACGCCGCCGACACCATGGACATCTACGGCAACAAGGCTGGCCGCTACGCCATCGCCCAGTCCAAGATCATGATCCCCATCATGGCCACCAAGATCATCGATGAGTGCATGCAGATTTATGGCGGCCAGGGCTTGACACAGCATACTGCTCTGCCGGAGATGTGGACGTATGCTAGGTTTGTGAGAGTTGCCGATGGTCCGGATAGTGCGCATAAGCATCAGGTTGGTAGAGACCAGTTGAAGACTGTCAATACGGTCAAGGGAAGGCACATCAAATACAATAATCGGCATAGGGAACTGTGTCAGAAGTGGAATGTGCCGTATGAGAAGTGGGGTGCCACCGACTATTAAGTTGACAAGTTGAAGCGTCAAGGCTATGTTTGCGGTATTGTGGTATCGCGGCGAGTAACCATGGTTAAACATGGCTCAGAGAGAATTCACTGCTATTGCTGGCAACTGTATCAATAATGCTCTTGAATATCATAAGCATTAGAAAGCTACATGTCTTCATTTACGAAATCATGGAATGATGTTCGCCTTCCTGTACCTATCGAAAACGGTCCACCAAGCGTCCTTTGTAGAGCACTGTTCCGTTGCAGCTCCCCAAGCGTTGTGCAACTTAGTCATATCCAAATGCCTATCAAAGTTGAACATGGACATGATGAAATACGGGAATCCACCGAAGCTCCGATCGTTACCAACCCTTCCGGTCACCAATCCCTTCTCCTTCTCCAATTTCCTCCAGGAGTCGAT
>Ga0335072_10000735_pt1 | contig 59179 bp, 45 predicted proteins | sample Lox_Sample_21_FD_206725 | JGI IMG/M metagenome (GOLD analysis project Ga0335072, IMG submission 206725) | Soil microbial communities from Loxahatchee National Wildlife Refuge, Florida, United States - Lox_Sample_2.1 | ecosystem: Environmental > Terrestrial > Soil > Wetlands | place: USA...
GCACCGACGAAGCGCCGCACGCCGTCTGATGCGATCGTGCTCAGCTGAGCGCTCCCGGCGATGCCCTCGACGCCGACTTCGATCGTGTCGCGGAGCACCTTCAGGGCAACCACCTCTGCTTGCCTCAGCGACAGCCGATCCGGCTCCAGATATCGCATCGTTCCGACCGCGAAGCTGGCGATCTCGATCCCGAACTGGATGCCGCCGAATGCCCAGCCGTCGACCCACTCGCCTGCGCCGCCGCTGAGCAGGTGGAGCGCCACCGGCTTGTGCTCGCGGCGCGACCACCACGCCAGCAGAAACTCCACGTGATCGCTGCGTCCTTCGATGCCCGGGTCCTCGCGCAGCGACCCCAGCAGCGCCTGTAGGCGCGACTTCAGCTCCAGGCGGTCGGCTTCAGGCGAGATGTCCGAAGCGCGCCGCAGCTGGAGCGCGAACTGCTGCGCGACGTCCTGGGCGCCCGCTGCCGCGATCAGCATCCCCCGGCGAGGCTCGTACACCTTCCGCGCCGGGCGCGCGAGTCGTCGCCCGCGGGGGCCCCTCGTCTGCTGGCTGTCGGAGCACAGGACTACGCCATCGCGACAGCGGAGCGCGGCGATCAGCGTCACCGCTGGATCGCGTCATCGACCGGCCGCGTGGAACACCGAGTTGACGGCGAACTCCGGGTGCTCCGTGTAGACGCGCTCGAGCAGCTCCCCGAAGCCCACGCTCGACACATACCGCTTGAGCCGGGACAGCTCCCGGGCCACATCCAAGAGGTCTTCATCCTCGGCTTGCCTCAGGGTTCTCCCGGCGTAATCGAACGCCGCGTCGGTGGGCTTGTACAAGGACCAGCTCGCTCCCCTCACCGGCACGAGCTCGCACTGCCCGCCCGCTGCGAGACGATCGAGGTCTGCATCGAGCTCGTCGCTGCTCGGGCCGTAGATGCCGGGCTCGAAGACATACTTCGACCGGGTCGGCGTACCGGGACATCGCGAGAACAGGAAAAGCCCCTGCTGTAGTCGAACGGGGTCGAGCCCGCCGGGCGCGCCGTCGGAAGCGACGAACAACGCGAGCCAGTCCGCTCGATCGATCGGCTGGCCGCCCGCCCCGAACGAGGTGCGCGGGCTTGTTGACGCGAGGCGCCGCCCTACGCCGGGCTTGCTGACAAAGCGCAACATGCGCTCATGATGGCACCTGGCTCGGCGGTTTCGCCGGCGTCGCTCCGGCGGTCGCCTCCCCGGCGAAGTGACAAGCCGCCCACTGCCCCGGCGCGTGCTCCACGAGCGGCGGGCGCTCCCCCTTGCACACCTCGCGACCGCGCCCGACGGGGCAGCGCGGCTCGAACGGGCAGCCCTTCGGCCGGTCGACGACCGAGCTGACTTCGCCGATCGGCTGGACGCGTTTGGCGCGCCGCGAGCGCCCGCCCGCCTGCGGCACGGGCACCGCGGAGAGCAACGACACCGAGTAGGGGTGCAGCGGCTTGCGGAACAGCAGCTCGCGGCTGGAGAACTCCATCACCTGGCCCAGGTACAGCACCGCGACGCGGTCGCAGAAGTACTCCGCGACGGCGAGGTCGTGGGAGATGAAGACGTAGGTCAGGCCGAGCTGCGTCTGTAGCCGCCGCAGCAGGTTGAGCACCTGCGCCTGCACGGAGACGTCGAGGGCGGAGATCGGCTCGTCGAGGATCACGACGTCGGGGCGCAGCACGAACGCGCGTGCGATCCCGATCCGCTGGCGCTGCCCGCCGGAGAAGGCGTGCGGCCGCCGGCCCGCCTGCTCCTCGGTGAGGCCGACGTCCGCGAGCATCTTGAGCATCGTGGCCCGGCGCTCGGCGCCGTCGCCGATCTCGTGCACGAGCAGTGGCTCTTCGACGATCTGCCCGGCCGTCATGCGCGGGTCCAGCGAGGCGAACGGGTCCTGGAAGACGAACTGCATCCGCCGGCGCATCGCGCGCAGCTCTTCGCGGCCCAGCTCGGCGAGGTCCTGGCCCTCGAAGCGGACCGTTCCCGCGGTCGGCTCGAGCAGGCGCAGCAGGCAACGCGCGAGCGTCGACTTGCCGCATCCCGACTCGCCCACGAGGCCAAAGCTCTCGCCCTTGCGCACGGCGAGGGAGATGTCGTCGAGCACGGTCACTCCCAGCTTGCGGCCGAAGCGGTCCTCGCTGCGGATCTCGAACGTCTTCACGAGGTTCTCGGCCTCCAGCACCGGGGCGCCGGCGCCGTTGCTCGCGGCGGGCGAGCCGGCGCCTGGGACGGTCTGCGCGACGGGCGCGGGCTGCTCTGCGCTCATACCTTCACCTCCCCGATCCGCTGCTCGGCGAAGTGGCACTCCACGATCGCCGCGCCCGACGGGCCCTCGACCGTGTGGGGCTGCGGGGTCTGCCCACGGCACTCGGGGATGTCTTTGCCCACGGGGCAGCGCGGCTGGAACGAGCAGCCGTGCGGCAGCTGCGAGAGGTCGGGCGGGAAGCCGGTGATCGCGGGCAGCGGCCCCTCCGCGAGCCGTTCGGGGTTGGGCACGCACTTCAGCAGCGCCTCGCTGTAGGGGTGCGTCGGGCTGAGGAAGATGTGATCGACGCCCGAGGTCTCGACGAAGCGCCCGGCGTACATCACCGCGACCGAGTCGCAGAAGTCCGACACGATCCCGAGGTTGTGCGTGATCAGGATCACCGCGGTCCGGTGCTGCTCGACGAGGCGGTCGAGCAGCGCCAGCACCTGCGACTGCGTCGTCACGTCGAGCGCGGTCGTGGGCTCGTCCGCGATCAGCACGCTGGGGTTGTGCGCGATCGCCATCGCGATCGCGACACGCTGGCGCATCCCGCCCGAGTACTGATGGGGGTAGTCGTCCAGGCGCCGCTCCGCCTGCGGGATGTCCACTTCGCGCAGCAGCTCCGCCGCGCGCTTGCGCGCCGCCGCGCGCCGCAGCTCCGGTTCGTGCACGGCGATCGCGTCGACCACCTGCCTGCCGATCGTGCGCACCGGATCGAGCGCGCTCATCGGGTCCTGCAGCACGAGCGCGATGTCGTTGCCGCGAACCGCCCCCAGCGCGCGGTCGGAGAGTTTCGAGATGTCGCGGCCGCCGAGCCGGATCTCGCCGCCGACGACGCGCCCCGGCGGCTCGATCAGACCGAGGATCGAAAGCGCGAGCGCGGACTTGCCCGAGCCCGACTCGCCCACGACCCCGAGCCGTTCGGTGGGGCGCATGTCGAAGCTCACGTCGCGCACGGCGTGCACGGTGCGGCCCGGGCTCTCGAACACCGTGCTCAGGTTGCGCACGGACAGCGCGGGCTGCGCCGAGGCCCCAGGGGAATCGCCCGGCGGCGAGGCGGGCATCGGCGCGGGACCGCTCATGCCGTCGCCACCACGGGAATCCGCACGCGCGGGTCGATCACGGCGTAGAGCAGGTCGACGATCAGGTTCACCAGCACGAACATCACCGCGGCGAGCAGGATGAACGTCTGCACGACCGCATAGTCCTGCTTGACGATCGCGTCGAACACCAGCGACCCGACGCCGGGCCAGTTGAAGACGCGTTCGATCAGCACGCTGCCCGCGAGGAATTCGCCGAGCACGAGCCCGCCGACGGTGAGCGTCGGCAGGAACGCGTTCGGCAGCGCGTGGCGCCGGAAGGCGGTCCAGCGCCGCAGGCCCTTGCCCCGCGCGACGGTGAGGAAGGGCTCGCGCGAGATCTCGAGCAGGTTCGCGCGCAGCAGCCTGACGATGAACGAGAACGACGAGAGCCCGAGCGCGATCCCCGGCAGGATCAGGTGTTCGACCGAGGCCCAGAACGTCCCGAACTGGCCGGCGATCAACGCGTCGACCGTGTAGAGGTGCGTGACCGTCGGCGGCGGGTTGGCCTGCAGGCCCAGTCGTCCCTCCGGCCCAGGGAGGACGTGCAGGGACTTGAAGAACACGATCAGCAGGATCAGGGCGACGAAGAAGGGCGGCGTGCCGAAGCCGAGGTAGGCCACGCCGCGCAGGATCCGGTCGGCGATCGGCCGGCGGCGGTAGGTGACCAGCAACGCCAGCACGACCGCGAAGAACATCGTGATCACGAACGAGAACAGCGCCAGCTCGATCGTCGCCCCGAGCCGTTCGCCGATCAGCGAGCTGACCGACTTGCCGTCGGCGTAGGAGTAACCCCAGTTGCCTTCGAAGAAGTGCGAGATGAACAGCCAGTACTGCGTGAAGATCGGCTTGTCGAGACCGATCTGATGGCTCACCGAGGCGACGGCCTGCGGCGTCGCCAGCGGCCCGACGATCAGCCGCGCGGGGTTGCCCGGCAGCGCGCGCATGATGATGAAGGCGAGGATCGTCGCGCCGATGATCGCCCCGATCGAGCCGATCACCCGTTTGAGGATCACGAGGCCCATCGCCTACAGCCTCGCGTACTCGCCGCGCGGGTCGAGCAGGTCGCGCATCCGGTCAGAGAGCATGCTGGCGGCGGTCACCATGATCAGCAGCCCGACGCCGGGGAAGATGCTGATCCACCACTGGCCGGTGAGCGAGTAGGACAGGCCTTCGGTGATCATCGCGCCCCACTCCGGGGTCGGCACCTGGGCGCCGAGCCCGACGAAGCTGAGCGAGGCCAGGCCGAGCACGGCGTAGCCGAAGGCGGCGGCCATCTGAATGAACAACACCGGCAGCATGTGCGGGATCACGTGACGGGTGATCACCTGTGAGCGCTTCATCCCGATCGCGTAGGAGGCTTCGATGAAGGGCAGCGAGCGGATCCGCAGCGCCTCGCTGCGCAGCAGGCGCGCGTACCAGGGCACCGAGATCAGCGCGACCCCGACCGCCGCGGTGTTCAGCCCGATGCCGAGCCCGACCGTCACCGCCATCGCGAGGATCAGCGGCGGGAACGCGAGGATCGCGTCCATCAGCCGCATCATCACGCCGTCGGAGAGGCCGCCGATCGTGCCGGCGAGCAGGCCGATCAGGCCGCCGACGAGCGCGCCGGCGAGTGTCACGATCGTGGCGACGATGAGCGAGATGCGCGCGCCGTCGGCGACGCGCGCGAACACGTCGCGGCCGAGCTGGTCGGTGCCGAACGGATGCGACGAGGAGGGCGACTTCAGCGAGTTGATCAGGTCCTGCGTGTCGGGGCTGTGGCTCCAGAGGATCGGCACGAAGACCGCGAACAGCACGAGCGCCACGATCACGCCGACCGGCAGCGCGAGCTTGCGGTCGGAGATCACCGTGCGCGAGGCGCGGCGGGCCCGCGCCGAGATGCCGGCGCCCGGCGGCTCCGGCGGCGTGACCGGCAGCACCGCGGAGGGATCCTCGACGCCGATCATCACCGGCCCGGAGCTCATCTGCTCGACCCGCCTCCCGTTCGATCTACACTTCCCTCGTTCGGTATATTACCGCCAGGTAGTCGTCCGGCGGCACCTTCGAGGGGAGCGAAGCGAGTCGGCTGTGGTTTGTCAGGCAACACGAGACTGGCCTTTGTCATGAGCGATCCCGCGATGCTCACCTGTGCGGTCGCCGGCGGCGTCATCACCGGCAACCCTAACCAGCCGGGGACCCGCGACCAGGTGATCGAAGCTGCGCTGGGTGCGGCTCACGCGGGCGCGAGCATCGTGCACGTCCACGCCCGCACGCCGGGGGGCGAGATGACCCAGGCGCCGGAGGACTACCTCGCGATCAAGCAGGCCGTCCAAGCCGAGGCCGACGTGGTGCTCAACTTCACCACGGGCGGCAAACTCGGAAGCCCGCCCGAGGAGCGCCGCCGCTCGCTGGAAGCCCAGCCCGAGCTCGCTTCGCTGAACTGCGGCAGCATCAACTTCGGGCCCGACGACGTCGTCTTCCTCAACCCGAAGTCGCTGATCGAACAGCTCGCCGAGGAGATGGCCGACCGTGGGATCGTCCCCGAGTACGAGTGCTTCGACATCGGCATGGCCGTCACCGCCGCGCGCCTGGCCGGTTCCGCCCGCGGCGCACCGGGCTTCATGCACCTGGTGCTCGGCGTGATCGGCGGCGCGCCGCCGACGGTCGAGACGATCCAGCTGTTCGCCGGGCTCGTGCCCGCGGGGCTGCCGTGGATGGTGACGGCGATCGGGCGCCACAACTTTCCGATGATGGCCGCGACGCTCACGCTGGGCGGTCACGTACGGACGGGCCTCGAGGACGTCGTCTACGTCGCGCCCGGCGAGTACGCCGCGTCCAACGCCCAGCTGGTCGCGCGCGCGAAGGACCTGTGCGAGTCGCTCGGCCGGCCCGTGGCGACGCCGGCGCAGGCCCGGGAGATCCTGGGGATCGGCTGATGGGCGCCGCGGCGATCCGCCCCGGGGCGATGCGACCGCAAGCGATGACGCGCCCGCGCCCGGACGGCCTTCGCCCGCGCCCGGACGACCCTCGACGCGCCCGAGCAGCATGCCTGAAAGCCCAGGATCATTGGTCTGGAGCGGTCGAAAAGGTGACATACCGATCAGTCGATTTGGAACGTAGCCCTCTCCCTGGGCATTGTCAAGCGACTGGCGCCCAAGGCGTTTCGACAGCTGTCGAACGGGCGCGGAGAGGTCTTGGAGCCGTAGTCCTTGACGGTGTCGCCGGGGGCGGATAGGTTGCATATCGACTGATCGTCATCAAACAACTTCAGCGCGCCCGGGGCTGCCGAGTTTGGGGGTGGGCAGGCCGCGGACGCGCCCGAGCGCGCGTGGAGCGCAGCCCGGATGGCAGCAGCGTTGCCGGGCGACCTGCGAGTCGAGTAGGTTCGGCGCCAAGGGAAGCCAGCGACGGAGGAGCCCCCGATGAACGGCACTAGCGATGGAGGCGGGATGACCCGTACAACCGATGGAGGCCCGATGAAACCCACCAGCAGGCCGGCCGGCCGAGCAAGGCGCCTCGCGCTCGCCGCAGCAGCGGCGCTCGCGGTCGTGCTGCTGCTCGCTGCGTGCGGCTCCAGCTCGTCCAGCTCCAGCTCGTCCGGCTCGGGCGGGTCCACCAGTTCCGGGGGCCTCAGCAAATCCGCCAGCAACCCGAACGCGACGCTGATCGTCAACAACGCCGTGCCGATCGCGACGCTCGACCCGAACTTCACGACCAACGACCAGGACCCGGGCTTCGACGGCGCGATGTACTCGACGCTGACGCAGGTCGACCACGAACCCGGGAAAGTCGAAGGCACCGAACAGCAGAACCTCGGCGTCAGCGCGGTGAAACCGTACCTCGCGCAGTCCTACGCATTCAGCGACGGCAACAAGACGCTGACGTTCCACCTCCGTCCCGGCCTGAAGTTCCCCAGCGGCGACCCGGTCGACGCGAAAGCCGTCGTGTGGTCGCTGAACCGGGTGATCAAGGCCGGCGTGGGCGGCTACTCGGTGCTCGAGGAAACCGACTACACGCCGCCGCTGATCACCTCGATCAAGGAACAGGGGCCGCTCACGGTCGTCATCAAATACAAGCGTCCCGCGCCGAACCAGCTTCAGGTGCTCTCGACGCCGACGGCGGGCGCGATCTACGACCCGAAACTGGTCGAAGAACACGGGGGGCAGGCAAAGGAAAAGCCGAACGAATGGCTCGCGAGCCACTCCGCCGGCTACGGCCCGTACCTGCTGAAGAGCTACCAGCCGAACCACCAGATGGTGCTCGAAGCGAACCCCGACTTCTTCGAAAAGCCGAAGTCGAAGAAGATCATCCTGAACATGATCCCCGACAACGAAACGCTGCTGCTCGACGCGCAGTCGGGTCAGGCGGACATCACGCTGGGGCTCACCAACCAGGCGGCGCACAGCCTCGTCGGCAACAACTGCTGCGTGGTCGGGTCGTTCAAGTCGCGCCAGGCCGAGACGCTCCAGCTGCCGCAGAGCGTGGAGAAGCCCTGGAACACGGGGAAGAACGCGTTCTTCAACAACCAGGACTTCCGGCAGGCGCTCAGCTACGCCTTCCCGTACGAAGCGGTCCTGCAGAAGGTCGCCTACGGCTACGGCAAGCTGTACTTCGGCGAGTGGATGCCGTCGTACTCGTGGTATGACCCGAAGGTCGGGGCGCCGCGCCCGACGGACCTGAACAAGGCCAAAGAACTGCTGACCAAGTCGGGCATCAAGACGCCGGTCAGCTTCACGATCTACGTCGGCCAGGGCGACAACATCGGCAAGGAAATCGCCACCGCCGCCTCCGGCGCGTGGCAGCCGCTGGGCGTCAACGCGAAGGTCCAGGTGGTGTCGCCGTCCGCGTTCCTCGAAGTGGTCTACACCAACCACGACGGCTCGTCGGTGTTCCTCGACGGCCCGCAGGTCGTGGCGCCCGACTACCACTGGGCGTATGACCTGCAGTGCCCGCCGAACAACCAGTTCAACGACAACAACGTCTGCGTGCCGGCTGCGGACAAGATCATGAAAGAAATCCCGTACGTGACGCAAGAACCGAAGCGTCAGGAAATGTTGAACAAGGCCGACGAACTGTACATCGAAAACACGCCCCGAATCTGGGCGTACGACTCCGAACTGGTGGCGGTGCTCGGCAAGAACGTGACGAGCTACTACTCCAGCGACCTGCCCGACATGCGCTTCTGGGCCAAGGGCTAGAAGCGCTCCCTCCCCAAACGCCACACGAGCCGGCGCTCGGACTTCTCCTCTGGTCCGGGCGCCGGCTTCGGCGTGCCTAGACGACGACCGCGACGAAGCGCCAGTCGAGCACCGGCGTGCCGCCGTCGCGATCAGCCTCGCGCTCGCCGAGGGCGAGGACCCGCGAGCGCAGGTGCGCCAGCGCGCCGCCGCTCGCCAGCGGCTCGCATCGCTCGAGCTCCAGCTCGCTGTAGAGCGTGTCGCCCTCATGCACGGGCGCCAGGTGCTCGCAGGAGTGCCAGCCGGCGATCGTGGCGATCTGCGGCAGCAGGCGGGTCGCCTGCGCGGCGGCGATCCCGATCGTGTGCCCGCCGTAGACGAGCCGGCGCCCGTCGCGGTGGGCGTGGCGGTCGTGGTGCACGGCGGCGACGTTGAGGCTCAGGCGCGCGAGCTCGGGGGCACAGGAGACGACGTCGCCGCCCTCGACCGCCCAGCGCGTTCCCGGCGCGGCGGCGGCCAGCTCGCCGGCGCGGGCGACGCGCTCGGCAAACGGCACCAGGCGCCACGCCGAGGTGCCGGCGCGTAGCGCGCCGGCGTCGAGCTCCGCCGGAATCCGCTCGAAGGAATCCTCCGCGCCCGTGCGGGCGCCCGGCTCGCGCAGCGGCAGCATCGCGCAGCGCCAGAAGTCGAGCACCTCGCGGCGCTCCTGGTCCACGGTGCGCACGCGCAGCGCCGCGAGACCCGTCGCCGCGCGCCCCGGCCGTGGCGTGGTCTGGCGCAGCGCGACGACCTCCGTGCTGGTCGTGAGCGTGTCGCCGATCGCCGGCTGGCGCGCCAGCACGAGGCCGCGGTAGAAGAGGTTCGCGATCACCCGGCCCGTCAGCAGCGTCGACTGCCCGATCGCGACGTCCCACACGAGCGCGGGGTGTGCCAGGCGCGCTTCGGCGCCCAGCACCTCACGCGCGAGCGTCGCGTCCAGCGCGAGCGCGAGGCGGTCGCCGACGATCGCCTGGTGGGTCGCGGCGATCCCGTCGGTGATCGTCACCGCCGGCGCACCGTGCTCGACCTGCCCGACGGCCAGGTCCTCGAAGTACGGGGGGCCGTCCACGCTCAGGCCCCCGGAGCCGACAGCCCGTCCGCGATCGCGGGCTCGGGGACCGGGGCGCGCGAGCCCGACAGCCAGGCGCAGCCCGCCAGCAGCAGGCCCGCCATCACGGCGAACGTCGCGTGCTCGCCGACCAGCTCGGCCAGCCCACCGCCCCCGGCCGAGCCGATGATGTTGCCCGGCGGCCAGGTCAGGTCCATCACCGCGACGACCACCAGCTGTCCCATGCCCGCGGCGGCGGTGGCGTTCGAGAGCATCACCATCACCGGAGCCCACAGCACGTCGATCAGGATCAGCGCGAGCACGACCAGCGCCGCTGTGCCGAAGCGGGTCTGCATCCAGGGCACCGCGACGAGGATCGGCGCGCAGGCCAGCAGCCCGAAGCGGATCGGGCGCAGCGGCCCGGCGCGATCCGCCCAGCGGCCGTAGAACGGCTGGACCGCGATGCCGAGGATCGCCGCGGCGCCGAACGTCGCCGCGATCTCCCCGGAGCCCGCGCCGAGATGGTGCTGCTGGAGCGGCGCGAGCACGCTGAGCGCCGCGAGCATGATCGCCGGCAGCATGGTGATCCACATCACCTTGCGCACGTTCGCCGCGGACATCGCCGCGCCGAGCCCGAGCCGCTTCTCCGCCGGCGCCGGCGGCGCCGCGAAGCCTCTCGTCAGCAGCGCCAGCGCCACGCAGATGCCCGCGATCGCCGCGAACGTCGGACCGCGGCCGACCGCGGCCGCGACGCCGCCCGCGGCAGGTCCCGCAATCGCCCCGGCCTCGCTCACGCCGAACGCCACCCCCAGCAGCTGGCCGCGGCGATCGAGCGGCGAGGCGTCCAGCAGCCACAGCATCGCCGCGGTCCAGCACGCCGCGCCCGCGAACCCCTGCACCAGGCGCGCGCCCAGCAGCGCCTCGTAGCCGTGGGCGATGCCGAACAGCACGCTCATCGCCGCAAACGTCACGAGCGCCAGCACGGCGGTCAGGCGCACGCCGAGCCGCACGACGATCAGCAGCGCGGGGATCGCCCCCACCGCGCAGCCCACGGCGTACATCGCCACGAGCACGCCCGCCTGCGAGGTCGACAGGTGCAGGTCGTGCTTCAGGCCCGGCAGCAGCGGCGAGAGCACCGTGAAGAACGTCAGCTCCAGCAGCATCAGCGAGGTGGTCAGAGCGAGCAGCCGGCGCATGCTCCGATCCTAGCCCCGCGGCCGTTTGGCCGCACAGCCAATTTGTTTCCGCCGTCCGGCGGTTGCGGGCTATCCGGCCCGCTCGGCGGAGGCGAGGCCGCGGCGGGAGAACGCCGCCATCAGCGCGATCGCGCCGGCGAGCACCGCGAAGGCGAGCGCGACTTTCACCGGCGAGCCGGCGATGAACCCGCGCGCGGCCTCGAGCGCCGCGGTGGCGGGGTTGACGCGGGCGACCGCGTGGATCCAGCCGGTGAGCAGGTGCAGGGGTACGAACACCGGCGCGAGGAACAGCACGATGAAGACGGGCATCTGGATCAGCGCGCCGGCCTGCTCGGTGCGCAGGAACATCGCCACGCCGCAGGCCCACAGCGCGGCGGCGATGTTCACGAGCACACCGAGCCCCAGCAGGCCGATCAGTTCGACGCCGCCCCCTTCGACGCTCATCCCCGCGACCAGCGCGGCGACCGTCACGACCGCGCCGGTGACCAGCCAGCGCACGAGCGCTCCGCCCGCGTAGCCGGCGATGATCCCGCTGCGCTGCGGCGCGCTGAGCATCAGCCGGCGGGCGAAGCCGGAGTCGAAGTCGCGGGCGACGGCGAAGCCGGTGAAGACGCCGCCGAAGGCGGAGGACTGGAGCAGCACGAAGGCGTACTGGAACGCCGTGTAGCCGGGCTTGTAGTCGAAGTTCGGCACGCCCGAGATGCTCGACAGCCCGCCCGCGAAGGCCGCGAGGAAGAACAGCGGGAAGATGATCGAAGGCAGGATGATCGCGGGGTTCGCGAACGTGTTGTGGACCGAGCGCCAGGCGACCCCGCGAGCGACGAACAGGAAGCGCCTCATGTGCGCACCAGCCGGTTTTTCATCGCGGCCCCCGCGAACGACAGCGTCAGCACGCAGAGCACGAGCGCGAAGCCGAAGCCGAGCGCCAGCGCCTCGCCGTCCCAGCCGGTGATGATCAGGCTGCGCACGCCCTCGATCAGGTAGGAGACCGGGTTGTAGGTGGCGACCTCTTTGAACCAGTCGGTCTTGATCAGGTTGCGCGGCAGGTTCGAGGAGCTGAGGAAGATCGTGACGAACAGCAGCGGGAAGAAGCCCTGCACCGCTTCGCCGGTGCCGAAGCGCAGCGCGAGCAGCGCGCCGAGCCCCGCGAAGCCGAAGGCGATCAGGATCGAGAGCGCGAGCAGCACCAGCGCGCCGAGGAAGCCGCTCGCGATGCCGACGCCGGTGGCGAGCCCGACCCCGAGATAGACCAGCGACTGCACGCAGGCGACGAGGACCGCGCCGCCGAGCTGCCCGGCGAGCAGCGCCGAGCCGCGCAGCGGCGTGAGCGCGAGGCGGTTGAAGAAGCCGGACTCGATGTCGCGGGCGAGGTCGGTGCCCGCGGTGACCGCGACGAACAGCGCGCCCTGGATGAAGGGGATGGCCAGCGCGAAGTCGCGATAGCTCACGTCGGGGAAGCCGGGGATTTTGCGCGCGGCGCCCAGCGCGGAGCCGTTGATCGCGAACAGCAGCAGCGGAAAGATCAGCGGGAAGATCAACAGCGCCCGCTGACGGAACGTGCGCACGACCGAGCGCCGTGCGACGGCGCCGACCTGTTCGAGCAGGCTCGGTTCGGCGAGCGCGAGCCCACCGCCCACGGGAGCCGCCGCGCTGCTAGCGGCGGCCACGCCCACCGCCTCGCGCCCCGTCCGCGGGACCATCGCCGTCCTGCTCCTCATCGCCGGCGCCCTCGAGCTTGCGCCCGGTCTTCGCGAGGAACACGTCGTCGAGCGAGGGCTGGTGCAGTTGCAGCGCCGCGACCTTCAGCTGCGCCTGGTCGAGCGCGCGCACGATCTCCGCGAGCTGGGACTCGCCGCCCGGCAGCTGCACCGTGACGGCGCCGCGGCCGTTGCGGGCCAGCGTCCCGAAGCCTTCGAGCCGGCCCGCCAGGGCGTCGGCCTCGCCGGCGTCGGCGGGGACGACCTCGACGGTGGGGCTGCCGATTTCGGCCTTCAGCTGCGCGGGCGTGCCTTCGGCGACGATCGTGCCGCGGTCGATGATCCCGACGCGGTCGGCGAGCGCGTCGGCCTCCTCCAGGTACTGGGTCGTGAGGAAGACCGTCATCCCCTCCTCGTGCGCGAGCCGCGCGACCTCCTCCCAGAGCGCGCTGCGGCTCTGCGGGTCGAGGCCCGTCGTGGGCTCGTCGAGGAACAGGATCCGCGGCCGGTGCACGAGCGCGAGCGCGAGGTCCAGGCGCCGCTTCATCCCTCCCGAGTAGCCCCCGACGCGCCTGTCGGCGGCCTCGGTCAGGCCGACCCGCTCGAGCAGCTCCTCCGAGCGGGCGATCCGCTCGGCCTTCGGCATCCCCTGTAGCGTCGCTTGCAGGCGCAGGTGCTCGCGCCCCGTGAGGATCGCGTCGAGCGCGGCCTCCTGCAGCGCGGCGCCGATCGAGGCGCGCACGTGCGCCCCGTCGCGCACGATGTCATAGCCGCCGACGCGCGCGGTGCCGCTGGTGGGCGGCAAGAGCGTCGTCAGCATCAGCACCGTGGTCGACTTGCCCGCGCCGTTGGGCCCTAGGAAGCCGTAGATTTCGCCGGGCGAGACCGACAGGTCGATGCCGTCGACGGCGCGCGGGCCCTTCTTGAACTCGCGGACGAGTTGCTCGACCTCGATCGCCGCGCCCGTGCCGTTGGCGCCACCTGTGCCCCGGGCGCTCATCCGCCCACCTCCCCGCGCGCGGTGCGTGGCGGCAGCGAGGGCTCCACGCGCAGCAAGCGCGCCGGCAGCTCCGGCAGCCACCAGTTCCAGCGCCCGAACAGCGACACGACCGCGGGCACGAGCAGCGCGCGGATCACGGTCGCGTCGAGCAGGATGCCCGCGGCGAGACCGGTCGCGAGCACTTTCACTTCGGTTTCCGGACCGGAGGCCAGCGAGATGAAGGCGAGGAACAGGATCAGCGCGGCGCTCGTGACGAGCCGGCCCGTACGGCCGATGCCGGTGACGACGGCGGTGTCGGTCGAGCCGGTGCGGTCGTACTCCTCGCGCATGCGCGCGAGGATGAAGACCTCGTAGTCCATCGAGAGGCCGAACAGGAAGGCGAAGACCATCAGCGGGATCCACGAGGTGATCGAGCCCGTCGCCGAGATTCCCCAGATGAGTTTCGAGCCGTGGCCGCTCTGCCACACGAGCTGGAGCACGCCCCAGGCGGCGCCGACGCTGATCACGTTCAGGATCACCGCCTTCAGCGGCAGCAGCAGCGAGCGGAACGCGCGTGCGAGCAGCACGAACGTGATCACGGCGATCAGCGCGATCATCAGCGGGAAGTTGCCGTAGACGGCTTCGATGAAGTCATGGTTCTGCGCGGCGAGGCCGCCGAGGCGCACGCCGGGGCCGGCCTCGTCGACCGCGGCTTTGATCCCGTCCAGCACGTCGCTGCCGGCGGGGGAGGCGCCGCTGGGCACCGACAGCGCGTCGACGACGGCCGCCCCCGGCCGGCGCCACGACGCGCCGCTCGGGGCGACGGCGCCGTGCACTTCCTTGACCTGGGCGAGCCTGCTGGCGACGGCGTCCGGCGAGGTGGACCCTTCGACCAGGACCTCGTTCGGGAGCAGCGCGCCGGAGCCGATGTCGGAGCGCTCGAGCGCGAGCAGGCCCTGCTTGGCGTCGCCCTTCTTCGCGAGCGTGTCGAGGTTGGAGAGGCCGAGCTGCAGGTTCGAGGCCGCGAGCACGAGCGCGGCGAGCACGATCGCGGCGCCGACCGCGGCGACCCAGCGGCGGCGCACGATCAGGTTCGCCCACGAGGTCCACGAGCGGCTGGCCTTCTCGTCGTGGCGCACGTGCGGCCAGTCCAGCCGCGGGCCGAGCTTCGAGAGGACCACGGGCAGCAGCGTGCAGGCGACGATCACGCTGATCAGCGGGATCAGCACGCCGCCGTAGCCGACCGAGCGCAGGAACGGGAGCGGCAGCGCGATCAGGGCGAGCAGGCCGATCGCGACGGTGGTCCCGCTGAACACGACCGAGCGGCCCGCGGTTTCCATCGCGCGCATGATCGCCTCGTCGCGCTCGCGGCCTTTGCCGACCTCCTCGCGCCAGCGCACGACGACAAGCAGCGCATAGTCGATCGAGACGCCGAGGCCGATCAGCGCGATCAGGAACTGCACGATCGGCGAGACTTCGGTGATCGTCGTCAGGCCCCAGACGAGCAGGAACGTCGTCATGATCGAGACGATCGCCATCAGGATCGGGACGATCGCGAGGAACGAGCCGAACACGAAGGCGAGCACCAGCAGCGCGCCGAGCCCTCCGAGCAGCGCCTCGACCAGCACGCCGGGGCCTTCGCCGCCACCGCCGCTCTGGACGGTCAGCGCGTCATAGCCCGTCACGTGCACCGGCGCGCCCGCGACGGTCGCGCCCTTCAGCGCGGCGGTCAGGTGTTCGGCGGCCTTCGGGTTGTTGCCGAACGCTTCTTTGGGGTCGGGCAGCGGGTAGGCGAGCATGAACGTCGTGCGGCCGTCGCCGGAGACGAAGGCGCGGTTGTGCGTGCCGGCGTAGCCGGCGACGCGGGCGCCGGCGAGCGTCTGCTGCACACGCGCTTCGAGCTTCGACAGTTCGTCGGCGACGCCCGGGGAGCCGACGGTCTTGCCGGCGGGCAGCGTGACGACCGGCAGCAGCGGCGCGGTGTTGCCGCCGGTGCCCCGGAATTTGTGCTCGATCGCCTGGTTGGTGACCCAGCCTTCCTTGCCGGGAACGGAGAATTTCTGTTTCAGCGCTTTCGTCGCCGAGCCGGCGGAGGCCATGCCGACGAGCGTGATCAGCACCCAGAAGACGACGACTATCCGTTTGTGCGCGAGGACCCAGCGTGTCAGCGATGCCATGCGTGTGACGCCCCTTCCGTTCGATTCGCCTGCTGCACAGACGGCGCGGCGAGGCAGAACTCATCGCCGCGGTTATCGTTCGTTCTCGAATCTTTTGTATCACAAACCATTGGTGGGCTACACTTTCGCGCCAGGATGTGGGACGGAGGGCCGATACCCGGGGAGCTGGGGCAGTTCCCCGGCTACCTGATGGCGCGCCTGGGCGAGGCCTCCAGGCGCCGCTTCCAGCAGGCGCTCGAACCCGAGGGCCTGCACCCGCGCCACTTCGGCGTGATGACGATGGTGGCGGCCCACCCCGGCATGAGCCAGCAGCAGCTGCACGAGAAGACGGGGATCGATCCCAGCTCGATGGTGGCGGTGATCGACGAGCTGGAAGCGCGCGGCATCGCCGAACGCCGCCCCGACCCCGGCGACCGCCGTGCGCGCACGATCTTCCTGACCGAGCAGGGCACCGCGACGCTGCTGCGGGTCCGCAAGCTCGCGGGGCAGCTCCAGCGCGAGCTGTTCGCGCCGCTGAGCGCCGAGGAGCGCCAAACGCTGCACGCGCTGCTGCGCAAGCTCGCCGGCACGCCCTGAGCGCTAGGCGGCGAGCGTGCGGTTGAAGCGCCGCAGCGCCAGCGGCACGGCGATCGCGAGGATCAGCACGCACCACAGCGCCATCGCCAGCTGCGGGTGGTCGAGCTGCCAGGAGCCGCTGGAGTGCGTGCCCTGCGTCAAGCCGCGGACCGCGGCGACGAGCGCGGAGATCGGGTCCCAGTGGGCGATCGCCCGCGGGATCGCGTCCATCCCGGCGATCGGCACGAACGTCCCGGCCATGAACGCGAGCGGGAAGATCACGATGAAGCCGAGCCCCTGCATCGCGTCGGAGGAGCGCACGAGCATCCCGAACAGGACCCCGAGCCAGGTGAAGGCGAACACCGCAAGCACCATCAGGCCCGCGAGCTCGAAGCCGTGCGCGAGCGTGAGGTGCGGGTTCCAGCCGAGCGCGAGCCCGAAGCCGATCACGATCGCCATCCCCAGCAACGCCTCGCAGAACTGCCCCATGACCTGGCCGGTGATGATCGACAGGCGGCTGATCGGCATCGAGCGGAAGCGGTCCACGACGCCCTCGGTCATGTCGTTCGAGGTGGCGACGCCGGCGCCGATGATCCCGAAGGCGAGCGACTGGCCGATGATCCCCGGGAACAGGTAGTCCTTGTAGCTGATCCCGTACACGTGGATCGCGGAGCCGAACACGTACAGGAACAGGAGGATGAAGACGATCGGCTGGATCGTCACGTCGAGCAGGCGCTCGGGCACGCGCGGGATCGCGCGCAGGCTGCGGGCGGTCAGCAGCAGCGTGTCGCGGACGTAGCGCGCGGGCGCGAAGCCACCGCGCTCGTCGAGGGCGGGGTCGGCGGGTCTGATCGCGGCGGCGCTCATGCGGCCACCTCCTCCGGGGTCTCGGCGTTCTCGGGATCTGAGCCGCGCTCGCGCGCCTGCACTTCGCTCTCGGTCGCGGTGTGACCCGTGAGCGCGAGGAAGGCGTCGTCCAGCGTGGGCCGGCGCAGCGCCAGCTCGTCGACGGCGATGCGGCTGTCGCGCACGGCCTCGGCGACGCGCGCGAGGTCGGCGGCCTCCCCGGGCGCGGGGATCGACAGCGTGCGCTGCTCGCGCACGACGTCCAGCTCGAACCGACCGGACAGCAGCGCGGTGAGCTGCTCGAGCGCGGCGCTGTCGGCGGCGACGACGTCGACGCGCTGCTCGCCGACCTGCGCCTTCAGCTGCGCGGGCGTGCCGGCGGCGATCTCGCGGCCGTGGTCGATCAGCACGACGCGGTCGGCGAGCGCGTCGGCCTCGTCGAGGTACTGGGTGGTCAACAGCAGCGTGACGCCTTCGCCGACGAGCTCGCGCACCGTCGACCACACCACTTGGCGGCTGCGGGGGTCCAGGCCGGTGGTGGGCTCGTCGAGCACGAGCAGCCGCGGCCGGTCGATCAGGCTGGCGGCGAGGTCGACGCGGCGGCGCTGGCCGCCGGAGAGGTTCTTCACGAGCCGGTCGCGGAACTCCTCGACGTCGAAGCGCTCGATCAGCTCGTCGACCCGGGCGCGCGAGGCGCCGCGGCGGTGACCGCGCAGGCGCGCCATCAGGCGCAGGTTCTCCTCGGCGGTCAGGTTCTTGTCGAGCGCGGCGAACTGGCCGGTGAGCGAGATCGAGCGGCGCACGGCGTCGGCTTCGCCGACCACGTCGTGGCCCGCGACCCGTGCGCTGCCGGCGTCGGGGCGCAGCAGCGTCGCGAGCATCCGCACCATGGTCGTCTTGCCGGCGCCGTTGGGGCCGAGCAGCGAGACGACGCTGCCGTTCTCGACGCGCAGGTCGAGCCGGTCGACGGCGGTGAAGTCGCCGAAGCGCTTCGTCAGGCCGTGGGCCTCGATCGCGGGGGCCGCAGCGTCCGCGGAGGCGATGTCTGAAGGGGTGTTAGTGTCTGGCATGGCGAGAATCCTACAGTAACTGAAAAAATCGTGCAACTAAAGATTTGTAATTAAACTGTGGCCATGGCGAGCGAAGTGGAGAGCGCGGGCAGGCGGGCGGAGGAGATGGACGAGCTCGAGGAGCTGTCGAGCGTAGAGCGCATCCACGCGCTCCTTGTGCGGGAGCTGGGCGAGGAGCTGGCGGACGCGTTCGCGCAGTCGCGCGCGCTGCAGGAGCGCCTGGAGCGCCGGCGGCACCCGGAGGAGGGCCTGCGCGAGCGCAAGAAGCGCCAGACGCGCCAGCAGATCTCCGACGTCGCGACGGCGCTGTTCGTGGTGCGCGGCTTCGACCGCGTGACGGTCGCGGAGATCGCGCGGATCGTGGGCGTCTCGGAGAAGACGGTGTTCAACTACTTCCCGACGAAGGAGTCGCTGGTGTTCGACCGCGCCGACGAAGGCGTCGAGCAGTTGGTGGCGGCGCTGAGCGAGCGCGAGCCCGGCGAGTCGCCGACGAAGGCGATGCTGCGCGCGCTGGACTCCGAGCCCGAGGAGCTGGCCGAGCTGCCGGACGCGATCCAGATGTTCACGCCGCTGTTCAGCGAGATGGTCGCCTCGACGCCGGCGCTGCGCGCGGCCTGGCTTGAGCTGCACGACCGCCTGGTCGAGGCGGCGACGCGCGAGCTGGCGGCGCGGGCGGGCGTCGACCCGGGCGACCCCGAGCCGATGGTCGCGGCGCGGGCGATCGTGGGGCTGCTGGAGGTCAACTACGCCTCGCGCATCCGCCACATCGAAGCCGGGCTGCGCGGCCCGGAGCTGCACGAGGCGGTACGCGCCGACGTCGAGCGTGGCGCGCGGCTGCTCGACACGGGCCTGTGGTCGTTCGGCCTGCTGACGCAGGGCGCGCGCACGCGCGCGCAGGTGCAGGAGGCGGCCCAGGCCGCCGAGGCGGCGCGCGGGCAGGTGATGGACGCGCTGAAGCAGGCGCGCGAGGCCTGGCGCGAGCTGCGCCGGCGCGAGCAGGAGGAGCGCGGGAAGGAGCGGCGCGAGCGCGGGCGCGAGCAGGCCAAGCGCAAGCAGGCCCAGGCGAAGGCCAAGCGCGCGGCGGCGGGCGCGCGCAGGCGGGCACAGGACGAGATGAAGCAGGCGCTCAAGCAGGCCGCGAAGGACGCGGCCTACGAGGCGTTCAGGCAGGCGCTGGGCGAACGCCACGAGGCGATCCGCAAGCGCCATGAGAGCTTCGTGCACGAGCGCGAGCGCGACTGACGGACCGGGCCGGGCCGGGCCGAGCGCGAGGCGCCGAGCCGGGGCCGGCCATCCCCGCGAGCGCTACGCGTCGAGCTCGCCGCTGACGCAGGTGACGGTGGCGCCCCCGACCCAGACCGTGCCCTCCGCGTCGCGGTCGACGTGCACGCGGCCGCGCCGGCCGAGCGCGGTCCCCTGGCTGACGAGGTAGGGCGCGGTGGCCCGCCCGGTGCGGAGCAGCCAGGGCGCCAGCGACGCGTTGAGGCTGCCGGTGACGGGGTCCTCGACGGTGGTGCCGTCCTTCGGGAAGAAGGCCCGCACCTCGAACGCCGCGGGCGAGCCGGGGGGGTACGGCCCGACGACTCCGAGATCGAGGTCGACGAAGCCGGGGCGCATCGCCAGCACGGCCTGTGCATCGCGCAGCATCACCGCGACCCAGCCGGGGCCGTTGTCGACCCACTCGGCGTCGACGATCTCCTCGCGCGCGAGGTTCAGCACCGCGGCGATGTGCGCGAGCAGCGACTCCTCGACGGGGCCCTCGCGCAGCAGCGGCGGGGCCGCGAAGGCGAGCCGCCCGTGCTCGGCGCGGATGCGCACGAGGCCGGCGTCGCACTCCTGCACGAAGCTGCCGGGCGGGACTCCCTTCGCGGTTATCCAGGCGTGGCAGGTGCCGAGCGTCGGATGCCCCGCGAAAGGCAGCTCCAGCACCGGCGTGAAGATGCGGACGCGATAGTCGGCCCCCGGGTCGCGGGACGGGAGCAGGAAGGTGGTCTCGGACAGGTTCGTCCAGGCGGCGAGGCCTTGCATCTGCTCGGTCGAGAGACCCTCGCCGTCGAGCACGACGGCGACGGGGTTGCCGGCGTAGGGACTCTCGCCGAAGACATCGACCACGGTGTAGCCGCGCATCGCGCGAGCATAGAGGCGGCACGCGGGCTTTCCCGTGCGTCAGTGAGGATAATCCCCGCGTGGAGCACGTGAGCATCGAGGAGCACGAGGAGGGCGTCGTCGCGCTTACGATCGACCGCCCGCCGGCGAACGCGATGAACGTCGAGCTGCTGCGCGAGGTGGTCGAGGCCGTGGCGCGCGCGGCGCGCGAGGCGCCGCGGGCGCTGGTGCTCGCGGGCCGGCCGGGGTGCTTCTCGGCGGGGGCTGACCTGAAGGCGGTGCCGGGGTACGGCCCCGCGGAGCAGCGCGAGATGGTGACGGGCATCAACGCGATGGCGTTGAACACCTATGAGCTGGAGTTCCCGGTGGTCGCGGCGATCACGGGGCACGCGATCGCAGGCGGGATGGTGCTGGCGTTGTGCGCCGACATCCGCGTCGCCTCCAGCGCCGGGCGCTACGGGCTGACGGAGGTGCAGGTCGGCGTCCCCTACCCGCAGGCAGCGATCGGCGTCGTGCGCGCGGAGCTGACGCCGCAGGCGGCGCGCGTGCTGGCGCTGGGCGCCGAGCTGACCGACGCGGCCGAATGCGAGCGCCTGGGCGCGTTCGACGAGGTGCTCGACGCCGAGGACGTGCTTCCGCGCGCGCTGCACGTCGCGGAGCGCCTGGCAAAGCTGCCGCCGGAGGTCTACGCGCGCACGAAGCGCGACCTGCGTGCGCCGGCGCTGGCGCAGATGCGCGCGGGCGTCGAGGACGACCCGCTGCTCGCCGCCTGGGTCCCCTAGCCCCCGCGGGTCAGCACGACGACGGGGATCTCGCGCTCGGTCCTGGCCTGGTAGGCGTCGTAGTCGGGCCAGACCTCCGCCATCAGCCTCCACAGCCGCTCGCGCTCCTCGCCGGCGGCGGTGGCGGCGGTGACCGGAATCGTCTCGCCCTTGACCTCGATCGTCGCGTGCGGGTCGGCCCGCAGGTTCTCGTACCAGCTCGGGTTCTCGGGCGTGCCGCCCTTGGAGGCGACGATCACGAAGCGCTCGCCGTCGGTGCGGTGGATCAGCGGCGTGGTGCGCTCCTCCCCGGAGCGGCGCCCGCGCGTGGTGAGCAGCAGGATCGTGGTCCCGCGCCAGTGATAGCCGCGCTCGCCGGCGGTCTCGCGGTAGACGCGGACGTGCTCGGCGCCGAACAGCTCGTCGTCGGACCCGGCCATGCCGCGAGTCTAGCTCGCCGTGGGTTTGGAGATTTATAGGAGGACCCCTATTAGGGGTCCCTAATTAGGACTTCCTAATCGTGCTATGGTTCCGCGCCGCGATACCCGAGTAGAGAGATCGGATTTTGATTCCCACGTATGTGATCGGCCTGCGCGAGGGCTTGGAGGCGGCTCTGATCGTGAGCATCGTGGCGGCGTTCCTGCGCCGCCAGGAGCAGCGCGAGGCGCTGCGCTACGTGTGGCTCGGCGTCGGGATCGCGGTCGTCCTCTGCACCGCCGCCGGCGTGGCGTTGCAGCTGCTGGACGAACAGCTGCCCCAGCAGCAGCAGGAGCAGCTGGAGACCGTGATCGGCGTATGCGCCGTGGGGATCGTGACGTTCATGATCGTCTGGATGCGCCGCCACGCCGCGGGCCTGAAGGGCGAGATCGAGGCGAACCTCGGCGCCGCGCTGGCGAGGGGCTCGGTGATCGGGCTGATCGCGATGGCTTTCTTCGCGGTGCTGCGCGAGGGCCTTGAGACCGCGGTGTTCCTGCTGGCGGCCTTCCAGGCTTCGGGCAACGCGCTCGACGCCGGGATCGGCGCGCTGCTGGGGATCCTCACCGCCTGCGCGATCGGCTTCGGCCTGTACCGCGGCGGCATCCGCATCAACCTCGCGCGCTTCTTCAAGGTCACGGCGGTGTTCCTCGTGCTGATCGCGGCGGGCCTGCTCGCGACCGCGATGCACACCGCCCACGAGGGCGGCTGGGTCAACAGCCTCCAGGGTCAGGCGCTCGACCTCAGCTGGCTGGTCGTGCCGGGCACCGTGACCTCCTCGCTGCTGACGGGGATGCTCGGGCTGCAACCGCGCCCGACCGACGGCGAGGTCCTCGTCTACCTGCTCTACGCGGTGCCGATGCTGCTGTTCGTGCTGTGGCCCGCGCAACTGAACTTCAAACAAAGGAGAGCGAACCCAGCATGATCAAAGCGACGCTTGCCATCGGCGCCGCGGCCGCGGCGGCACTCGCGCTCGGGGCCTGCGGGAGCTCCACGAGCAAGGACTCGAAAGTCCTCGCCGTGACGCTCACCGACGCGGGCTGCACGCCGCAGCACATCGAAGTCGCCTCCGGGCCGGTGACGTTCCAGGTCACGAACGGCGGCACCAGCAAGGTCTCGGAGATGGAGCTGAAGAACCGCTCCGGCGTGATCCTCGGCGAGTCCGAGAACGTCGTCGAAGGGGTCCCCGGCAAGTTCTCCCTGAACCTCGAGCCCGGCAAGTACGTCGTGAACTGCCCGACGGGCGACGCCGAAGACCAGGGCACGCTCGTGGCGACCGGCAAGGCGAGCGCGAAGGGGCAGGGCGCCTCGGCCGCGCTGCTGGCGCGCGCGACCGCGGCCTACAAGGACTACGTGCAGCACGAAGTCGCGCTGCTGCGCACGGGCACGGCCCAGTTCACGGCCGCCCTGCAGGCGGGCGACGTCAAGCGCGCGAAGGAGCTGTTCGGCCCGGTCCGTGCGCACTACGAGGCGATCGAGCCCGTCGCGGAGAGCTTCGGCAACCTCGACCCCGAAATCGACGCGCGCGTCAACGACGTGGAAAAGCTCGGCGAATGGACGGGCTTCCACCGCATCGAGAAGACCCTCTGGGAGCAGAACACGACGCGCGGGACCGAGTCCTACGGGCGCAAGCTGCTGCGCGATGTCGAAGAGCTGCAACGCAAGGTGGTCACGATCTCGCTTCAGCCCGCCCAGCTCGCAAACGGAGCGGTCGAGCTGATGAACGAGGTCTCCAACTCGAAGATCACCGGCGAGGAGGACCGCTACTCGCACACGGACCTGTCGGACTTCGAGGGCAACCTCGAAGGCTCGCGGGAGGCGTTCAAGCTGCTGGTGCCGGCGCTCTACCAGACCGGCAACGCCGCGCTGGCGAAGACGGTCGAAGCGCGCTTTGCGGCGGTCCAGCAGAACCTCGACGCCTACCGGCGCAAGACGCCGCTCGGCTTCGCCCTCTACGGCGAACTGAGCGAGAAGGACCGGCAGGCCTTCGCGAAGGAGGTCGGCGCGCTGGACGAACCGCTCGCGACCGTCGCGGCGAAGGTGAGCGGGGCCTAGCGGGCGATGCCTCGCCGGGTCCTCGCGCTGCTCGGCCTGGCGGCGCTGCTGCTGTCGCAGGCGCTCGCGCCCGTCGCCTACGCGGGCATGCCCGCGCCCGCGGGCGGGGCGCCGCGGGCGCCGGAGCGCGAGCGGGCCGGGGCGCGGGCGCTGCTCTCCGAGCTGCCGTCGGAGTACCGCACGATCGACCGCACGCACGAAGCCGAAGGCGCGGCGCGCGTGCGCGCGATGGCCTTGGCGCTCGCAAGCCAGCTCGGGCTCTGGCAGGCGGCGCAACCCCAGCCGCAGCTGGCCGCCGCGGCCAAGGGCGCGCACGAGCTGGCGCGCGATCTGGAGGCGACCGCGGACCGGCTTCAGCCCTGGCCGCTGCCGTTGTCGGTCCGCGCCGACGCCGAACGGATCGCCGCGCAGCTCCGATCCGCGGGGCTCGGCGCGGCGCTGTCGGCTAAGCCGTACGACTCGATCGAAGCGCTGCTGGGCGACGCGCGCGGCGCCACGGCACCCGCGACGGCGAGCGCATACGCCGCGGAGGCCTACGCGCTGTTCGCGACCGGCCCCGGCAAGCGCCTGCAGGGAACGAACGCCGCGCTCGCGGCCTCGGTGCAGGACGCCTTCTGGCAGCGCGAAGGGCGCCGCGCGGACCGTGGACTGCTGGTGGCGCTCGCGAGCGGCGCCGGCACGGGCGCGGTGGCCCACGCGGCGACGACCGCGAACGAACGTGTTTCGAGCGCTGCGACGGTGCTGGGCGATCGCACGATCGGCAGGTCGACCGTCGTGGCGGACGCGGCTGTGATCGTGTTCCGCGAGGGCCTGGAGGCGGTGCTGATCCTCGCGGCGATCACGGCCTCGTTCGTGGGCGAGCGCCGCAGGCTGCGCCGCCCGGTGCTGTTCGGGGCGCTGCTGGGGCTCGGCGCGACCGCGGCGACCTACGCGCTGGCGCAGGCGCTGGTCGACGCGCTCGGCGACGGCGGGCTGCGCCTGCAGGCGATCACGGGGCTGATCGCGATCGCGGTGCTGCTGGTGGTGACGAACTGGTTTTTCCATCGCGTCTATTGGAGCGAGTGGTTGGGACGTTTCCATCGCCGCCGCCGCGCGATCGAGCGGATCGACCGCTTCGGCTTCATCTCCGGCCAGCTCGTGGCCTTCACGCTGCTTGGGCTGACGAGCGTCTACCGCGAGGGCTTCGAGACCGTGCTGTTCCTTCAGAACCTCCAGGTCAGCGCGGGCAGCAGCGCGACGGCGCTGGGGATCGCGATCGGGCTGGCGGGGACGCTCGCGGTGGGATTCGTGACGTTCAAGCTGGAGCGCAAGCTCCCCTACAAGAAAATGCTGATCGCCACCGGCGTCCTGATCGGTCTCGTGCTGGGCGTGATGGTCGGCACGACGGTGCACAGCCTGCAGGGCCTGGGCTGGGTGCCGAGCACGCAGACGGGTTTCACGCTGCCGCTGTGGTGCGGGCAGTGGCTGGGCCTGTACGCGACCTGGGAGGGGATCGGCGCGCAGCTCGTGGCGCTGCTGGTCGTGTACGGCTCCTACGCCGTGGCGCGCGCGCTACAGACGCGCCGCTACAAGCGCGTCCCGCGCGAAGTGCCGACGCTCGCGCGCGGCTGAGCGCGGCGCCCGCGGGGCTGGGCGCGGCGGGCCTGGGCCGCACGCTCGCCGGGGGACGGCTCGCGGTCGCGCTGCTCGGCCAGCAGCTCTGAGACCTGCTCGGGCTGGAGCGGGCGGTGCAGGTGGAAGCCCTGGGCCAGCTCGCAGCCCAGCTCGCGCACCAACCGCAGCTGGGTCTCGTTCTCTACGCCCTCGGCGATCACCTCGATCGAGAGCGCCTGCGCCATGCGCACGATCGCCGTCGTGATCGCGGTCGAGCGGGCGCTGGCGCCGAGCGTGTCCACGAACGAGCGGTCGACCTTCAGGCCGTCGATCGGCAGGCGGCCCAGGTAGGCCAGCGAGGAGTAGCCGGTGCCGAAGTCGTCCAGCACGAAGCGCACGCCCCGCTTGGCGATCTCGCCGATCGTCTCGCTGACGCGGTCGGGCTCGTCGAGCAGCACGGACTCCGTGATCTCCAGGCACAGGCTCGAAGCGGGGATGCCCGACTGCGCCAGCGCCGCGAGCACTGTCTGCTCGAGCTCGCGCTGCGTGAACTGCCGGGCGGAGAGGTTGACGGCGATCCCGAGCGGGTCGCCGTCCTCGCCCTGCTCGGCGTGCCAGCTCGCCGCCTGCGCGCAGGCGGTGTCGAGCACCCAGCGCCCGATCGACTCGATCAGCCCGCTCTCCTCCGCGACGGGGATGAACTCGCCCGGGGCCAGCAGTCCGCGGACGGGGTGCTGCCAGCGCAGCAGCGCCTCCGCCGAGACGATCCGCGGCCGCTCGCCGAGCGCGACGATCGGCTGGTAGACCACGCGCAGCTCCTCGCGCTCGAGCGCGCGCCGCAGGTCGTTCTCGACCGACAGGCGCTTGACGGTGCGGGCGCGCATCGCGCCGTCGAACACCTCGAAGCGCGCACGCCCGCGCGCCTTCGCCTGGTACATCGCGGCATCCGCGTCGCGGATCAGCGCCGCGGGCTCGATTCCCTGCTCGCCGCCGGCGAGCGCGATCCCCAGGCTGGCCTTCGCGAAGTGCTCGCCCGTCGCGAGCTCGAAGGGCACCTCGAAGGCGGCGACGATCCGCTCGGCGACGCGCGCGGCCGCGGCCTCGTCGGGCACCTGCTCCAGCAGCACGACGAACTCGTCGCCGCCGAGCCGGCCGATCGTGTCGCCGGGGCGCAGCGCCGCCGTCAGCCGCGGCGCCACCTTGCGCAGCAGTTCGTCGCCGGCGCTGTGCCCAAGGCTGTCGTTGACGAGCTTGAAGTTGTCGATGTCCAGCAGCGCGACGGCGACCTGCGCGCCGGGGCGGGTGAGCGAGTGCCCAAGCCGGTCGAGGAACAGGACGCGGTTCGGCAGGTCGGTGAGCGGGTCGTGCAGCGCCTGGTAGCGGATGTGGTCTTCGGTGCCGCGCTGCTGGATCGCGTCGGCGAGGATGTTCGCCAGCGCCTGCACGAAGTCCGCGTCCGCGGCGGAGGAGCGCTCCTCTGCGGGGGTCGCCAGCCACAGCACCCCCCAGCTGCCCTCGCGGCTCTCGATCTGACGCGCGATCCCGCTGGGCAGGTCACCCAGCGCGTAGGCGGAGCGCTTGCGCGTGGACGGCAATCCCAGGCCGGCCCGCAGCGCGAAGGAGCCTGGCTCGGCGGTGTGCTCCAGCACGGCGCCGGTCTGCACGCCAAGGATGCGCGCGCCCTCCGCGAGCGCGTGGTGCATCAACTGCGCGACCTCGGCTCCCTCCAGCGCGCGCTCGCCGAGCCTGGCGACCGCGGCCTGCTGTGCGGCCCGGCGCTCCAGCTCCAGCTCCGCGAGCTTGCGGTCGGTGATGTCGAGCATCACGCCGTGCCAGCGGGAGCGGCCCTCCGCGTCGGTGAGCAGCGCGGCTTCGTCCCGCACCCAGACGGTGCTCCCGTCGCGGTGGAGAATCCTGTATTCGTCGGGCGTGCCCGGCTCCAGCAGCTCCTCCTCGCGCCCGAACACGTGCTGGCGGTCGTCGGGATGCACCTGGCGCGCCCACAACCCCAAATCGCTCATCCACTCCTTGGGCGTGAAGCCGAGAATCGGCTCGACGCCCGAGCTGATGTAGTGCCAGGCGCCGTCGACGCCCGCGTCGGCGACGTAGACGATCGCCGGCAGCCGCTCGATCAGGGCGCGCGCCTCCAGCCCGGGCGGAAGACCGCGCGCGGGATCGCCCGGTCGTCGCGCCCGATCGGACGGATCTGGGGTGTGCTGGGACATGCCTGTGTCGGTATCGGCAAAACCCCTGCAAAAGCTGAATTCCGTCAGTCCGAATCAGCGCGCTTGCAGCAGCTCGCGCACGGTCTGCTGGAAGGCGCCCGTGGTGAAGCACTGCGGCTCCGCGAACTCCTCCATCGCCAGCGCCGACTCCCAGCTGCCGTCGGCGGCGGCGCGCAGCAGCGGCTTCGTCATCGCGATCGCATGCGCGGGCAGCGCGGCGATCCGCTCGCACCAATCCTCGGCGGCGGCCAGCAGCCGCTCGTGCGGGACGACTTCGTGCACCAGCCCCAGCTCGCGGGCGCGCTCGGCGTCGACGTGCTCGCCGCCGGCGTAGAACGCGAACGCGCCCTGGTAGCCGAGCCGGCGCGTCAGCGCCCATGAGGTCCCGACCTCCGGCAGCAGCCCCAGCCGGCCGAAGGCAGGCACGATCAGCGCGCGCTCGGAGGCAATCGCGAGGTCGCAGGTCAGCGCCCAGGCGAGGCCAACTCCCGCGGCGGGGCCGTTCAGCGCGGCGACGAAGGCGGTGTCGCTGCGCGCGATCAGCCGCGCGATCCCTCCGAACTCGTAGCGGATCCAGCGCCAGATGTCCGCGGCGCCCTCGGGCGCCGCGAGCGCTTTCGGCGCTTCGTCCATCATCCGCAGGTCGCCGCCCGCGGAGAACCCCGGGTCCGCGCCCGTCAGCACGATCGCGCGGATCGCGCGATCGGCGACCAGCTCCTCCAGCGCCTCGCGCAGCTGCTGGACCAGCGGCGGGCTGAGCACGTTCAGCTTGCCGGGGTCGTCGAGCGTGACGACCGCGTGCCGCTCGCGGCGCTCGACGCGCACGAAGCGCTCCGGATGCTCACGCCCCTCGGCCACCGCCTGCTCGTAAAAGGTCATCTCGGCTCCTTTCGCTCGTCCGGTTCTGCGCGCAGCGCCAGCCACGCGGCGTCCGCGAGGGCCTCGGCGACCGGGCCCGATATGCGCTTGCCGCGGCCGGCGATCCAATGACGCGCGTACTCCTGCGCCGGGCCGAGCCACAGCGCGTTGATCACGTCGAACGGCAGCTCGCGCAGCGCGCCGTAGTGGCGGTGGGTGCCCCACCAGGCGACGACCTCCGCGAAGAAGGGCCGGTTCAGCGCGCGCAGCGCGGCGTCCTCCGCTGGACGCTCGTGCAGCAGGAACGCCGCCGCGTCGCGGTTCGCGCTGACCCAGCGCAGGTAGAAGCGCACGCCCGCACGCACGCCCTGCTCTGCGCCCTGGTGCGTGCGCAGCTCGCCGAGAAAGCCCTCCTGGAAGCCCGCGGTCAGCTCGACGTACAGCGCCGCCGCGAGCGCGGGCTTGTCGGGGAAGTGGTGGTAGAGCGCGCCGGTGCTGACGCCCGCGTCGCGGCGGATGTCCTCGAGCGTCGCGCTCAGGGCGCCTTCGGCGACGAACCGGTTCAGGGCGGCGTCGAGCAGCCTCGTGCGCGCCTGGCCGGCCGAGCGGGGGCGAGCGTTGCCGCCGGCGCCCGCGCCGCCGAGCGCGCCTTCACCCCGGCTCCCGCGGGCTGTTGTGGCCGATGAGGGTCGAGTGATCGTCGTCGCCATCGTGGTGCGAGAATATATCTGCTCTTACAGAGATATTCTCGGTCAGCAGACGCGCGTCGCCGCGGGTGCGGGCTCCGCGTCGCGTCGCGTCGGACGGGCGCGGGTGCCGGACAGGGCTTGGCCGCGCGGCGCTCTAGCTGGTCTTGACCGGCCCGCCGCCGGCGGAAGGGCGCAACCGGCGGGAGCGAAACAGCGGCAGCGCTGCGTAGTCGACGACGACCTTCCCGGCGACGCCCGCGACGAGCGCGGTGAGGATGTCTTTCACCGACCCCCAGGTCCTGCCGTAGACGGTCAGCGTGTAGACGAGGCAGCTCAGCAGGATCGGCAGCAGCGTCCAGACCAAATCGCCGAGGGACAGCGTTGGGCGACTAGGTCTGCGCTTCGGGAGGTCCCACACGGGGCGCTTCACCTTCCCGCGAATCCGCGCGAACTCGGTGCCGTCGTAGACGGCCCAGCCCTTGAAGCGGGCCGGGTCCGCGTTCCAGTCGACCTTCGGCGTGATGCTCGTGGGCGTCGGCTTCAGGATTGGCGGCAGGCCCACTTTCGAGCGCACCCGTTGCAGTTCGAGATCGAGCTTGTCCTGGTCAGCCGGCGTCCGCGCGAAGACGTCCCCTTGCGCGAGCGACTGATCGAGCGCTTCCACCTCCGCGTGGGAGGCCGCGTTCGCGAGGCTCCGCTTCCACGCGTCGGCCAGCCCGCTGTGCCAGTTCGCCTGACGCAGCGTGCGCCAGACGATGTCGTCGGCGGCGGCGGCGTCCTTCGGCTCGCGCTTCAGCGCCAGCAGCAGCAGACCCGTGTCGCGCGAGGTGGACGAGCTCTGCCACGACTGCGTGACCGGCCGGCGGCTGATCGCGAGCAGCCGCCGCGACGCGGGCTCGATCCGCAGCCAGCGCTGCAACCTGGCGATCACGTCGAGCAGGCGGTCGGTGCTTTCGCGGATGTCCGCGTCATCGCGCGCGCCGGCGATTTCGTCCTGTAGTTCTTTCGCGGTTTCCTTCAGCTCGCTGATGTCCCATGCCGCGACGTTCCCGGCGCTCACGCCGCGCATCAGCATCGGAATGGCTTTCAAGGTCTCGAACGAGCGGTCGAGCGCTTTGCTCAGCTCGCGCCGCTGGGAGCGCATGGTGTAGAGGCGCTGGGCGACGGTGCCGACCAGCACGCCGAGCGCCACGACGACGAAGGCGAGCCACAGCGGCAGCCTGTCGCGCACGGTGATGTCCAGCTGCGGCGCCGCGGGAATCAGCTCGGCGATCGAGGCATTCCCGTGGTACTGCCCAGGCTGGGCGTGGTTTGTGAGCTTCAGCTGCGCAGTCGCCCGCTGCGGGTCGTCGCGATCGAGGGTGAAGGCGCCCAGCGTGAAGTCGGCGACCCCGCCGGCGTCGTTGTGGAGCGCGAAGCGCCGGCGGTGGGCGCTGACACTGCCGACGTACGTGGCGACCCCCGGCCCGACGATCGCGATCGTCGTCGTGGCCTTCGTGGTGGCGGGCGCCAGGCCGATCGAGGATCGTTCGAGCGCGACCCCTTCGGGCGCGGGGACCGACGGCACGACCGGCACCGTGAGCGGCTGCGCCTCGGCGTCGGTTCTTTCGACGAAGAGGACTCCTCCCAGGCCGCTCACGGTCGCGGGCGCCGCGACCTTGCCGCCCCGCAGCGGCATGAGCGCGAGGAAGCGAACGGGCAGCACCACCGTGGCGTGTGGCGGCACCGCGACGCTGGAGCCGGCCGACAGGCGCTTGAAGAGCCACCGCGCCATACGAACCACGACTTCCTGGGAGCGCCCGGGCCGCAGATCGGCGAGCACCCGCTCTACGTCCGCGCGCCCCAGCTTCGCTCCCGACGCCGGCGGCGCGAGCAGCTGCGAGAGCTCGGCCGCCAGACGATCGAGCTCCTTGCGCGCGACCGGCCGGCGACCTCTGCGCAAGGCGCGCAAGGTGCGTCCCAGCAAGGCCGGCGGAACGTCGGCCGTCGTCTTCACGTCCGGTTGCGGCTCGCGCAGTTTCGCGAGCGCGCTGAGAATCGCTTCGGCCCGCCCAGACAGACCGTGCGGCAGTTCGGTGGGCTCTAGGCGCGCGATCACCGCTTCGAGCGCAGCCTTCGTCGGCGAACGCTGCCCTCGCAAACGCGCGAAGACCGATTCGCCGGGCAGTATCACCTGCGCCCCGTCGTCGCGAACGTAGTGAAGGCGAATGCGCAGCGGGGAATCGCCCGCGTTGTGCACCTGGAACACCAGGGAGCCGACAAGCGACGGGCTGGGCACGACTTCGCCGCTCCGCGTACCCGGGTCGCTTGCGCGGCACTCCCCGGATTCCATCTCCTCGGCGTCCGTCGACACGAGCGAGCCGCCTGCCGAGCACGGTTCAAGCACCATCGACAGCGGGGCCTTGCCGACGACGGTGAGCGGTTCCTTAGATGCGGCGGAAGCGACTCCCGTCACGCTCGCGCCTAGCGCGAGCACCATCGCCAGCACTGCCGGCAGTGCGGCGAGAATCGGACGACGTCCGTTTGGTGCTCCCCCAAGCACGGCCCGGAGTAGCGTATTTCATTCTTAGGGACGATTGCAAGATCCGGCGCGGGCAATCAACCCCTGTCCTCCTGCAGATAGGTGAGCACCGCGAGCACGCGCCGGTGATCGCTCTCGGACTGGGTCAGGCGCAACTTGCCGAAGATGCTTGCGATGTGCTTCTCGACGGCGCCGACGCTCAGCACCAGCACCTCGGCGATGCCGGCGTTGGAACGACCCTCGGCCATCAGCCCGAGTACCTCGCGCTCGCGCGGGGTCAGATCGGACAGCGGCCCGTCGGCGTCGCGGCGGGAGACGAGCTGGGCGACGACATCGGGGTCGAGCGCCGTGCCGCCGCGCGCGACGCGCCCGACCGCGTCGACGAAGTCCTCCACGTCCATGATCCGGTCCTTCAGCAGATAGCCGACGCCGCCGCGGCCGTCGGCGAGCAGTTCGGCGGCGTAGGCGGGCTCGACGTACTGCGAGACCATCAACACGCCCGTGTCGGGCGCCTGCTCGCGCAGCTTCAGCGCCGCGCGCAGACCCTCGTCGCGGAAGTCGGGCGGCAGGCGGATGTCGACCACCGCCACGTCGGGCTTCTCGCGGGCGACCGCGTCGAGCAGGGCGCGAGCGTCTTCGACCGCGGCGGCGACCTCGAAGCCGTTGTCGCGGAGCAGCCGCTGCAGGCCATCGCGCAGCAGCGCCAGGTCCTCCGCGATCACGACCCTCATCTTCATCGCACCGGCGCGCCTATCCGCATGGCATCTCCGCGCGGATCGTCGTCGGCCCGCCCGACGGACTCAGCACCGTGAGCGTCCCGTCGAGCGCCTGCACGCGGCGGCGCAGGCCGTCGAGCCCCCCGCCCGCGGGGTCGGCGCCACCGGCGCCATCGTCGTGCACCTCGACCGACAGGCGCTCGCCATCGCGGGCGATGCGCACGTCGACGCGGCTCGCCTTAGCGTGCTTGCCCGCGTTCGCCAGCGCCTCCGCCACGACGAAGTAGGCCGCGCTCTCGACGGGCGGCTTCGGCCGCCGGGGCATCGTCACCGAGACGGTCACCGAAACCGGCGAGCCCGCGGCGAGCGCGCGGACCGCGGCGTCGAGCCCGCGGTCGGCGAGCACCGGAGGGTGTATCCCGCGCGCGAGGTCGCGCAGCTCTCGCAGCGCCTCGCCCGCGCCGGTGCGCGCCTCCGCGAGCAGCTGCTGTGCCGCCTCCGGGTCCGCCCCCGCGAGCTTCTGCTCGGCCATGCCCAGGCTCATGCCGAGCGCGACCAGGCGCGCCTGCGCGCCGTCGTGCAGGTCGCGCTCGATTCGCCGCAGCTCCGCCTCCTGCACGTCGACCGCCCCCGCGCGGCTGGTCTCGAGTGCCGAGATCCGCTCGGTCAGCGCGGTGCGGTCCGGCGCGCGGGAGACGACCACGGCGGCATGCGGGCCGAGCGCCACGATCGCGAGCAGCAGCACCCACACCGGCCAGAAGTAGCCGAAGCCGCTCGCCATCCAGGCGCCGATCAGGAACCCCAGCAGCGAGGCCCACACGCCAACATGGATGCCGAAGCCGCGATCGAGGCGGCGCTCGTACCAGAAGGCGGGGTGCTCGTTCACGGCGACCACCCAGGCGTGGATCGCGACCGGCAGCGCGAGCGCGAGGATCGTCCAGGCCGGCCAGAAGTAACCATGCGAGGTCAGCCCCCAGAGCGCGATCAGGAACAGGTTCAGGCTCGCGGCCCCGGCGGCGTGGATCCTCAGCCCGCGGTCGCGTTCGATCAGCTTCGCCATCCCCGACCAGTCCACCACGTTCGCCCGCGCGAGCGCAAGCCGCGCGTGCGAACGCAGGGAGCTCAGCGAAGACACGGTTAGGCGGCTTCGGTCGCGGCGGCCGCCTCGCCGCGCGTAGGGCGGGCCCGGCGCCCCGCCGGTTCTTCGGGGCGGGCGCCGCCGGCCTGCGGCAGCCACCGCAGCCAGCGCGGCAGGTACCAGTTCCAGCGGCCGAGCAGCTTCATGCCGGCGGGCAGCAGCACGCCGCGGATCAGCGTCGCGTCGATCAGCACCGCGACCGCCAGGCCCACGCCCATCTGCTTGATTTCCAGCGTGCTGAGCGTCGCGAACAGCGCGAACACCGCGACCATCACCGCCGCGGCCGCCGTCACGGTGCCCGCCGTGGAGCTGATCCCGCGCGCGACCGCCTCGCCCGTCGGCACGCCTTCGTCCGCCAGCTCCTTGATCCGGCTGACGATGAACACGTGGTAGTCCATCGAGAGGCCGAACAACACCGCGAACAGGAACAGCGGCAGCCAGGTGACGACTGCGCCGTTGGAGTGGAAGTCCAGCAGCCCCTGCAGGTGGCCGTCCTGGAAGACCCACACGAGCACGCCGTAGGCCGCGCCCACCGACAGCAGGTTCAGCACGATCGCCGTCAGCGGTATCGCCAGCGAGCGGAACGTCACGAGCAACAGCAGGAACGCGAACCCCAGGACGAACGCGAACACCAGCGGCCAGTGCTGCTTCGTCGTCTGGTTGAAGTCGTGCGTCCCCGCCGCCTGGCCCGTCACCGCGTACGTGGCGCCCGGGACCTGGCCGATCGTCGCGGGCAGCAGCCGTTCGCGCAGCGTCGCCAGCGCGGCCAGCGCCCGGTCGTCGTCGCCGTTGCCCGCCAGCGGGATTTCCACCTTCGCCAGCGTGTGCGCCGGGTTCAGCGCGAGCGCGATCGGCCCCTTCATCTGCCCGCTCGCCAGCGCCTCGTGTTCGAGCCGGGCGATTGCTCCGCGCACCGGAGGCCGCGTCACGTCGGCCGCCTGCACGACGACCACCGCCGGGGTCTGCGCGCCCGGGAAGGCGCGCTGGATCTTCTTGTAGCTCTGCACGATCTGCACCTTCGCGGGCAGGTCCGTGAAGCTCGGGAGCTTCGTGTGCATGCCGAGCACCGGCACCGCCATCGCGAGCAGCACCGCGACCGAGAGCGCGACCGCCACGGCGGGGAAGCGCAGCGCCGGGCGCAGCACGAGCGACCACAGGCGCGAGGACTCGCGGCGGCCCTTGATCGCCTGGATCAGCGTGCGCCGGTCGCGCAGCCAGACGAGCGGGCGCGGCTGCGCCAGCCGGCGCAGCACGCGCACGCGGCCAAGCGGTCGCAGCAAGCGCAACGCCATCGCGGCCAGGACCGCGAGCACGCCGCGGTCGACGCGGTCGCCCAGCTTCCCCAGCAGCGCCGGGAGCACCGTGAGCGAGCCCACCATCGAGACCAGCACCACCAGCATCGCCCCGGCGCCGATCGAGCCGAACACCTTGCTTCCCGCCAGGAGCATCCCCGCCATCGCGATCAGCACCGTCGTGCCCGACACGAGCACCGCGCGGCCCGAAGTCGCCGCGGCGCGCGCGAGCGCCGCGTGCGGAGGCAGCCCACGGCGCTCCTCGCGCTCGCGCTTGAGGTAGAAGAGCGAGTAGTCCACGCCGACCGCCATGCCCATCAGCAGCATCACCGAGCTGGTGGCGTCGGAGGCGTGCAGCACGTGGCTGAGCGCCGCCGCGAGGCCGAGTGAACCCAGCACCGCGGAGAAGGCCAGCAGCACCGGCACGCCCGCCGCGACGAACGCGCCGAAGGCCAGCAGCAGCACGAGGAAGGTGATCGGCAGCGACAGGCTCTCCGCGTGCGAGAAGTCGTCGTTCATCGTCTTTCTCAGTTCGTGCCGGGCGCTCGCGTCGCCGAACTCCACGATCGTGAAGCCGGGCGCGGAACGCTGCAGCGCCGCGACCTTCGCCAGCACCGGCGCCACCCTGTCTTCGGCGGTTTCGGGATCGCCGCGCATATCGAACTGGACGAGCGCCGAATGGCGGTCGCGCGAGAGCTGTCCCGGTGCGCCCGCGCGAACGTCGCGTGTCTGCGGCAGCGACCGCAGCTCGGCGCGCACGCGGTCGAGCGTCCGCGCGAAGGTCGGATCGTCCACGACTGCATGCCCGCTCTGCACGAGCACGCTCTCGCTCGCAGAGCGGTGCAGGCCCGACGCGGAAAGCGCCGCCTCCGCGCGGGCGCTTTCGCCCGTGGCCTGCTCGCTGTCGGTGAGCTTCGCCGTACCCGCGAGCTGGCCGATCGCCACCGCGACCGCGATGAATGCCAGCCAGCCGAAGGTCGCCGTCTTCCAATGCGCCGCGCTCCAGCGCCCGGCGCGCTCGGCGAGGTTCCTGCCCTCCGCGCGTCGTGCGCGCCCTGCTCGATCCGGCCTCATCACGGCCCCCTTTCGCTCGATTCCCATGTGCCGTTCGAGCGTCTCAGCGCGGGGACGCGCCGCCAATGGCGCGGGCTGGCGTCCGGGGTGGGGCTAGCCGGTGTGTGCTCGCGGGGGCCGGCGCCCGGTACGGGTCGTGCCTGCGCGGGTCAGGCCGGCGCGGATCAGGCCTGCGCGACCGGCACCGGCGTCTCGATCCCGGCCTCGGTCGAGACGAGGATCGCACCCTCGCCGGTGGCGTAGGCCTCCTCGCCGTGCTGAACCACGTCCATGCCCAGCGCCTCCTCGTGTTCGGTCGCGCGCAAGGGCATTACCAACGCGATCAGGCGGAGCAGCACGTAGGTGGCCGTGAAGGCGTATGCGGGAGCCGCGACCGCGGCGATCGCCTGCCAGCCGAGCTGTTCGGCGTTGCCGTAGAGCAGCCCGTTCGAGACGCCGTTCCAGGAGAGCTGCGCGGTGAAGCCGAGAAACAGGATCCCCGTCAGGCCTGCGGTGCCATGCGCCGCGAGCACGTCTAGCGTCTCGTCGACGCGCGTGCGCGGTCGCCAGACGATGATCGCGTAGCTGGGGAGCGCCGCCAGCGCGCCCAGGGCCATCGCCCAGGCGGGGCTGATGTAGCCGCCCGCGGGGGTGATCCCCACGCAGCCGACGATGATCGCCGTCGCGGCGCCGATCGCGGTGACACGGCGTTCGCGCAGCAGGTCGAGCAGGAACCAGACGAACAGCGTGCAGGCCGGCGCCAGCAGCGTGTTCGTGAAGGCCAGCACGCTCGAATGGCCCGCCGAGAAGCCGCTGCCGCCGTTGAAGCCGAACCAGCCGAACCACAGCAGGCCCGCGCCCAGCAGCACGTACACGGCGTTGTGCGGGAGCAGCGCCTGGCGCCCATAGTCCTTGCGCGCCCCGACCACGAGCGCCGCGGCGAGCGCCGAGAAGCCCGACCCCATCTCGACCGGCACGCCGCCCGCGAAGTCGAGCGTGCCATGCGCTTGCAGCCAGCCGCCGCCGAACGCCCAGTGCGCGAGCACGGCATAGACGAGCACCGACCACAGCGCGGAGAAGACGAGTAGCGGCACGAAGCGCATCCGCTCGACCACCGCGCCCGAGACGAGCGCGACGGTCACGATGCAGAAAGCCGCCTGAAAGGCGAAGAAGACCAGCTGCGGAATCGAGGTGCCGGCGCGAGGCGCGAAGGCGACGCCTTTCAGCAGCGCGTTGCCGAGCCCGCCGATCACGCCGTTGCCGGGGTCGAAGGCGAGCGAGTAGCCCACGAGCGCCCAGCAGATCGTCGCGACGGCGAGCGCCGCGATCGACATCATGAACGTGTTCAAAGTGTTCTTCGAGCGAACGAGCCCCGCGTAGAACAGGCCGAGCGCGGGCGTCATCAGCAGCACCAGCGCCGTCGCCGCGAGCATCCAGGCGGTGTCACCGGCGCTGATCTGCGCCGCGAGCGCGATCACTTCTGCACGGGCGTCACGGCGCCCTGGTCGGTCTCGCCGGTGCGGATCCGGATCGCCCGCTCCAGCGGGGTGACGAAGATCTTCCCGTCCCCCACCTCACCGGTCCGCGCGCCGGCGCAGAGCGCGTCGATCGTGCGCTGCACGAAGTCGTCGGAGACCGCGACCTCGAAACGCACCTTCTCGGAGAGCCCGACCTGCACGGTCGTGCCGCGGTAGGTCTCGACGCGATCCAGCTCGCCGCCGTGGCCTTGCACGCGGCTCATCGAGATGCCGCGAACCTCGGCGCGGTAAAGCGCCTCGAGCACATCGTTGACCTTCTCGGGCCGCACGATCGCGGTCACGAGCTTCATCGATTCCCCGCTCCTTCCGCCACCTTGCGGAGCAGCTTTCGCTTGCGCCTCAGAGGCGGGCCGCACCCCGCGCCGAAGCGCGCGCGAGCCTATCACGGCGCCGCGAGGGCTCGGCGAGGCGCCGTCGGGACTTTCGCCGCACGGTAGCACCGGAGTAGACTCGGCCACATGGGGGTTGCGGGCGGATCGCGGATGCACGATGCGGACTTGGGGTCGCTTGACTTCTGGGGCATCCCGGCGGAGAAGCGCGACCGGACGTTCGCCTGGCTGCGGGAGCACGAACCGATCTCCCGGCACGAGCCGCCGGAGGACATCCTTGGGCTCCCGGACCAGGGGCGCCAGAGCTACTGGGCGATCGTTCGCTACGAGGACGTGCGGCGGATCTCGCGCGACGCGCAGACCTTCTGCTCGGGCCAGGGCACGCAGTTCGCGGACGCGCCGCCGGAGTTCCTGGAGGCGTCGATGTCGTTTCTGGCGATGGACGCTCCGCGGCACACGAAGCTGCGCGGGCTCGTCTCGCGCGCGTTCACCCCGAGGCAGGTCGCGCGGATCGAGGAGGGCATCCGCGACAACGCGCGCGAGCTGGTCCGGCGGGTCGCCCCGACGGGCGGTGGCGACTTCGTGGAGTTGATCGCGAAGCAGTTGCCGCTGATCACGATCTCGGACATGATCGGCGTGCCGGAGGCCGACCGCGAGCGCGTGGTCGCCGCGGCGGACCTGCTGGTGACGGCGTCCGACCCCGAGGCGTTCGGGGACCGCGCGCCGATCGAGGTTCTGGGCGAGGCGCTGTGGACGCTTACGGCGTTCGCGAAGGAGCTCGCCGCGCACCGCGAAGCGAACCCCGGCGAGGACCTGATGACGGGGCTCGTGCAGGCGGAGGTCGACGGCGAGCGCCTCACCCACGACGAGATCGCCGCGTTTTTCGTGCTGTTGTCGGTCGCGGGCAACGACACGACGCGGCACACGACCTCACACGCGATGCGCGCGCTGACGCTCAACCCCGACCAGCGCGCGCTGCTGCTGCAAGACCCGGAGGGGCGCCTCCCCGTCGCGGTCGAGGAGTTCGTGCGCTGGGCCTCGCCGGTGCTGACGTTCAGGCGCACGACGACGCAGGAAGTCGAGATCCACGGGCAGGTGCTGGCGCCCGGCGAGAAGGTCGTGCTCTTCTACCACTCCGGCAACCGCGACGAGCGCGCGTTCGAGGACCCCTGGCGCTTTGACGTGACCCGCGATCCCAACCGCCACCTCGGCTTCGGCGGCGGCGGGCCGCATTACTGCCTGGGGGCGTCGCTCGCGCGGACGCAGCTGCGCTCGATCTTCGGGGAGCTGCTGCGCGTGGTTCCCGACATCGAGGCGGAGGAGCCCGAGCTGCTGCGGAGTGCGTTCGTGCACGGGGTGAAGCGGATGGAGTGCTCGTTCACGCCGCGAGGCTGAGGCAACGACGCACGGCGTCAGGGAGCGTAGTGTGCCGCGTGAAAGCCCCAACGCTCGGCCAGCCAACGTGGCACGAAGTCGTTCAGGCAGCGCTCCAGGTCACCGCCGAGCTCACTGTCCACGACCCACCACGAGACCACAGCGTCGACACCGGCGGGAGCCTGATCGTCGGGCGGGTCAATGTAAACACAGCCGAGCAGCCGTGTCTCGCCAGGATCCAGCACGGCGTAGTTGAATGCTTCATGTGAGGCGATCTCGGCTTCATGGTGAGCAAGATCTTCACGGTCAGCGTCGTAGGTCAGGTGCGCAGGTGGCCATCCCCACGCGCCGCCAAACCTGGCCCACAGCGTCTCTCGCGAGCCCATCACGGCGGGGTAGTCGATGTCCACGTCGCGCTCGCGGATCGGCCTCAAGTGATGGCCGGTCACTAGCTCGACCCGCTCCGGGTGGGCAAAATTCTCAGCGAGCCACGACATGCGTGGGAGGCTACTTCGGGGCTGACCGATTTCCGGACGTTGGTGGTCGCGAGACATTCGTCGACGTTTCAGTGGCTGCGACCTTCGCAACGCCACGGATGGCTGGCCGCTAACCGTGATCGTGCCCTCGTCCACCCTGGACACCGATGATTTTCCGGCCATGCGAGCGTCCCTACCTACATGACCACCAGAAAGGTAGTTCTCAAGATGGTGCTGTCTCTCGACGGCTTCGCGACGAGCCTCGACGGGACGCATGACTGGATGTTCGAGTTCTTCGGCGACGACAGCGGCGAGTGGAACCTCCGCGCTCTCGAGGAGGCGGGGACCCACGCGATGGGCCGGCGAAGCTACGAGATCATGGGCCCGCATTGGCTCGCCTCGGAGGGCCCGATAGCGAAGTCCATGAACGAGAAGCCCAAGGCGGTCTTCTCCAATACCTTGGAGAGCGCGGAGTGGGGCCCGGCCGAGATCTTCGGCGGCGACCTCGCCGTCGCGATCGCCGACCTGAAGGCCCGCGACGACGACGGCACGATTCTGGTCCACGGCGGGCCCGACTTCGCCAAGTCGATGACCAAGCTCCGCCTCGTGGACGAGTATCAGCTCACATATGTGCCCCTGGCGATCGGAGCCGGCCACAGCCCCTTCGCGGATATCGACGAACACCTGAAGCTTGACCTGGTGCAAGAGCAGCGGTTCGCCAGCGGCGCCCTCGGTCAGATTCTCGTCCCGAAGTCCTGATCCCACGCACGCCGCGTAGGGCCTCTTCGGGACGCTCAGGGCTCGTTCACGTCGCGAGGCTGAGAGCGATCGCCGATCAGCGCAGTTCCGCCGAGGCGGGCTGACCGGCCTGCGTCCAGTACACCCGGCTCGCCGACACGCGATGCCTGTTCGGGCCGACGTTGCCGGCGTCGGTCGCCAGTGCCAGGGATGCGGGGTCGACGTCGAAGCCCGAGGCGAGCAGCCGGCGTGGGCCGCCGGCGTCGAGCGCCTCGACGTCGTAGAAAGGCACGCGGCTGGCTTCCAGACCCTGCGATCTGGCTTCGTCGTTGGCGATCCAGGCGACTGCGCCGTCGGGCTTGAGCACGATCGCCGTGACGGTGCCGACGCCGAGGGTGCTGACGCCCGCGAGCGGCAAGCCCGTGGCCACCTTGTGCACGATCCGGCCCGAGCGGAGGTTCCTGACGACGAGCTCCCAGCTCGTCAAGGACGGGGTTTCGGAGAACTGTTCGTAGGCGACGAGATCACCGGCGAGCACCTCCTGTTCGGTTGCCCCGCAGCCGGCGGCGGACAGGCAGCGGTACGGAGCCAGCCCCAGTTCGTAGACGCGTCTGCTGCCGTAAGCGCAGCCGTAGACGTTCGTCGAGCCACCGCCGGGTTCCCTCGCGGCGTAGACCTGAACGCGGGCATTCGAGACGATCGTGCGGGTGTGCCCGGGGGCGCAACTCGCCGCCCGGCGCCGTGGCTTCGCCGCCGCGGGCCCGGCGGCCCCGAGCGACAGGACCAACCCGGCGACCAGCACCACCGGGCCTACCCGCCTCCATCGGCCGACGGTCCACATGCGTCCCCAAACGCCTCCGCCTTGGGAAAGTTGCGCCCGCCTCACGCCTATGAGATCGATTCCTTTTCGCAGGCGGCGGACTGCGTTACCGACACCGTGTTGCTGGTGGTTTCGCCGTCGGGATCGACGACCTTGATCGTGTGCGTGCCCTGCCGGAGTTCGGGAATTTCGATGCGTTCGGAAGAGATCACGTTCGTGTCTCCGCTGAACCCGTCGACGAGCGCCGAGGAGCCCTCGACGAAGTTCGAACCGTGCAGAATCGAATGGGTCCATCCGGCCCGCGGACAGGGCGTGACGCTGTCGATGTGCGGGGCGGGTAGTTCCTGCTGCCCGACAACGTGCACGTCGTCGATCACCCAGCCACGGAAGCCGTTGTAGTTGTCATCGCCGCTGTTGAACACGAACCTGATGCGCGCGTGCGGACTGCCGGCGGCGCCCGGCAGCGCGACGGTGTCGTCGGTCCAGCTCGGCGCCTGGGACAGGCCGTTGTTCGTGAAGTCGCGGTCGGACTCGGACCCGTCGCTCCGGAAGCCGGGGTTCAGCTTGGCCACCTTGTGCCAGGCGAAGGAACCTCCGCCGCTGCCCGAGCTGGTCGTGTATTCAATCTTCATCGTGTCGTATTCGTTCGGCTGCACGGCCTCGATGTCGAACCAGGACTTGAAGTGCAGCACTGCGCTGTCGGCGCCTTCGAGACTGAACGGAGGCGAGACGAGCGCGCCCTGTGCCGTCGTGCTTGATTTACAGCCGTTCAGCGCTTCCTGAAGCACCGAGGCGTAGCCCAGGCAGAACGTCCCGCTGGCCGGATCGCCGAACCAGGCGACGTGCGTTCCACTCCTCGCCGAAGGCAACGAGCCGTCGTCGGGCAGCGTCACGAGACCCGGTGAGATCGCGCCGTTGACCGACACTTCAGACGGGTGATCCTGCACGTGCCACAGGTTGCCGGAGGTTTCTTCTGAGAGGTCGGGCGCGTCGAGCGCGAACGGCGCCGCCGCCGACTTGCGCCGAGCGCCACGCGAGCGCCGCGCCAATGCGCTGACGCCGGCCGACGAGGGCCCCGCCGCGCTCGCGCTGAAGCTCGGTCCGCCATCGCCGCTGTCCCGTTCGGCGGCGACTTCTTCGAGCAGCCATGCGTCCGGCTGACCCGTGTGCGGGTCGACTTCTTCGCTGGAGGGCACCTCCGATTCCATTCCGTTCTCCCAGTCCTGGCTGAGGCCTTCGCCTTCACAGGAGGTCGTGAAGGTCTCGTCCCCTCCCAAGGTCGGGATCCCTTCGCTCGCTTCGTTTTCCGCCTCCACCTGGTAGTGGTAGGTCGTACACGGAGTGAGGCCCTGCAACGCAAAGGACCTGGTTTCGGCGGCGCTTCCCGCCGGCACCGTGATCCTGCTCGTGGTGTGTCCGTAGGCTTCGCTTTCGCCGTACTCGAGCCACGCGCTCGTGGCCAGTTCCCGGGGTTCGACCAGCGCGCCGACCCTGCTCGTTTTCGCTTTGGCGCCTTGCGGCGGGTGGGTCACCGCCCCCGGCGGGCATTTGTGCGAGGCGAAAGCGAGCATGCAGTACGCCGGGCGCCACGTAGCCGCTTCCAGGTCCGGTTTTTCTTCGCCTTTCGGTCCCGGTATGTCGTCCTTGCCTTCGAGCAGGGCGCTGTCGAATGCAGTGCTGTTTTCTGCGAGCTGCGAGGTGGTCGGACCCCGGTACTGCGCGTAGTAAGAGCGGTCGAAGTGCACCTTGCCTTTGTCCTCGTTGATCGAGGAGAGGGTGATGAAGTCCTTCGCGGAGAGCTGCTGGTTTTTGCATCGCCCGGTCGTCGGATATTTGCAGTGTCTCGCCTCGAGTGCCGTTGGATGGCCACCGACGTCCAGGGGAACACCCCCCTCGGTCATCCACATGTGGGGATGGTTGAGCTTGCCCGACAGAGCGAGGAACTTGTGCGCCGCCGTGGTCACAATCGGATGTTTTTGGTTGACGTGCGACAGGTCTTGATAGTCGTGCATTCCCCAGTACGTCGGGTTGCCCTTCCAATAGCGATGGTGTTTCAGGATCGTGTCGACATAGATGTGAATGTAGTTTTCATGGAGCTCTTCGTTATTCACAAATTCGGTGAATTCGCCGGCGATGACCTTGCAGCCGCATTTCACGGCGTGCGCTTCGCGACGCGCCACCTGCCAGAAGTACGCTGCCTTCGGGGCGCGTTTTAGAGGATGCATAGGGAACCTGGGGTTATCCGGCTCGTTCCAGGCACCCCATATCTTTACGGCGGGGAACCCCTGCATCAGCCCCCGAACGTCATGCCCGTAGGTCTTCAGATCGGGCAGCGGACAGGCCGGGTTGCAGTCGTCGCTGATCGTGATGAATGGCTCCAGTCCTTCTTTGCGGGCGACGCTGACCCATTCATGCACCCCTGGATCGTCCGGTTTCGTGTTGAAAGGCACGACGAGTCGCGCCGTCCCGATGTGCAGCGGGCCGGACCTGAGCCTTTTGTCGAAGTGGGCGACCACTTTTTCTTCTTCTTTGGCTTCCTCCAGCTGGTCCGCATGCGGCTCCCATAGCCCAAATTTCGGCGTATGCGTGGAGGCGGCGCTGGCGGTTGCATCCATGCGCATCAAGCTCGGCGTCGCGATTTCTTCGCCGGAGCTCCCGGAGGCGGCCAGTTCGGCGGTCAGCGGATATACCGCTTCGGCGCTTGGAGAGACGGTCATCGTCACCGTTTCTCCTTCGATGCTCAGCAAGACGGGCACGGGGTCGCCGGACGCATCCCTCACGCGACGGGCGTCGAGCACCATCACGGGTTCGAGTTCGTCCGCTTCCGCTTCGACGAAGACTTCCTGGGCGTGTTCATAGCCCGCCTGCGTGTTCTGCGGTTCGAGTTCTCCCGGGGCCCCTTCGCCGGTGACGACCGTCACCTGCGGCGAGGGTGGCAGCGGTTCGGACAGCGTCGGTTCTTCTTCTTCTTCGGCTTCCCCTTCAGGGGCTTCTTCACCTTCGCTCAGCGTCGAGAACAGCCTGAAGGCCGGGCGCGAGGCCGCGCCGCCCGGTGCGGGCGCCGGATCGAAGGCCGTTTCCCGTTCCGCTTCGCCGCCTTCGCCTTCCTCCCCGGTCGAGAACTCGCTGTGGGGGAAGCGCGCCGCGAAGCTGGCTTCTTCTTCTTCGGCTTCCTGTTCCTGCACCACGGCGACGCTGCCGTCCGAGAGTTTCACGAGACGCTCTTCCGGGGTCAGCCCGAGCTCCCAGGAGATCGAAGTCGGCGCGGAGGAGCTACGCAACTGCACGAGGCTCGTCGAGCCGAGCGCGCTCGGGCGCACGATCGTGTCCGTGTCCGGGTGCACGTTCGCGTACACCGCCGCGGCTTCGTTGACGACCGTCGGCAGCGTCGTCGCGCCCGTGGCGGGTTCGACCGGCGCCAGGCTGATTGCGCCTGCGCGCGTGTAGACGGAGCCCTCGCCGGGCGTGTCCTTCGAGCTCCACGAGGAGCCCAGCGCACCCGTGGACGAAAGCTGTTCGCCGCTGTCGCCGATCGCGGGGTGCACGGCCTGTTCTTCGATCGTGGCTTCGGTGGACGGAGCGAGCACCGAGGGATCTGCCGTTTCCGCGGCTTCGATCGCCGCGGTGGGGTCCGCTTCGCCCGCGGCCACGACCACTTCGCTCACGCCGGAGGCCGCTTCGGCGCTGCCCAGGGAGTTCGTGGCGATGACGACCACCCGCAGCGTCTGCCCCACGTCGCCCGACGTCGGTTCATAGGCGGATTTGACGGCGCCTTCGATATCGGCGCAGCTTTCGCCGGCGGCGTTGCAGCGCTGCCAGCGCCAGGCGAAGCTTGCCGGACGGCTGCCGGCCCATTCGCCCCTCCCCGCGACCAGCTTCTCGCCTACCTGCGCGGTGCCGGAGAGGAGCGGGGGTTCGTCGACTTCCGGCGGCCCGGGCGTGTCGACGGGTTCCGTTTCCTCGCTGTCGGCGCTCGCGCTTCCGAGTTCGTTGGTGGCGGTGACCCGCACCTTCAAAGCCGTGCCCACGTCGGCTTCGACGAGTTCATAGCTTTCGCCTTCGGCGCCTTCGATCGCCACGCAGGATTCCCCTTCTTCGGTGCAGCGTTCCCACTGGTAGGCGTAGGAGATCGCTTCGCTGCTGAGCCACGCGCCCGGCTGAACGGTGAGCGTCTGCCCGAGGGTCGCGCCACCTTCGATCGTGGGCCGCGAGGTCGTTTCCGGCGCGACCGGTTCATCGCCGATGGCCGGGCTGAGAGGAGAGTTCGCGCTCGCGGAGCCCGCGGAACCGGTGGCGCTGACCGCGAGCCTCAGGAAGTAGCCGATGTCTTCTTCGCCCGCGGTGTAGGCGGGTTCGGTGGCGCCGGCGAGCGGCGAGCAGGCTTCGCCCGTTTCGTCGCAACGTTCCCACTGGTAGGCGAATTCGATCGCGCCGTCGCCGGTCCAGATCCCCGGCGTCCCGGTCGCCTCCCGGTCGAGCGTGAAGAGGCCACCCAGCGCGGGCGCGGCGAGGCTCTCCAGTTCGTCCGAGCTCACGAGCAGCGGGTCGCTGGCCTGGTGCGTGACGCGCCCTTCCTGGTCGGTCGCGCTCACGAGCACGCGCAGCGTGGAGCCGGCATCGGCTTCGGCGAGCGTGTAGTCCGCCGTGGTGGCCGAGCCGATCGCTTCGCAGCCTTCGCCGTAGGCGTCGCAGCGCTCCCATTGATAGGAGAGCGTGGGTTTGCCATGGGCCGACCATTCGCCGGGCGCGGCGGTCAGCGTGTACCCGACAAGCGGCGTGCCGCTCAGGCTCGGCGGCCGTTCGGCCACTGGCGCTTCGGAGGCCGCGATGACGCTCGTGGGCAACGAGCGCTCGTCCGAGGCCGCTTCCGCTTCGGCGGCGGTGACGACGGCGCGCAGCGTGCTGCCCGCGTCCTCGCCGGTGGGCACGTAGCTCGAACCCAGCGCGCCCGCCACGTCGTGGCAGTTGTTCCCGAAGGCGTCGCAACGCTGCCAGCGATATTCGAAGCCGAGTTCCTGCATGCCGATCCAGCTACCGGCGCTCGCGGTCAGCGTCGCCCCCTGACTGGGCGTGCCGGACACGGTGGGCGCCAGCGTGTTCGCGACGGTGCCGGCATCCCCGACGACTCCGCTCGCTTCCGAACGCGCGGCGGCCGAGCCCAGAGGGTTGTGCACGCCCACCTCGAGCCGCAGCGTCGAGGCGAGATCCGCCGAGGAGACTTCGTAGTCCGCTACAGTCGCGCCGGCGATGTCTTCGCACCCGCGCCCCGCGGCGTCGCAACGTTGCCACTGGTAGGCGACTTCGCCTTCGTCGCCCGCCCAGTCCCCGGCGCTGCCCGAGAGGATCTCGCCGACGGTGGAGCTACCGCTCAGCGAGGGGCCCTCGAGCTCGGATGGGGCGCCCGCCTGCACGACTTCGCTCGCCGAAGAGGAGGCTTCGGCCGCACCCGCCACGTTCGCCGCGGTGACGAGCACGCGCACCGTGGCGCCGAGGTCGCCCGACCCCGGCGTGTAGCTGGAGCCCGTTGCGGCTTCGATGTCTTCGCATTCGGTGCCGTCGGGTTCGCAGCTCTGCCACTGGTAGCTGTAGGTGGGCGCAGGCGCTCCGCTCCAGCTGCCGGGTTCGGCCGTCAAGGTCCGGCCCTCGCGCGCTTCGCCCGCGAGCGACGGGGCCGTGGTGTTTTCGGGCGCGCTCGCGGCGGCGATCGCTTCGCTCGGCGCCGAGACCGCACTGACGGGGCCGAGCAAGTTGCTAGCGGTGACGCGTACGCGCAGCGTCCTGCCCAGGTCCGCCGACTGGACTTCGTAGCTGCGCTCGGTCGCCCCGGTGATGTTTTCGCATCCGCCGCCTTCCGCCGTGCAGCTCTGCCACTGGAAGGCGTAGCTCGGTTCCGGGTCGCCGGCCCACGTCCCCGGGCCCGCGCTGAGCACGCCGCCCGGCGCGGCTTCCCCGGAGATGCTCGGGACCGTTTCGGCCGAGGCGGCGACGGCGTGCAGCCACTCCTCCACGCGCTCGTTGCCCTGGTCGGACAGCCAGACGTGACGGTGGGCGTCGATGGCGATCCCGGTCGGTTTTTCGAGCTCGCCGCTGGCGCTACCGTGCACGCCGAACTGGTCGAGGAATTCACCTTCGGCGGAGAGTTCCTCGACCCGGTTGTTGCCAGTGTCGCTCACGAAGACATGGCCGGCGCCGTCGATCGCGATGCCCTGGGGCAATTTGAATTTCCCCGCCCCGGTGCCTTCACCACCGAACTGACTCACGTATTCGCCGGTTTTGGTGTACAGCTCGACGCGGTTGTTCGTGCGGTCCAGCACGGCTACGTTCCCGCCCGGGGTGAACGCGATCGCGACTGGTTCTCCGAACTGCCCGGGCCCCGTGCCCGAGGAACCGATCGAGCGGACGAAGCTCCCGTGTTCGTCGAACTCGAAGACCTTGTGCGCGTGGCCGTCGCCAACCCAGAGGTTGCCTGCTTCGTCGATCGCGACGGCGCCCGGCCGTTCCAGGCCCGAGCCGCTGACGTGCCCGAGCAGTTCGCCGCTTTCGCTGTACTCGAGGACCTTGCCTTCCGCGCTGCGCGACACCCACACGTGGCTGTGCGCGTCGACCGCGATCGAGCCCGGTGAGAAGAACAGGCCAAAGCTGCCGGCGTATCCCCCGGACGGGGTGAGATGCACGGCCAGATCGTTCGCGCCCTCGATCACCCAGATCGACTTGTCGGGGGCGATCGTGACCGACGCCGGCGAGCGCAGTTCGGTGTTTTCGCCGAGCATGTGCAAGTCCAGAGCGTCGATCCAGCCGGCGGCCGCGACGACCGCGGTGGTGACGGAGGTGCTCGACGCTGAGCCCGCTTCGTTTGTGGCGGTGATCTCGGCCCTGATCCTGTCTCCGACGTCTTCGTAGCCGGCGGTGTAGCTCGCGCCGGTGGCGCCCGGGATTTCGGTGCAGCCTTCTTCGGCGCTTTCGCAGCGTTCCCACTGGTAGGTGTAGGAGATCGGCGCGCTCCCGGACCACCTCGCGCTTGCGGTGAGCGTCTGTCCCGCCTCGGCGACGCCGGAGAGCGCGGTCCGCAGGTCGTTGTGCGGCGCTGAGGCCCCGATCACGGCGGTGCTCGCCGACGCCGCCCTGGTCGACCCTTCGGAGTTCGTCGCCGTCACCACGACGCGGATCGTTCCCCTGACGTCGAGCATGTCCACGCGGTAGGTGCTTTCGACCGCGTCGAAGATGTCTTCGCAGTTTTCGCCCGCGGCGTCACAGGCCTGCCACTGGTAGAGGTAGGTGATCGTCGGCGGACCCACCCACGTTCCATGCGTCGCGGTCAACTCTTCCGATTCGGCGGCGGTGCCGCTGATCGTCGGCGCGGAGACGTTGACGGGCGCCGAGGTTGAGCCGACCACTTCGGTGATGGCGGAGGCCGCTTCGGCCGAGCCGGCTCCGTTCGACGCGCTCACCTCGACGCGCAATGTCGCACCGACGTCTTCTTCACCGATCTCGTATTCGGCTTCGGTCGCGCCTTCGATGTCGGCGCATCCTTTGCCTTCGGCGTCGCAGCGCTGCCACTGGTAGGCGTAGGTCAGCGGCGGCGCGCCTTCCCAGGTGCCGGGGTCGGCCGTCAGCGTGAAGTACGTCTTGGGAGTGCCGGTGATCGTCGGCGGAGAGACGTTGGAGGGGGGCGTCCCGGCGGAGATCACTTCCGTGGGTGCCGACGGCGTCGATTCCGATCCGCCTGCGTTCGTGACGGTGACCACGGCCCGTACCGTCGCTTCCGCGTCCGCTTCGGTGAGCGCGTATTCGGCTTCGGTCGCACCTTCGATGTCGGTGCACGCTTCGCCTTCGGCATCGCAGCGCTGCCACTGGTAGGAGTAGGAGATCGGCGGCGTGCCGTTCCACGCACCGGGGCTCGCGGTCAAGGTCTCGCCCACCTGGGCGGTGCCGCCGATCGTCGGCGATTCGGTGTTCGCGGGGGGCGAGGGCGCGACGGGCGCCGTTGGCGCGGACGCTTCGGTCGTCGTGCCGTAGGCGCTCGTCGCCGTGACCACGACGCGAAGCCGATCCCCCACGTCTTCGGGCTGAACCGCGTAGCCGGCGGCTTCGGCCCCCGATATGTCGGTGCAGCTTTCGCCTTCGCTGTTGCAGCGCTGCCACTGGTAGGAGTAGGAGATCGTCCCGGAGCCGGCCCATTCGCCGGCGCTGCCTGTCAGCGTCTGTTCGTCTTCGGCGGTTCCCGCGACGGTTGGCGGACTGACGTTCGTCGGTTCCCCGAAGTTGACCGACGCGGTCGGTTCGCTCGATGCGCTCGCGCTGCCGGCCGAGTTGGTCGCGGTGACGGTGACACGGATCGAGTGGATCAACTGCGCGTTTTCGATCCGGAAGGTTTTCCCGGTCGCGCCGGAGATGTTGCTACACGCCCCGCCTACGGAGTTGCATGATTTCCACTGATAGGCGTACGTGGCGGGAGAGCCTTCCCAGCTGCCGTCGGAGGCGGTCAGCAGCTTGCCGATCTTCGCGGTGCCGGAGATCGTCGGCAGGGCGGCGTTCGACGGTTTGATCGCTTCGACCACCGTCGTCGCCGCCGAGGTGGCGGTTAGCGCCGGCGTGTCGGGTTCGTGCGTCGCTTCGTTACTGCCCGTGACCGCGACGCGCAGGGTGTGGCCAATGTTTTCGGGCCCGAGCGTGTATTTCGTTTCGGTCGTCGGCGAGCCGAGGTTGGTGCAGCTTTCGCCGGAGCCGTTGCAGCTCTGCCACTGATAGGCGAAGCTGATCGGGGTTAGTCCGGTCCAAGTGCCCGCTTTGGCGGTGATCGTCCTGCCATCTTTGGTCACACCGGAGACCGTCGGCAAAGCCGTATTGACGGGAAACTCGCCCGCGTGGTAGTGGACTTCGATGCGCGACTGGGAGAGCGCTGTCGTGTAGAAGGCGACGTTGCTCATCGCGCCGTTGAACGAGGGATCTTCGGCGATCAGCGACTTGCCGAGGTAGTTGCCCGTAGTGGTCGGGAGCGAGGAGGGATGCAGGCCGACGGAGGTGATTTCAGCTTCGTTGACGCCGTTGACGTACAGCGTCAATTTGCCTCCGGTGGTCTCGGTCACCGCCACGTACTGCCAGCTACCTGATTTCAGTTTCGGAGCGTTCAGCTGCGCAGAGAAGAGCGTCGTGTGAATTTCAAAGACCATTTTGTGGCTGGAGCTACTTCCGGCGGGCGTCAGGTACATGTAGTTGGTCGAGTTGGAGCCGAAGTCGAAGATCGGCTGCTTGTAGGAGGCGCCCCCGGTCCAGTTGACCCATGCCTCCGCGGTGAAAGCCGAGGCCCCCGCGAGCGGATTGGAGGTGAGCGAGGCGTAGGCCGACCCGCCGAAGGCACCGCTCTTGCTCCCGCCGAACGGCCCTTCCCCGCCGAGCGTGATGCCGGTGTTGCTCGCGGTGTTCGTACCGGCGGAGTCGGCGAGCGTGCTCGATCCCGACGTGTCGCTGAGCTTGTACTGAGCAACGGGCGAGTCGGCTGCAACCACCGTTTCGTAGGTGTCAAACGGCTGCGTGCCGCCCGCGAGCGCCACCCAGATGAGCAGGCTCGCCAACCCGGTGAGCACGAGCAGCCCAGCTCCCCATCTGCGCACAGACCAGCGCAGACGTCGATTTACCCATGCACGCATCGTCGGCGTCCTCCCCTCAGCACTCTTCCTGTCGTTAGGCAAAGCGGCCTACACGTCCCCCCGAGGCGTGAGTACCGTGAACGCGGTCAATCCAACCGCACGGAGGCGTTTCTATCAATGCTCTGGAGCACGTTTAACGTGCAATTTCCGTGCAATTCGATTATCAGGTATTTAGGAAGGCACCGGGCGCGGCGGCGGAGAAGCAAGTGATTCGTCAGACAGTCGGCCCTCGCACCTCTCCGCTGCTCTGCAGGTGAACGTGTGGGCCGTAGCCATGAGGGGCGCGCATCGTCTGTCCACGACGCTGCCGTGTCCGACCGGGCCCTGACGGCCACGCCGCCTGGCCGTCGGCCCGATCTCCGTCCCCATCGGGGCACGCCGCAGGCGGATCCGCGATGCGACAGAACACAAGGGGATACCTGTCGCGACGGCGAGACCCGGATTCGAACCGGGGACACCACGATTTTCAGGGGTGGGGCCGGCCTACCGACCCGCCGTGCGGGACTTAGCGAACTGCCCGTAACTGCTGGGATTTTGTGCGGCCTCTAACGTGCCCGCCAGAGGCCGTCCAGCCCAAGATGCCGGCAGATACCCGCGGATTCCGGTGGGTTTGTGCCGGCGGGCGTGGTTCGTCGGCACAAACCTTCGACGCCTCCCTTCCCGTGTGACGTGTCCCCGCAACGTTCTCCAGAGCTGAGGAGCTTCCGCAGCCGAAGCGATCACCGGGCACACTTCGATCCTTCCGGCGAACCGCAGCACTAATTCACTGCTAGCTAAAGAGCCCTAATCCAAGCTGTCGATCAGCGTCCCCGGATACTGAGCAGCCCATCGCGCAACCGCGCTGATCGACACACCAAACCGGCGACCGTAGTCCTTACTCGTAGAGGCGAGCTTCAGTGACTCGCGCGCACTTCTGATCTGGCCCAGCGACTCAGACAGCTCTCGGTTTGCTCCAGCGTCGTGGCGCGACGCCATCCGACAGATCACGCGGAGTCGGTGATCTAGCATCCTGATCTCGGACCGGCTCGGGGGCGTCGACAGCGGCTCGTTGATCGTGAATCGCGCGCACGTCGCGATTGCGTCACGCAGGGTGTCCTGCTCGTCAGCGCCGCACCGAACCTCGGATTCGTACAGCGCCTCGATCATCAAGAGCGGTTGCTCGGCGTCTGAAGCTACCTGCCAGCGATCGATCGCCTCGCTCGCGAACGAAGCGATCAGGTGGTCGCCCTTGTATGCCTTGAACTCGGTAGCCGACGGCGCGAGTGGGCGGGCCGCCCAAAGCACTTGTCGTGCCTTGTATCTGCCGATGTTCTCGTCGTCGGACAACGTGATCGTGACCGTCCCATTCTCGATCGCGAAGGTGTTGATTACAACGCCAAGGCCGGCAGCGACGGTGCGGGCTGTCTGCTCTACAAGCCGGGGCGATTCGCCATTGGTTAGCCAGCTAGGCGCGGCGGTTCTGCCGGTGTTGATCGTGTGACAGCTCACCGCCGTGTCGATTGCGGCCACGGTGCCGGCTAGATCGTCCGTCAGCTTCTCGATGTCATCTGGCGTCAAGCGCAGGCCATCCTGAAGCACGACCTCCAACGTCGCGGGATCGACCCGGTATTCCTGGTGTGCCTCACCGTTGCGCAGATGCCGCTCGATGACTCCGTCGAGGGACCGCCCCAGCTCCTCGTTCCATCCCCCGAGCCGGCTCTCGATGTCGCCCAGCAGGATGGATTCCGGGGGTGCCTCTTTACCTTCGAGCGCCGCTCTCGCTGCAAGCACGCAGCGCATTGCTGCGCGGAAGTGCCCCTCCGCTAGCTGCCGGTACATTTCGACAGCAGACTCGACGTAATCGACCGGGGTCAGGACTTCGCCGGTCGCGAGCAGCCTGAGCAGCCGCCGAACGCGCATCGACGTCTCAAACGCCATTCCGGCGTGATCTTCGTATGCACGCAGCGCCGCGTCGAGAGCCGTCGGATCGCGTTCTTCGGCGCCCCGGAACAGACTTCCGGCAAGCTCAGCTCTCCTATGGTGCTCGAACGGCCGATCGAGCAAGGCGAGCTGGACCGCGGGAAATACGAGAATCGCGTGCTCATCGCCGAGCTCGTCAGGGTCCGTGAGCAGGTGCGACAGGTAGCGGCGCGCCCCGCGCGAGAGCGCGGCGAACGATGTCTTCTCCCCGGGCGCCGGCGCGAAGATGAGCACCGGGTTCGGCAACCCCAGGTCGTCGGTGTAGTCAGTGTCCCTGGCAGTGACGAGCGCGACGCGCGCGTCGACGTCGTCAGCGGCGAAGAGTTCGGGCACCAGGCCAAGAAGCCGCTCGATCTCCTCCGCCTCGGCGGGAGCTTCTAGCGCATCCTGCAACTCCTTTGCTGCGGCTCCGGCCGCGTCTGGCGTCTCGGTGACGAGCATCGCCAAAACCTTCTCGATGACCATCGCGCCCACCTTGCTCATGCGAGCGGCAAGCGTCGGCAGCTCAGCGACGGGGTCGGCGGCCTCGAACTCCGCCAGCAGCCGAGCAAGATCGCGGAGCCGCTCGGCATCATCTAGCTTCACAGCCAGCCGCCGTCGCGTCTCGCCGCCTATCGCGGAGGCGTCCTCGAGGTCAAGCTCGTTCACGTTGCGGGCAAAGGCGATCAGGTCGAGTGTGTAGGTCGGCAGTTCGGCGTCGCTGATCGCGGATGCGAGCTGCGAGGGCGTGACGGTGATGTGTGGATCAGGAAACTCATCGAACGACGCGACAATCGATCTCGCCCGCTCGGCGAGCGGGGCAAGCGCGCTGATCCTTGCTTTCGTCGCCGCAGTTGGTTCCGGGGTAGGAACGTCGGCGCCGCAGTTCGCGCAAACACCTCCGGGGACCGTCTCGCCGCAGTTCGGGCACTCTTCCGCTGCAAACAAAAGGCTCAGCTCGAACTTGGTGCCGACCGGCTTAGGAGCCTCTGCTCCGCACGCCTCGCAGGTCTTTCCACTCGTTACGTTCTCGGCTCGGCATGCCTCGCACGTAAAAACCGTCAGGGTCGTCGTCTCGCTCACAAGCTCTCACCCTAGCCCCGCCCCATCGGGCATTGCGACAGCACGGACCTCGGAGCGTCGAGGCCGCTGACTGTCGCGCGCCAGAAGTGCTAGCCCGCTCACCGCGACTAGGCCAAGGGTCGGGACCGCGCGGCGGGCAGCTGCGGGTGTGAGGACGAGCTCGAACAGCGGTGTCGGGTCGCCCACCCGAGCCTGCAGACAGCCAAGCGGACAATCCCCGCCGTTAGCGGTGACGACGATTCCCTCGGCGATCAAAGACACGACGGCGAGTCGCAGCATCGGGCCGCGGCGACCGGTCAGAGCACACAGCCAGACGTAGGCGATCGCGAGGAGGAAGCAGCCCGCGATCGCTGTGTGCAACAGCCGAAACGCGAGCGCGGATGGCGACAGACGTGCCGGTGAGCTCATGCCGAAACGGGCTCGCGCGAGGCGACGAGCTGCTCGGCGCGCTGCTTGATTCCGATGAGCATCTTGCGCTCCATCACGAGCGAGGCCGGCTCCATCGCGAGCATGCCGAGTCGTGCGGCAAGCGCTGGCAGGCGAAAGCGGTTGCGGCTGATCAGGCGCGTCTGCTCGCCCTGCTCGCTCAGCACGAACGCCCAGACCCAGTTGCCGTCCTGTGAGCGCCATGCCAGTACCCGGTCGGGCTCGACGCGCTCCAGGGTCATCTGGTTTGCACCAAGGCTGATCGTGTCGCCGACCTGTGGGTGCTGGAACTCCGCAAGCACTCGATCGGTGCTGTGCATGTTCAGGCTGAGCAAGTTCTCGATCCAGTCGTAGGTGTAGGCGCCACCGCGAGGCGCCGGGCCGAGCTGGGCAAGCCAGGGCCAGATGTCCGAGGCTGGCGCGGCGATGCTGATCGCGCGGGTTGAGCTGCCGTCGGCGTCGTCGAGCAGCTCGTCGCCCGGCAGGCTGGACGCAGCCTCACGCGCGCTCGCGCCCCAGGTGAGTACCCATTTCCGTGCCAATGCGGCGCACAAGAGCGCGGATGAGCCGACCAGAAGCGATTGTTTTCTCGCAAGGTGCAGGAACGACTCAATACTGCCCTTGCGACGCGGGCGCAGTGCTGCGTATGTTGCCGACAGACGCGGTACCGAGCCGCAAAGAGCGAGGCCACTGAGGTGTGAGGCCGCGCCGCCCGAACCGGAGCGCCGCAAGGCGAGTCGGGGAAGGTTCCTCAAGCGGACCGGGACTGCGTCTATTTCGTGAGCGCAGCTGGCTTGACGTCTCAAGGCGGGGCTCCTACTGCTGCGGTCGAAGGCGCTCGACCTCGCGCCGTACGTCGTCCTCGGTGATCGGCTTGCGGAAGTAGACATCCCAGACGTTGAACACCAGCCCGATCGCCCAGATGCCGGTCAGCCACAAGGGCCAGAGATCGCCGGCTCCGCTCGCCGCCCATATGCCCCAGACCGCGGCGTTGATCACGACGAACGCAAAGGCGTGACCGCGCAGGTCGCGCCTCTTCTTCAGGCGAAGCAACGCCGCGTCGCGCTCGCTGGCCGGCTGCTCAAGACCCTCGGTCATACGGCGACGCTCACACCGGGGGGACGGCTCTCCTGCGTCTTGAGCGCAGATCGCGGCAGGTTCAGCATCGAGCAGCGTGTGTGACGCTCGAGGTAGTTGGTGGTCGAGCCGACGATCCGGCGCCTGAGCGGACCGAAGTTGCGCGAGCCGACGACGAGCAGGTCGAGCTCGTCGCTGAACGCCGAGAGCTCTTCGCCCGGGACTCCGTAGACGGCGCGCGCAGCTACGTCGGGCATTTCCTTGAGCCGGCCTGTGGCCTCTTCGAGCAGCACGTCCACGCTCTCTCCCGTCAGCGCGGGGACGACGCCGGTGTAGGTGAAGGTCGGTATGCCGATCACCTGCAGCGCGCTCAGCTCGCCGCCGGAGCGCTCGGCGATGTCCTTGGCGGCGGCGAGCGCTGCCTTGGACTCGGGCGAGCCGTCGTAACCGACGCCGATTCGCTTGAGCTCCACTGGCGCGGCGGCGTAGCCATGCGCTGCGATCGCGACCGCGCAGGGCGCTCCGTTCAGCGCCTCGGCCGTGTCGTCGCCGAGCATCACGCGACCGATCAGGCCGCGGTGACAGGATCCGACGACGATCAGGTCGGCCCCGTGATCCTCTGCGTATTCGTGAAGCCCGCGTCCGGGCGTTGGCGCGAAGACGGCGGCGATCTGGGCGTCGACGCCGGCGGCGTCGCGCTCGGCGAGGAGCAACTGCTCGGCCTGCTCGCGCTGGGCGTCGAGCAGTGACTCCGAGATCGTGGCGAAGCCGGGGAACTCGCCGCACTGCACGTTTGCGAGCGTCAGCTGCCCGCCGGGCGGCGTCATGCGCTGCGCCAGCGCGATCGCGTCGCGGCTGTTGTCACTGCCATCCACTCCGACCAGAACTTTGGTGAACATCGTCGTCTCCTCGTTGGATCGAAAGCGAGGCTACGCGTGCCCGGCGCTAGCCGCCTCCGTGCGGAGCCCTCCATCTGGCTGCGGGTTACTACCGAGAGCAAGGTGCCGCGGCTTGAAGACTTCAGGGCAGGGGCCAGCAGTCTGTGTGAACTACGGGCTCGATCCCGTGCTGAATCCCGATGGCGCGAGATCAGCGCGAGTCGAGGCTTGAGCTTGATCCGGTGCTCGATCAGGGCACGCTCCGAGACTCAAGCGAGGTGGATGATGAGCGCAGGTGAGGCAACGCACCCTCCAGCGGGGGCAGGCGCCCCGTCGCCGAGCCCCGAGCGGCTCGCCAGCGAGCAGGCCGAGCGGCGGGTGACGCTCGCGTTGTTCTCGGCGATCTTCGTGCTTGCCGCGATCGGTGTGACGATCTCTGTGATCGCAAACTCGGTCATGCATCACCACCGCGCCGGGATGATGGGCGCCTCGCGGGCAGTCGCAAGCGCGGAGCGGGTGAGCCTATACCTCGCCCCATCCTCGAAGCCGGGCCCGGGCGGGGAACGCTACGACGCATTCTCAAAGACGAACTTCACAGTGAAAGTCGGCCAGCCGGTGCAGATGACGATCGACAACCGCGACGACGTCGTTCACAGCATCACCTCCACCGCCGCCGGCGTGAGCATCGTCGTGATGCCCGGAACTCACACCTACACGCTGCTGGTACGCAAAGCCGGCCGCTTCAAGTGGGTCTGCGCCTATCCATGTGACCCGTTCTCGATGGGCCACCTCGGATACATGCAGGGCTACATCACAGCGACCTGACCGTCGCAGGCGACCGGCCTCGTGCGATCACGGGGGTCTGGGCCGCTGTCCTTCCGGGCCAGCTGCGGGATAACCGAAGCAAGCCTGCGGCGGGCGGCGGATGAAGGGCCGCGCGGCGTCGCCTAGCTTGGCCTGAAAGGCAAGCCGTCGCCGGAATCGACGCCTGCATCGAGTAATCCCAGAGAGGAGCCGAAGATGTCCGAGGGTGCAGTGTTCAAGAAGATCGTGTGGGCAAGCGACGGCTCGGCGTCCGCCGACCAGGCGCTCGAGCTCGCGAAGGCGCTGGCGAGCGACGGCGCGACCCTGCTGGCGGTCCACAGCGTGGAGTACCTGGCGGGCAAGGGCGACATTCCGCTCGATGCCGGCGAGGAGGACATGCGGGCCAAGATCGAAGGCCAGGTCGCGGAGCTCGCCGAGCGCGGCGTGAACGCAACGGCGAAGATCGTGCAGGGCGGCTTCACCGGCGCCGCGCGCACCGTGTCGCGGGTCGCCGAGGAGGAGGGCGCCGATCTGATCGTCGCCGGCACGCGCGGGCATACCCAGCTCGGCGGGCTGCTCTTGGGCAGTGTCACGCAGCGACTGCTCTGCATCGCGCCGTGCCCGGTCCTTGCAGTGCCCACGAACTGAGCGCTCGCTCCTCTGTCGTGTAGAAGACGCCGGGCGCCCCTGCGCCGGATTTTGACCCGGCGTGCCTGGCGGTCGGCGTCGCATCTTCAGTGCGCCTCGAAAGCAATCGATCCGCCGCGCTGACAGCGCCGAGAGATGAAAGGGCGTCTGCGCAAAAGGTGAATGCGCAGGCGGCTGCCCAAGTGAGATACGGCGTGAAAGCCGACCCAGGCCCCTGGAGAACTACGTACCCGCGTCGCGTATCGAGCGCTGATGGCAGCGCCACTGGCGCGGGCGAGCATGGCTCTCATCCAAATAACGCGTCGCCGCACGCGCGTCGCCCGAGTCAAGGAGAAAAAGAGATGGAGTCTGCAACCGCCGCCGATCAGCCCACTGGAGGTGGTCGGCCGCTGAAGCGTCAGATGGGTCTGTGGATGGCGGTCGCGCTCGTCATCGGCAACATGGTCGGCTCTGGCATCTTCCTGCTGCCCGCCTCACTCGCAAGCGCAGCCGGACCCGTGTCGATCGTCGGCTGGATCTTTACCGGCATCGGAGCGATGCTGCTCGCGCTCGTCTTCGCGCGGCTCGGCCGCGTGTTCCCACGCACCGGCGGTCCTTACGCGTTCGCACGCAGGGCCTTCGGCGACTTCATCGGCTTTCAGACCGCCTGGGGCTACTGGATCGCCGCTTGGGCGGGCAACGCCGCGATCACCGTGGCGTTCGTCGGCTATCTCGCCGTGTTCTGGCCGCAGCTCGGTCACGACAACCTGCTCGCGGCGCTCGTCGGCATCGCGGTGATCTGGTTCCTGACCGCCGTGAACTCGTTCGGCGTCAAGCAGGGCGCGCAAGTGCAGGTCATCACTACGGTGCTGAAGTTCATCCCGCTCGCGGTGATCGCGATCGTCGGGCTGTTCTTCATCCACTCCAGCAACCTCACCCCCTTCTCACCGCATGGAACGTGGAAGGCGATCTCCGCCGCCGCGCCGCTGACACTGTGGGCGTTCATCGGCCTCGAGTCGGCGACCGTGACCGCCGAGGAGGTCAAGGATCCCGAGCGCAACATCCCCAAGGCGACGATCTACGGCACGCTGGCCGCGACCGTCGTCTACATCCTCGGCACGGTCTCGATCATGGGGATCATCCCGGCGCACACGCTCGCCAACTCGACGAGCCCGTTCGCCGACGCCGCCGGCGTCATCTTCGGCGGAGCCTGGAACAAGGTGTTCGCCCTGGTCGCGATGGCCGCCACCTTCGGCGCGCTGAACGGCTGGATCATGCTGCAGGGCCGCGTGCCGCTCGCAGCCGCCGAAGACGGTCTGTTCCCCTCGATCTTCGCGAAGGTCCACGGCAAGAACCGCACGCCGGTCGCGGGCCTCGTGATCTCCTCGGTGCTGCTGACCGGGCTGATGCTGACCAACTACACCAAGGGCCTCGTCAGCGCCTTCACCTTCGTGATCCTGCTGGCGACGCTGACGACGCTGATCCCCTACGCCTACGCCGCAGCCGCTCAGGCCTACCTGTACTTCACAGAGCCCGAGCTGTTCGAGCGCAAGCTGTTCGTGCGCGACACGGTGATCGCGGCAATCGCGTTCGCCTACTCGGTGTGGGCGATCACGGGCTCAGGCAAGGACATCATCGCCAAGGGCTTCGTGCTGCTGCTCGCCGGCATCCCGGTGTACGTCGGGATGAAGGGCTGGCAGAAGCGCCAGGCCACGCGCGAGGCAGCCGAGCTTGTGCCGGTGCCCGCCTCGGGCACGGCCATAGCGCGCCCGGTCGCGGGCGGGGTCGCCGTGACGCACATGGAGTCGAACCAATGAGCGCCGCGACAACGACAACGAGGAGCACGGG